>Ga0307437_1000481_pt1 | contig 31424 bp, 15 predicted proteins | sample SalMarWE160390MG_FD_202146 | JGI IMG/M metagenome (GOLD analysis project Ga0307437, IMG submission 202146) | Salt marsh sediment microbial communities from the Plum Island Ecosystem LTER, Massachusetts, United States - WE1603-90 | ecosystem: Environmental > Aquatic > Marine > Intertidal zone >...
GATCCGGATAATCAGTGGACTGTATCCAAGGATAATATTTTATATAAATGCGGCTGGTCGCCATTTGAAGGGACAACTTTCAGATCGAAAGTTGTTATGACAATCGTAAACGGAACGGTTGTATATAATAAAGGTATGATCAACGAGGATTACCGGGGACAGAGACTGGAGTTCGACAGATAATTATGTGTTGGGTGAGGAAGATTGCTTCGTCCTCACCACAAACCTTACTGTATTTCGTGTTCTCTGTTCCAGCAGTATCTCCCTTCCGGTTGTTATACGTTCTATTGCTTCAGGAGTATAATGCCTGATGGAAAGTATCTCTGCATTCTCGTTATAGACAGCCGAAAACTCATCTTTCAGTGTTTCAAGCAGGGCATCAATCTTTGGTCTTTCATCATCAACACATACATCAATACTTACGGCGCTTGCCTCAACAAGGTTAACCTTGATACCTTTTTCTGTAAACATATAAAAGATACGGCTCAGGTTATCACCCATTACAAAAGATAAGTCTTTCGGCAGAATTGAAATCAGTATCTGGCACTCTTTTTTTATAAAAACAGGAATAATTTGTTTGAGGACAGGATCATTTGTTACAAGGGTTCCTTCTGTATCAGGAGCAAGAAATGACTTTACATAAAGTGGTATGTTCTTGTTATGAAGCGGCTTTATTGTTTTGGGGTGAATGACTTTTGCTCCGGAGAAGGTCATCTCTACAGCCTCCCTGTACGACATTTCATCGAGCTTCTCCAGGTCATTCAGCCATTTCGGATCTGCATTCATAAGACCGGGAACATCCTTCCATACAGTAACGCTTTCAACATCAAGTATATTGCCGAGTACGGCAGCAGTATAGTCTGATCCCTCCCTGCCAAGAGTTGTCGACCTGCCAGAAACAGTTCCTGCAATAAAACCCTGGGTAACATATATATTCGACCTGCTGAAATCAAAGACCGATTTGATCCTGACAGTGCTTTCCTCCCAGAGGATATTGGCATCCCGATACCTGTCGTCAGTCAACAAGGTACTGCGGATATCAATCCACTCCGCTTTGATCCCCGATTTATTCAAATATTCCGCTACAATTACAGTCGACCATATTTCGCCATATGAGACCACCTGGTCGTATTCAGGATCATATTCCGATTTTGTTTCTGATCCCAGGTATTCTTTAAATTTTGAAAATAATGCATCAATTTTACTTTTTGCAGAATTTCCGGTTGGAAAAAGTTCATCAGCGAGGGAGGCGTGGTATATATAAACATTTTCCAGATATTCCTTATATGTACTATCTCCTTCAAACCATAATTTAAGAACCTTCTCAAGTGCATTGGTTGTTTTTCCGAAAGCCGAAACAACAACAATAAGATTACCCTTCTCAGCTGATACGATTTTAACAAGATTTTTTATACCAGCTGCATCCTTCACAGATGCTCCGCCGAATTTGAATACTTTCATAATATGGAATTTATGTCCTAAAAATAGGAGAAATAAGAATTAAGTACAATGGTACCATACAGTTTTTAGGTTTACCTTACTACTGAATTCCCTGAAACCATGCTTTTCAACATAGAAGAGGGAGTTGGGGGATCAGTGCGGGTCATTCATATCGGAGAGCTTCAACAGGGTTTCTTGTTGCCGCTCTCCATGTTTGCAAGGTTACTGTTAACAGTGCAATTACCAGCTCGGAGCAAACAGCTGCTGCAAAAATCCACCATTCTGTTTTTATGTGATAAGCAAAATTCCCAAGCCATTTAACAACAAGTAAGTATGCTGCAGGACAAGCAATCAGACTTGAAATTAATATCCATATTGTAAACTGTCTTGATAACAACAGAGATATCCCTAAAGCCCGGGCGCCCATGACTTTTCTTATACCAACCTCCTTGATCTTCTTGCCAATCACAAATGAAGCAAAACCAAATAAGCCAAGGCAGGAAATAAAAATGGCCAGTACCGTAAAAAGAGATAAGATCAGGCCGCTCTTTTCTTCTGTACTGTACAAACTGTTATAAGCATTCTCAAGATACCTTAAATTAAAATTGGATCCAGGCAAAACTGTATTCCAGACATTTTTTATATATGCCAGTGTTTCGTCGCTGTTCGATGGATTAATGCGGACGGCGATAGAAATATACATTTCAGGATTAATATAAATCAGTATTGGATCTATTTTTTCATGGAATGACTCAATATGGAAATCCTTTACAATACCTATAACTGTAACTCCGTTTTTATAATCCTCTCCCGGAATCATTAATCTGGTTCCAAGAGGTTTTTCCAGTCCCAGGATATTAACCGCAGCCTGATTAAGTAACACACTTTCATACCTGTCAGTGGAAAAATCCTGTGAAAAATCCCGGCCGTCAATAATTTCCAGTTGCAACGATCTTACAAATCCATAATCGGCAGGTAAAGCCTGGATATTTATTGAATTATCTGACGAAGTTCCGGCAGGTCTGACACTTATGTTCATCCTGCTGTTAACACCAGGAAGAGTATATGCTCCGGAAACATAACGGATGTTTGAGTTCTTCAGTAATTCATCTCTTAACACGTCATATTTTCTTCTTATTTCTTCGTTTAATCCCGGGAAATTCAACAACAGTACATTTTCCTTATTAAAGCCCAGATCAGATTTTTTCATGTAATTAAGCTGGCGGAATATTATAATTGTCCCGACGAGCAGGATTATTGAAATAGCAAACTGAAGCATAACAAGGAATCTCCTGAAAGTAAATTTACTTTTTAATCCGTATGTTTCTTTGCGTAAAACTTCAATTGGTTTTAGTCTGGAGATATAAAATGCAGGATAGGTACCTGCTGCTATCCCTACCATAATAATTATTAAAAAAACCAAAATTGTCAAAACCAAAAAATGTTGATTTGCCAGTACATAAGCAGTGTTCAGATAAGAATAAAGATTTGAATAGAACTGCTCAAACAGAAATACTGCTATCAGACTCGAAATAATGACAATTAATGTCGTTTCAGTCAGAAATTGAAAAATCAGCTGATTTCTTTTCGCCCCTGCTGTTTTACGTATCGCAACTTCGGTCATTCTTCCCAGATACCGGGAAATTGAAAGATTTAAAAAATTGAAACAGGCTATTATGAGAATAAAAACAGCTGCAGAAAGAAATATGTAAACATAAGTCTTGTTCCCTTTAGGTCCTATATCACCACGGGTATCGGTGTCCCAATGTATCTGGGTTAGCGGTTGCAAGTCGAATTTCATTCTTGCTGCCAGCCATTCACCCGCATTTTTAAGAAGCTCATTCAGTTTCGGAATGATTGAACTTACCGATTCATCATTTTTTAATAAAATATATGTCAGGTCGTCGCCCCACTGATTCCATGGCTGCTCAATGGTCTCTCCCATTGATTTAAGAGTTGAATAAGAAACCAGAATATCACATTGGAAATGAGTGTTTTCAGGAATATTGTCAATTATCCCGGTTATCCTTAAAGGAGTATCCTTAAATGATAATTCCTTCCCTAACGGATCAGCATTGCCAAAATATTTAGCTGCGGTCCTTTTTGTTATCACTGCCTTAAAAGGTTCTTTAAGGGCATCCTCAGGAACACCTTCCTGAAAAGAAAATGTAAAGATTTTCAGAATATCCGGGTCGGCAAAGAATAAATTTTCCTCTTTGATTTCCTGATTATCCCTGGTTTTTATAACAGCATCGTAACTTTTCCTTATACGTGCCACAGATTTGACTTCAGGGATCTGAGAATCAATGGCTGCTGCCAGGGCAGGCATTGATCCTGCAAATTTCATAAAACTTCCTGGCGTACCCCATTCAAGCGCTACTCTATAAATATTCTTTCTGTTAGTCTGAAAACTTTCATAACTCAATTCATTTATTACATACATAAGAATCAATAAGCATACAGTTATTCCAAGAGCTAATCCCAGAATATTAATTGATGAGAAGAACTTGTTCTTAACAATACTATTGATTGCTGTTCTTAAATAATTTCTGAACATCCGGTTGTTATATTATTTTTACGGTTACTTTTCATTCATACTTTAATGCATCTATCCCGATACGGTTGGCTTCGCCGAGCTCACTTCGTTCGGTTCGTCACAGAGGATCTTCGCCCTCCTTATTACTCATTATCGCAGAGCTTCGACAGGATTTCTTGCTGCCGCTCTCCGGCTCTGCCAGGAAACCACCCCTAAATCCCCCAAGGAGGACTTTTAATTCTGCTACTAACCTCACTTTCAATCCTCATAACTATATCTCCATTTTAGTTTCGATTCCTTCCATTAGTTCATTCTTTTAGCCCCCTTGGGGGTTGGGGGGTCATTCATATCGGAGAGCTTCGACCGGATTTCTTGTTGCTGCCCTCCAGCTTTGCCAGCTTACAGTAAGTAAAGCCAACACAAGAATCATTATTCCTGCAATAGCAAATACCCACCAGCTTAAGTCGGCTTTATATGCAAAATCCTGCATCCACTTACTTATAAAAATCCATGCTCCCGGGCAGGCAATTAAAAATGCCATAATCACCCATTTCGCAAAGTCTTTATTCAGCATTGACAGGATTTCTGAAACTTTTGCACCATTAATTTTTCTTATCCCAATCTCCTTGGTCCTATTCTCGGCTTCAAGAGTACTTAATGCAAAAATTCCCATAAATGACAAGAATATCGCAAGAATCGAAAATATCCCAGTTATCCGTGCAAGTTTTTCCTCAGCACCATATGCATTCCTGTATTTTTCATCAATGCTCTCAAATCCAAATGGGATTCCGGGAAACATATCATTCCATTGTGACCTGATAAATTCAATTGTCTCAGACTTTTTATCAGGATTTAATCTGATTGTAACATATCCCGGGTAGTTATGATGACGACCGAACTGATATATCATCGGCTGTACCGGATACTGTAATGATGTGACATTAATATCATTAATTACCCCTATAACTTCCTTAATATTATCCCTTGTAATTAATCCTGCATTTTTACCGTCCAGATCTTTCCATCCAAGTTTTTCCCATGCTGTTTCATTAATTACCAATGCATTATTGTCAGTTGAATAATCCTTCGAGAAAAATCTCCCGTTGATTGTTTTCATATCAAAAACTTCCGGGAAATTCTCATCAACATCGCAGGAGAGTAACTCCAGTCCATCAGGATATTCATTCCCCTCAGGATATATTTTAAACAGATTCCTGAAACCAAATCCGGGAACAAATTCAGTTACCGAGGCTTTACTATAATCATACTGTGATGAGTATTTTGCCAGCATGTCAGTAAAAAGTATAGTATTCTTCATCCTTTCATTGCCGCTATACCCCAGCGACCGAACCGGAATGGTTACCAGGTTCTCTTTATCAAATCCTGTTTCATGGTTCTTCATGAAAGAGATCTGTTTGAAGATAAAAAGTTGTATAACAACAAGTATCAGGGTAATTGTATATTGAACAACAACAAGGCTTTTCTGAAAGGTCATTTTGTTTTTATCCGATTCTTTATTGTGAAGCAGGACTTTTACAGGAGCTGGTCTGGATAAAACAAAAGAAGGATAAAGTCCGGAGATCAATATGGATAAAATACCAAATCCGATTGTGCCATACCAGAATATTGGATCTGAAAGATCGACATTAATGGTTTTTTCTATCAGGTTATTAAAAAAGGGTAATATCAGATATACTGCAAAAAAGGATATCACAAGACTTGAGATAACTAAAAAGGAAATTTCAGCAAAGAAATCACCAATTAAAATCCCGGGGGAAGCTCCGCTTACCTTTTTAATAACGGTTTCAACACTTCTTTTCCCGCTGTTTGCAATTGATATATTCATAAAATTCAGACATGCAATTATTAGTATCCCTAATGCAATTGCCGATAGTATCCACAGGTAAACGGGATTAACACCAGGTACAATATCATTCTCAAGCCAGGAGTTCAGATGACTGCCATTAAATTCAGTCAAAAGATAATTGTGCCTGTTTTTCATAAAATCCGGATAGTACTGTTTCTCTATGTTGGTCAGCTTGTTTTCAAATCCATCGGGGATCCTGCTGCCATGAAATGTTACAAAAGTGAAAAGTCCGAAATGATACCATCTTTCATGTATATCGGGGAAGTAGATGTATCTGAAATTATCTGAAAGGAAGTATTCGAAATCAAATATCGAATTTGACGGAATATCGCTTATTATTCCTGCAACTTTAAAAGTAAAAGTCTCATATTCAAATGTTTCTCCCAACACATCTATTTTTCCGTAAAGTTTTTCTGCAAGGCTTTTTGTAATAACAGCCTCATAAGGATCTTCAAAAAGAGTACCCTGATTTCCCGATTGCACAGGGAAATTGAAAAGATTAAAAAGTTCTTTCTCAACAACAGCACCTCTGAGATTTTCAAATCTCTCTTCTCCAACCTTTAAATCATTTGTTGTACTCATTAATCCAATTACCTTATCAATCTCGGGGTAATCCTTTTTCAGAACATCTGATAAAGCGAGGGGAGTTGATGCCCCGATTGAACCATCCTGTAATTTTTTTTCAACAATGCGGTATATATTCTTTGCATTAGGATTAAAGTTGTCAAAAGAGGTTTCATATCGAACATACAGTAGTATTAAAAGACTGGCGGTTATACCAACAGACAACCCGATTATATTTATTAATGCAAATTTTTTATTGGTAAATATGTTACGGATGTTTACCCTTAAAAAAAATATTAACCTGCCCATTTTATAATTTTAAGTTTACTACACAAAAAGATCTGATCAGGTTTCCTTATCACTGGAAATCATTCCGTCAATAAGACGTATTATACGGCTTCCGTACAATGCAAACTGCTCATTATGAGTAACCTGAATTATAGTAATCCCCTCATCATTAAGCGTTTTGAGGAGTTCCATGATTTGTTTGCCCTGGTCGGTATGCAGGTTGCCGGTCGGTTCATCTGCCAATAATAATTTAGGTTTACCAACAATAGCACGAGCAATACCTACAAGTTGCTGCTGGCCGCCTGAAAGCTGAACAGGGAAAAGGTTTTTCTTAGCGACAATATTAAACCTGTCGAGCATTTCGGCAACCATTGCTTTCCGTAGTGAGGCTTTAACACCCTTATAAATAAGAGGCGTTTCGATGTTTTCATAAACAGTCATCTCTTCAATGAGATGAAAAGCCTGGAAGATGAATCCCATATAATTCCTGTGAAATTCAACTCTGCTTTTTTCATTTATTTTATGTATAGAACGGTCAAAAAAGTAGTACTCTCCTTCACTCGGTTCATCTAGCATACCAATGATATTCAGAAGAGTAGATTTCCCTGCCCCGCTGGGACCCATAACTGTAACAAACTCACCTTCCGATATTTCCATGTCAATGTCCTTCAGTACGAAGGTTCTCTGGAACTTTGAATCGTAATACTTGTAAATGTTTTTAAGTTTAATCATGATTTACTCTTATTAATTAGAAATGAACAATGAACAATGAATAATGAATAATGAACAATTATTTATTTTTAGATGTTTTGATTATGCTGTACAGTATTTTTAGTAATTCTTCACAATGTCCAATAAGCGTATTAAATTGTTTATCTGTCAGATACTCTGTCTTATATAATAGTTTTAACCAATACTTTGTTTCACGTGCTTCTTTATATGCAACGCTCATTTTTGCTGTAAAATCTTTGTCTCAAATCCCACCAACCGCTTCCTCAATATTAGCACCGACAGAAGTACCGCTACGAAGAATCTGCTTTGACAGTACATACTCCTTTTTCTCATTAATCAGAAATTGATATATCCTTATAATACTTACAGCAAACTTAAATGACTTGTTAACTACAATATTTTCTCTCATATATATTTTAATTGTTAATTGTTCATTGTTAATTGTTTATTGTTTATTCATATCTCAATGCTTCGACCGGATTTCTTGTCGCTGCCCGCCAGCTTTGCCAGCTGACGGTCAATAATGCCAATAAAATTGCAATGATCCCTCCAACGGTAAAGATCCACCAGCTTAACCCTGCTTTGTATGCAAAGCTTTCAAGCCATTTATTCAAAATAAAATAAGAACATGGTATTGCTATAAAGAGCGCAAAAAACACCCACTTAACAAAGTCCCTGTTCAGCAATACCATGACCTGAGATACTTTTGCTCCATTTACTTTGCGAAGGCCTACCTCCTTTGTTCTTTTTCTTATGGAGAACTCTGCAATACCTATTATTCCGAGGCATGAAATCATAATAGCCAGAACTGCGAACAAACGTATTGCCGCAGCAAGTCTCTCCTCGCTTTGATACATCGAGTCAAGCCAATCGTCATAGAACTGATATTTCAATTCGTGTCCCGGGCATATCTCTTTCCATGTATTTTTTAATGCATCGATAGTTTTGGGGATATTTGTCGGTTCAATCCTTAATGTAAGATGAGAAACTCCCATCTCATTTGATATTACCACTGCCAGAGGTGTAATCTTATTATACAGATTAACAAAATGAAAATTTTTAATAATGCCTATTATCTCTTTCCCATGAAAATCATGACCTTCAAATGTATCCCAACCGGTTTCCTTAAAAGCAGTTTCGTTGATATAACATACCTTGTTAAAATCCGATTTCATCGTACCTCTGCCTTGTACGACAGGTATTTCAAAAACTTTAAAAAAAGTTGTGTCAACAGTAAGTTGATTTATAATACCCTCTTTACCATTAAAGTCCCATGAAGAAGTTGCATAAATACTCCCGGGAGTGCCGTGAGAAAAACATATATTCTTAATTGTCGGTTCCTGTAAAAGCCTATCCCTGATGATATTTGTTTTATCTGCAAGTCGCCAGTGTACATTCACTCTTAAAAGTTTATCAGTATCAAATCCGAAGTCTTTAGTTTTCACATAATCAATCTGTCTGGTAATTACAATCAGCGCAATAATGAGGGTAACTGAAACTGCATTCTGAAAAACATTTAAAACTCCTCTTGTACTAATAGAATTTTGAGTTGTAATCCCTCTCTTCATAAATATGTTTATGGGTTTGAGTCCTGATATTGCCAGTGCCGGATAGATTCCTGAAAGTCCTGAAATTATCAATACACCTGTCAGTATACATGCTGACACAAAAGGTTTGCATAGCACTTTTAAGTTAACGCTGCTGCCAAGAAATTTTTCAAATAAGGGAATCCATAGTGACGATAACAGCAATGCTGCCAGTAAAGAAATAAAACAAATCAGGACAGACTCTGAAATAAATTGTAAGAACACTTTTCGTCTTGACGCACCAATAGTCTTTTTAACAGCGATCTCTTTATACCTGTCGGTAAAACTGGCGGTTGTCAGGTTTATATAATTAAATATTGCTAACAGAATTATTACAGATGTTATCACCAGAAGTAACTTTATCAGCTTAATATTTGCATGTCTGGTCAGGCTCCTGTTTATTCCCTGCATAAAATATGATTCACTGAAAGGAACAAGATTTATATTTTCGATTGGATATCCTACAGTATACTTAATAGATCTTATATCCTCTGTTAGTTGATCCTCCAGGACAGGAATGTTCGTATTATCCCCTGTCAAACAAAATAATCTGAAATAATTTACGCTATTACCCTGTCCGTCATTGCTTCCTTCATACCAGATTTTTATTTTTGAGTTTGTAATGAAATCGCCCCGGATACTTGAGTTATCCTGAAAATCTTCTATTATCCCGCTTACTACCAATGATTCTTTATATTCGGCAATTAGTGTTTTACCTATAGGATCCTCTTTGCCAAAGACTTTTTTTGCAAAGCTCTCGGTAAGAACAACATCATTCGGATTGCTTAAAGAAGAACCGGCATTTCCGATAATAAAATCGGAAGAGAAAATATTAAAAAAAGATGAATCTGTAGCTATCATTTGTCCGGTAAAAGGTATATCATTGCTGGTTACAGTTGTTTGATAGCTGTTAAAACGGCAGGCATCTTCTATTTCAGGGTAGTCTTCCAGGAAATATTCACGGAAATCTTCTCTTACTGATGCTATATTGCCGTTAGCAAATACCCTGTAAATGCGATCTATATTCGGATATCCCTTATCAACACTGAACTCATTTATAAGAAATGCAATCAATACCAGTACAATCGATATACTTACTGAAAAACCGGTAATTACTATCAGTGATGTCGATTTTTTCTTAATCAGACTGCGTATCAGAATTCTTAATCTTGTCATAATACTTATAATTGTCAGGCTTTTCCCATAAAATAATCCTATAATAAATTGAATTTTATAATCTTACAAACGATTTTCTTTTACAATCTGTCATTCATATCGTAATGCCTCGACCGGATTTCTTGTCGCTGCCCGCCAGCTTTGCCAGCTTACAGTAATCAATGAAATTACAAGCACCAGCATTCCTGCCAGAACAAAAATCCACCAACTAAGACTGGTTTTATATGCAAAATTTTCGAGCCACTTATGCATAATGTACCATGCAACAGGGCATCCAATAATAAATGAAATGGCAATCCATTTCACAAAATCCAGGTTTAGCATAACCATCACTTCGGAGATGTTTGCCCCGTTTACTTTACGGATACCAATTTCTTTTGTTCTTTTTTCCAGATTTAAATTTGCGAGGCCGAATAATCCCAGACAGGCAATAAATATTGCTATAACTGAAAACAATTGACTAAGATTCCGGTAACGCCTTTCATCAGCATAAATATTTTCAATTGTACTGTTTAAAAAACTATAGCTAAAAGGATAATTCTGCGAGAATTGAGTATAGACCTTTTCAATATAAGAGATAGTTTTTTCAGGGTTTTGAGGATTAATTTTAATCGATAAAAAAGTACCTCTGCTTTCATATTCTGACGGATTCAAGTTGGATATTGCCAACGGGCAAATCTCATTATATAAAGGAGTGTAATAGATATCTTTAATTACACCAATTATCTGGCCATCGGCATAAATATCCCTTTCACCAAGGCTTAATGTTTGACCAACAGCTTCATTTAAATTATATAAGTCGATAGCTGTCTGGTTTAAGATATGGTATCTGCAGTTTGTGCCCTTCAATTTTGCAAAAGAATTACCTTCATTTAATGGTATTCCATAAAATTCCAGGAAGTTTTCATCAACAAATAACCTGTATATTAAAGCAAATTCATTTGTTGATTTTCCTTTAAGGTTGATGTGCGTATTGCTCATCACATTGCCCGGTAACGCATTTGAAACTGTGACATCAATAATATTTGAGTTCTTTAACAGTTCATTTTTCATAGTTAAATATTTTGCCCGGCATTTCCCGTCACGTAATAAAATGTTGATGATGTTCTCCTTCTGAAATCCCAGGTCCTTATTTTGCAGGTACTGTAATTGATGATAAGCAGTTATAGCAGCAATAATTAATATAATCGAAATGACAAACTGGGCAATAACGAAAGAGCTTTGCAGACTAAAGAGTTTATTTTTCCTGGTCTGAATAGTGTTTTTAAATATCTGATCCGGTTGATATTTTGTTATGATAAAAGCCGGGAATATGCCGGATAAAATACTTACAACTATAGCAGATAATATTATAACTAAAAGGACTTTTGGTTCAAATAAAAATGAATAAGGGATATCTCTTTGTACATAGACATTAAATTCCGGAATTATCAGGTAAATAATTATTAACACTACTATCAGGGTAGCACCGAAAACATAAGTAAACGATTCGCCAATGAATTGGAGAATTAATTGCCGGTTAGTTGCTCCTATAACTTTCCTCACTCCTGTCTCCTTTAAGCGGTATGATGTGTCAGCCACAGATATGTTTATATAATTAAAGCAGGCGATTATCAAAATGAGCAAGCCAACCGCAAAAAATGTAACTATTTGACTAATACTGCCATTCTTCTCCATTTCGAAATTACAATTGCCATGCAGATGGATATCGGCAAGTGGTTGAAAAATAAACCGGATTGTGCTATTCTTCTCGAATTTATCTCTAACTGAAAGGTTGACTTTATCCTCTAATTCTCTGACTGACATATTATTACTTAGCTGTACGTAAGTTTTATAGTCGTTACTTATCCAGTTAAAGTATTTAGTATGTTCATTATAATAAGTGCTAAATGATACCAAAAAGTCGAATTTAAAGTGCAAATTATCCGGAATATCTTCTATTATTCCGGTTATTTCGTATGTTTTGTTTTCATCTGCCAATAATGATTTTCCAACAGGATTAATGTCACCAAAATATCTTTGTGCTGTTTTTTTTGTCAATACCACTGAATTTGTTTTTTTCAGGGCGTTATCCGGATTACCGGATATAAACTGAAATGGGAAGATTTTTAAAAAATCGACATCAACATAAAAAATCCGACCTTCAATATTTGAGTTATTTTCATACTGAATAAAATTCCGGCTTGTTCGAATAATACGGGTTGCATACAATATTTCAGGAAAATTATCTTTTAAATATGGAACCAGAGGTCCGGGTGTAGCATCGAACATATCAGAACCCTGATACATATTTCCCGGTTGTTTCATTACAATACGATATATATTTTTATAACCGGGAAATTGTTTGTCATAGCTAAACTCGTACAGAACAAATAGTAATATCAGAAAGAAACAGGTTAAGCCCACTGTTAAGCCAAACATCTTTATCAGGAATGATAACTTATCCCTTTTAATATCTCTTATTAATATTTTATAAAAAGTGCGAAACAAGTTGTTATAAAATTGAAGTATATTAATGTATTGTATTTCCCATTTCGATTCTCTTCTTTATATGGATATTCGCATTTTGTTATTACTCATATCGTAGAGCTTCCACAGGATTCCTTGTCGCTGCTCGCCAGCTTTGCCAGCTGACAGTCAGCAGCGCAATTCCCAGTGCCAACACACCTGCCAACGCGAATATCCACCAACTCAGGGTGATTTTGTAGGCAAAATTTTCGAGCCATTTATGCATGGTATAGTACGCAATTGGGCAGGCTACTAAAAATGCAATGGCTACCCATTTTATAAAGTCTGTATTCAGCATGACTAATATTTCGGTAACTTTTGCACCATTCACCTTTCGAATGCCGATCTCCTTGACTTTCCGGCTTGCGACGTAGGATATCAAACCGTACAATCCAAGGCAACCGATGAGGATTGCAATAATGGCAAATAACTGAAAAAGGCTTGTGGTATGTATTTCCTCTTTATACATGCCTGCAATTTGTTGGTCAAGGAAGCTGTAATCAAAAATGTCATCTGGGAAAATAGTGTTCCACTCGCTTTTGACTTCTTCAATAGACTCCTTAAAACCGGACCGGTTTATTATTGCCGGATCAAATTTTATTGCTATCTCTTTAATGTTCCAGGGGAGGTTGCTGAAAATTACATTGTCCATTTCCTGATGCAAAGATCCAGCATGAAAATCTTCAACCACTCCGATAATTGTAAATTGTAGTCCACCCCTGCCGTATTCGAATTTTTCACCCAATGCATCATGCGGGTCGTTAAAGCCAAGAAGCCTGGTCAGCTTCCTGTTTACCACAGCCTCCCCGGTATTTTTGGTTTCGAAAAAATTTCTTCCGGCAATTAGTCTGAGTCTGAACAGGTCAAGGTAATCTTCGTCAGCCGTTTTCAGATTCCCGGAATACCTGTTCTTTTCCAGAGTTGGATAATTAATTTCATTGTTGACTCTCCAATTAGCCATGGGAGGCCGGGTTGCATAACTAACCTTCTCGATCCCGGGATTTTTTAAAAGTTCGCCCTTTAATACCTGAAGTTTCTCCGTGTTGGCATCGGGCAGTGTTGATACAAGAATGGCATCTTTATTAAATCCCAGATCAGCATTCAGAAAATAGTGCATCTGGGAATGCATCACCAGAGTTCCAATGATCAGCACAAGCGAGATTGTAAACTGGGCAATAACCAGCGTACGCCTGACCAGTAATGACTTTCTATTTTCAAAAGCTATGAGACCCCTCTTTGTGCCAAACGGATTAATATCAGCCAGTACAATTGACGGGTAGAGTCCGGCAAGCAATCCTGTGCCAGTTGCAAGGATTGCTAAAAAAATTATACTGTTGGGATATTGCAGGATATCCGGGTTCAGCTTGTAACCGATAAAATTTTCCAGATAAGCAAAAATGTAATGGGATAAAAACCAACCCACCAATGCAGCGATATATGAAATCATCAGCGTTTCGCCCAAAAACTGGAATATCAACTGTAGCCTGCTTACCCCAAATATTTTCCGTACCCCGATTTCCTTTACTCTTCTGAAAGCAAGAGTTGTTGACAGGTTAATAAAATTGATGGATGCCAATAAAATCAAAAACAAACCGACTACCCCGAGTGCGATTAATCTTTTTTCCGGTACTACACGGTTATTGTCATTATCACACACTCCGGAATGCAAATCTGAAAGTGGCTGTAAAACATATTTCTGCTCAATAGAAGGATTTCTGACATTGTATTTATTGAAAAAATCCGTGAGTTGTTTCTCAAAACCGGATGCGGAAATATTATCGGGAAGCAGCAGGTAGCAATTGGTTGCCGAATTATATTCATTCCAGTCAGTCCCGCTTCGGAAATAGGGATTTGAGGCAGTCTGGCTTTTATAATCACCGATAATTTTAAACGGGAGGTCGGTATTTTCAGGTGGATCTGCTATTACGCCGGTTACCCTAAAAGTTATGTTATTATTTATTGTAATAGTCTTGCCCAGCGCCTCTCCTGACATTTGCGGCGATAAATTAAAATACTTTTGAATCAGCGATGAAGCAATCACCACACTTCCGGTATTGGTCAACGCATCGGAAGGATGCCCTGCAAGGAATTTAAAATCGAAGATATTAAAAAGGTTTGGTTCGGCATAAGCTAATCCGCTGGATTCCTGAAACATATCTGATGATCCGTTGCTGTTTTCTATGGTGATCTGGCCTTCACCGGCGTAAAAAGTCATAACTGCATCCACACCCGGATAATCATCTCTCAAAGCTCTTCCCAGTGGATGCACTTGTCCTTCAGAATATACGGCGCCTTCAGTGGGTACCTTATATTCATTGATCAACCGGTATATATTGGCATAGTGAGTTTGCCAACTGTCGAAACCGGATTCGTATGATATTATATCGTAAATAACCAATCCGCATCCAATACTTATTGCAAGGCCTGCAATATTAAGTATTGTAAAGGCTTTATTGCGTTTTAAATTGCGCAATACTATTTTCATCAGATTCATTATCATAATATTTATTTTAAAAGCCTATATTCCATAAATTCAAATAATTACGACATTCACTCATACCTGAGTGACTCAACCGGATTCCTTGTTGCCGCTCTCCATGTTTGCCAGCTGACAGTCATCAATGCAATACCAAGTGCAATAATACCTGCAAGTATAAATAGCCACCAGTTTAGCCCTGTTGTGTAAGCAAAGTTTTGCAGCCATTTACTTATGAAATAATATGCAATCGGAATTGCAAAAAAGAAAGCTATTACAATCCATTTTACAAAGTCTTTGTTAAGCAGAGCCATTATTTCCGATATTTCAGCTCCATTCACTTTACGGATACCTATTTCCTTTGTACGGTTTTCTGCTGCAAAAACCGATTGGCCCAGAAGCCCCAGACATGCAATAAATACTGCCAGTAATGAAAACAGGCTGATAAGTTTAGCTATATGCATATCGGATTTATACAGCTCTTCATACTTTTCATCTAAAAAATGATACTCGAATGGAATTCCCGGATTATATGTATTCCATATTTGTTCAATTTGACTGATTGTTGCAGGTATTTCTGAACCGGAAAGTTTTAAGAATATAAAACTGAAATAACCCTCCTTTTCCAAATCTTTAAACGGATAAAATACCTGCGGATTGATCTTTTCATGTAATGTTTTAAAATATGTGTCCTTTATTACACCAACAATGGTACCCCATTGACCATACAGAGCAAATTCCTGGCCTACAGGGTCACTTAATCTCATTTGCCTTACAGCTTCTTCATTTAAAATATAGTTTTGTTTATCTGTTGAAAGCGATGCATCAAAATTTCTCCCCTTAACAAATTCAACTTTCATCATCTTTAAATATTCTTCATCAATCCTTGTTGTCTCCGAACCAAAATAGTTGTCCCGGTCATTATTTCTCAACTCGCCATTTTCCTTCCAGATAATGCCACGGGTGTTATTTCGGATATTAAAAGGAGCACAATCTTTAAAAGCTATCTGAAGAATATTCTTATTGCCCGACAATTCATTTTTAACTGCTCCGATTTTTGTTGATATGCTTCCCCTGAGTTGAATGTAGACTATCTGGTCTTTGGAAAATCCAAGGTCCTTATGACGTATATAGTACATTTGCTTAAAAATCCCTATTGTGCAGATTATCAGAGTAATTGAAATTACATTCTGTAATACTGTCATTAACTGAAGTTTTCTGTTCCTGAATTGAAACTGATTGTTTTTAACCAGGCTGAGAGCATCAGAATTTGATATAACCAGTGCCGGATATATCCCTGATAATAAGATGATTCCTAAAAGGACAGCAATAATAAAAATTATAAACCGGGGATTATACAGTATTCCTCCGACTTCTTTACCCGTAAAAGATGTAAAATAAGGGTATAAAAAGAAGATCAGCAGAAGTGAAACCAGGAATGAAAATATAATAAGCAGTGCGGATTCAGAAATAAACTGGTTAAAAACATTCCTTCTCGATGCCCCGCAAACAATATGGATTGAGGAGGGTTTAACTCTTTTTGTGACTAATGATACAGATATATTTATGTAGTTGATACATGCCAGCAACAGAATTAGCAAACCCACTGAACCAAAAATTATAACGTTTCGTTTGTCTCCTGTATTTCCGACACGGTTAATGATACCACTATCTAAATAAATATCTTTCAATGGCCTGAGAATTAAATTATTTTCGCCATAATAGATATGTGGCATTTTATTATCCATACCAACCTTGGTTATCGTACTTAAAGCATTGACCGGGCTGACATTCTTATATAAAAGAATATAAGTGATAAAATTTGGATCACCCCATTCCAGCCCGCAAAGATTGTATTTAACAGCAAATTTATGAGAAAGTATAAAGTCAAACTGTAAATGGGATTGTGAGGGGACATCCTCAATTACAGCCAGGATTGTTAACGGAAACCCCCCTTCAAGCAAGATCTGTTTACCCAAAGGATTTTCATTCCCGAAATAGCGTTTAGCAAATGACTCGGTTACGACTAAAGTATTTTCAGTGTTCAGGGCTTCTTTTGCATTGCCAATAACAGTTTTAAATGAAAAAATATCAAATATTTCAGGATCAGAAGTAATCCCTTTGCTCTCAATAAATTTTTTATCTCCGTAACTCAGAGAAAAACCTTGAAGTCTCAATATGCGTGTAATAGATTCTACCTCAGGAGAATTTTCGGCAATTGAAGGAGCAAAAGGGGATGGTGTCCCGTCCCACCGGGATCCGTCGTTTACTGAAAGACTATTTATCTGATAGATACGATCATAATTTACGTTGAATTTATCGTAGCCTGTCTCATAAAAAACCCACAGGAAGATAAAGATCACAGCTACCATAGCCACACTTAATCCCAGAATATTCAGAAAAGAGTACATACGGTTTCTTAAAATATTCCTTATTAAGACTCTGATTTTTCTAATCATATTAATCTGTACTTTAAATTACTGTATAATGTTTATTCATATCGGAGAGCTTCAACAGGATTTCTTGTTGCAATCCTCCATGTCTGCCAGCTAACCGTTATCAGTGCAATTCCTAATGCCAACACTCCCGCCAGACCAAAAATCCACCAGTCCAGAGCAGTCTTATAGGCAAAATTATCAAGCCATTTGTGCATACTAAAATATGCTACCGGTATAGCAATCACAGAAGCAATAATTACCCATTTAATAAAGCTGGTGTTTAGAAGGAATACCGCTTCAAAGACTTTAGCACCATGCACTTTACGAATTCCTATCTCTTTGGTACGCTGTTCAATAATATATGAAGAAAGGGCAAACAATCCCAAGCACGCAATAATAATGGCAATGATTGCAAAAGTGCTGAAGACCATTCCCATCTTCTGAATATCGGAATACATCATTTTAAAATTCTCCGTAAGGAAGGAATACCGGACAGGCTGGTTTTGGGAAAACTTATTCCATATATCAGTGACGGATTGAATAGTACCCGATATATCATCTGTCCCAGTTTTTACTGATACCATATCCGTACTTTTCCCCAGGGTAAGACATACTCCCCCGATATAATTTCTTATTGATTCGTAATTGAAATCCTTTACTACTCCGATTATTTCAAATGTCTCCCATTGATTTGATATCTTTTTACCGACAGGATCAGCCAATTCCAGTTGTTTCACCAAAGCCTGATTAACAATTGCAGCATTTGAATCAGTAGGCATATCAATCAAAAAATCCCTTCCTTCCGCTATTTTCATACCCATCGTCTTAATATAATCATGATCGACACGCCAAAACTGACCATATACAGGTTTTTCCACTTTCCTCATTCCTTCTTTCCATAATGCATTCCCATCACGTTTTGTCCCTTCAATTGGAAGATAATAGCTCATTGAGACATTTTTTACCTCCGGAAGCTTTAAGAGTTCATTCTTGAAAGTGATTATTTCCCTGCCCAGGGTGTTAGTACCATATAAAAGCAATACCCGGTCTTTATCAAATCCGACATCTTTATTAATAGTGTATCCAAACTGGCGGTAAATGATTAAAGTGCATGCTATCAGTACAATTGAGATAGTAAACTGGAATATTACCAAGGAACTGCGCATTTTTGATTTTATGCTTCCTAGTGTTAAATTTTCTTTTATGACATTAGCAGGTTTAAAAGATGAGATATATAACGACGGGTAAAGCCCGGTCATCAGTCCTATAATAACTGATACCAGGAAGATTAAAGGCAGTAACCACCACCAGGCTGACCATGGTATAGTTAAAGATTTATCGGACAGAACATTAAAATAAGGTAATAATTCAGCAGCAATTATTATTCCGAGAATAAATGAAAGAAAACTGAAAAAAATAGATTCGGTAAGAAACTGACAAATAAGGTTAGTCCTATCGGCACCAAATGCCTTCAGGAATCCGACTGTCTTAGCTTTGCCGGCAAATCTGGCAGTAGAAAGGTTTATAAAATTAATGCAGGCAATTATGAGTATAAATCCGACTATAATTCCAAATAACCTGACAAACCTGATGTCGCCATATTTTAAACCATCCTGAATATCAGCAGATTTCAGATGGATATCACTTACCGGCTGTAACTCATAACTGAAATATTCCGAAAGTTCTTCTGCGTCCACATACCCGTCTTCCTGCTGACTTGGTATTAAATATTTTGTAGTAATGATTGAAAATTTTGACTCCAGCTGAGATATATTTGTTCCCGGCTGTACTTTTATATATATATCGTAACTTTGCGATCGCCAGTTTGATTGTTCGCCAGGATATAGTCCATTCTTAAGTGACATTAAGAAATCACTCTGAAAATGTGAATTAACCGGGGGATCATTCATTACCCCTCCTATTTTGTATTGCCTGGCAGGATCGTTATTAATAATTAATATTTTACCAACAGGATCTTCTCCCGGTAATAATTTCTTCGCTTTCCGTTCTGATATGACTATTGTTCCCGGTTCATCAAGAGCATGTAAAGGATCGCCATAAACCATTGGTATCTGAAGGATATCAAGCAGTTCCTGATCGGCAAAAGCAAAACCTTCCTCATGGTTATTCTGCTCGTTTTCAATATATCTTACTTCATTACTTCCGGCTCCAAAAAATTCGGTCCGGTTAAGGCGTCCGGCCTGCTCCACTTCAGGAAACTCATCTTTTAAAGCCCTGGCAAAAGGTGCCGGGAAAGATGTAACTTTATAGATTTCTCCTTCAACGCTATACACCCCTATCACTCTGTAAATCCTGTCCCCGTCAGTGTAATTCTTATCGTAACCAAGTTCATCCGCAATCCATAAAGCGATTAAAAAACAAGCGGCAATACCAAGGGCAAATCCTATAATTTTGATTAAAGAATATAACTTCTGATTGATAATGCCTCTAAGAATGAATTTAAAATAGTTTTGTATCATGGTTTTTTTATTTTACATATTTCTATAATAGAAGTCCAATTTTGAAATACTTTGTTTCTTAGTTATCATATTACTCATACCGGAGTGCCTCCACCGGATTCCTTGTTGCTGCTCTCCAGCTCTGCCATGAGACTGTTAGCAGTGCAATTATTAAAGACGTAATCCCTGCAAATGCAAATATCCACCAGCTAAGACTGGTCCTGTACGCAAAACCCTCAAGCCATTTATTCATAATAAAATAGCCTGTGGGCATAGCTATCATAAATGCAATAATTATCCAGGTAATAAAATCTCGATTAAGCAGCATCATTATCTCAGGTATTCTGGCACCATTTACTTTACGTATACCTATTTCTTTGGTACGTCGCTCAACAGAAAATAAAGAAATGCCAAACAAACCCAGACATGAAATGATGATTGAGAGTATGACAAAATATTGCATGATCATAAATAACCGTTTTTCGTCAATGTATCTGCTTTCTATTGCTTTATCTAAAAAGCTGAAAGAAAACGGGATATCCGGAAAATAATCTTTCCACACCGATTGGATTGATGAAATCGTTCCTCTGACATCATTACCGGCTATTTTTACCAGAAGAACACCAAAATCGGACATTTCCTGACTCTTTATATCCTGTATCATATATAAGATCTGAGGACCCGTTTTTTCCTTTAACGGATAAAATAAGGCATCATTTACAATCCCTATTATTGATCCCTGATAACCCCATACCTTAATAACTTTGCCAACCGGATTTATAAGTTTCATTTGTTTAAGTGCTGCTTGATTCAGAATAAAGCTGTATTTATCTGTCGGATAATCTGGTGAAAAGTATCTTCCTTCAACTATATTTAATCCCATGGTTTCGATGTAACGAAAGTCCACGCCTGTTGCTTCCATAAGTAAATCATCATCCGGGTTCTTCCCCGGCCAGTAAATACTGCTCGTTTTATCTGCAGACTCAATTGGCAGCGAATTTTTTGCAGTAACATTCAGGATTGCAGGATTTTTTAACAGCGCCTGCCTGAAATCATCATAATGTTCTCCTATACCTCTGAAAGGCATATAGACAATATTCTCTTTATTAAATCCCAGGTCTTTATCATGAATATAATTCAGCTGTTTTGAAATCAGTATTATACCTATCAGCAATACTGTTGTGATTGAAAACTGGATCAAAACCATCATATTTTTTAATCTGGAAATCGGAAGTATCTTATCCTTCCCTTTTTCCTTTATAATTAATGAAGGTTTAAATTTTGACAGATATATAGCCGGATAGACACCGATGATCAATAAAAGCAGAATACCAAATAGTATTGTGAACGGTAAAGAATAATAATTATGAAATAAATAAGTAAAGTTTTTTTGCGTAATGTCATTGAACAGAGGAGATAATACTTCGGCAAAAATATCTGACAGTATTAAACCAATAACAATGAATAAAGTCGATTCCCCGAGAAACTGAAAAAAAAGATTTTTCCGGCTTGATCCGATAACTTTTCTTATATCAATTTCTTTAATGCGATTTAATGATGAAGAAATATATAGTGTTATATAATTAACACAAGCGATCAATAATATGAACAAGGCGATTGAAGAAAAAATTCTTGTATATTTCTTATCACAAATCTTACTGTTATCTGCAACATAATCAGGTTCTTGATGAATGCTTGCAAGAGGCTGCAAAAAGAAATTTTCCTTCCTGGGAGTTTTCCAGTCGATTATTTTCTCATTCATTTTCGAAAAATCTGTTCCTTCAACGACTTCAATATATGAATACAAGTTCACATTGCCCCAGCTCTCCAAATTACTTCCGAAATATGTCAGAAGTTCAACTGGCAGGATAAAATTGAATTGAAGATGGGAATTCTCAGGTATGTTTCGCAGGACTCCTGTTACATTAAATGGCTGTCCGTCTATATACAATGTCTTATTTACCGGATCCTCTGTATCAAAATATTTATTTGCCATCAATTCTGTAAGGACAATACTGTAAGAATCTTTCAATAAATCCGGTTTATGTCCTCTTAATAAATCAAAGGAAAATATATCAAAGAATTCAGGGTCCACAAAAATTCCTTTTTCTTCCCAAAAGATACGATCGCCGTTTTTTATTACCATTTCAGGACATTCTTTCACCCTAGTAGCATGATTGATTTCAGGAAAATCTTCTTTGATTTTACCAATCAAAGGTGGAGGTGTAATAGCCAGATTCCCGTATTCACCCAAATTCATCATGACCCGGTATATCTGGTCCCGTCTCTGGTGAAATCGATCATAGCCTAATTCATCCCGAACCCATAGAGAAATAAAAACCACACACGTGATTGCGATAGATAGTCCTAAGATATTTATTGCCGAGAATACAGGTTGTCGTACAATAATCCGTACAATTGTTTTCAGGTAATTTCGTATCATGACTATCTCTTTAACATTTATTTATGCATAACTCTCCGATACACTTCGCTATGGACGATCTTCGCTCTCATCATTATTCATACCGGAGTGCCTCCACCGGATTCCTTGTTGCTGCTCTCCATGTTTGCCAGCTGACAGATACCATTGCGATTATTATAGCTGACAATCCTGCAGATGCAAAGATCCACCAGCTCAATTCTGTCTTATATGCAAACCTGTCAAGCCAGTGTGAAATCAGCCATATAGAAACCGGTATGGAAATTACAGCTGATAACAGAAGCCATTTTATAAACTCAATGTTAAGCAACTGCAATATTTCATGAATAGACGCGCCGTTTACTTTCCTTATTCCTATCTCCTTAAACCTTTTTGAAATACTCATGAGAGAGATCCCGAACAATCCCATTATTGCAAGGATTGTTGCAATAAATGTAAATGCTCCGATTATTTTCATCTGTTCTTTTTCATTCTGATAAAAAAGATCAAGATCATCGGTTAAATATTTTATTTCAAAAATTTCATCAGGAGAAATCGTCGAATAGCGTTCCCTGAGTTTATTTATTACCGTTTCATCATTTTTACCGTCAGTTTTGATCGCTATCAGTCCCATTCTCTCAGGATTCTGCGGAAGGATTACCATTGGCCTTATAAGAGAATGCATGGAATGGGCATGAAAATCTCGTAAAATACCCCTGACATTAAATGCCAGGAGTCTTTCTCCTGCCTTTACATTATGTTCTTTTGCAGCCGATTCATTCAGAAGGACTTCAGGTGTACCCGGTTTATAAGGTCCGAATGTGGATCCTTCTATTACCTCCATGCCAAGAAGTTCGGGCATCCCCTCTCCCATTATCAATCCATCCAGACGTACCCTTTCACCGTTTTCTGTTGCAAGGTTTACAGGCAGAAAAGCGTTAAAGGGCGGTATAAATGTTCCACCTGCCACATTCATAACACCCGGGATTCTTTTTAACTCTTCGGATACAGACCGGTAACTGTTCTTAAGTTCATCCGTATTCAGATCAGCGACCAGTATATTTTCAGGATTGAATCCCTGATAACCTGTTAATGAATATTGTATCTGCTTCGATACAGCTATTACCGACGATACCAGAATAATATAGATGGCAAAATGAAGAACCAGGAATGAATAATTCCACCTGCCGGACCTCCCTGAGCCTATGTTAAGTGCTGTTATGAGCTTCAGGACAGGGATTTTTGAATAATTAAATCCAATCAGCCATCCTGAAATAGTACCTGTAAAGACAATGATAAGAATCAGAAGGCCCCATAAAACAGGATTGAGAAAAACATGGCCCGTCATCGTCTTATGCAGGGTAGTGTTAATGAAGTTCATACCAATATCAATGATAAAAACCGCTGGGATTAGACTCAGGATTACTATCAGATTCGATTCAACAAGAATTAGTTTCCTGATATTACCAAATGAAGCCCCAAATACCTTCCTGGTTCCTAACTCATGTGCCCTTTCAGAAATCCCGGCACGTGCAAGAAGTATATAGTTTGCAATTGAAATTATCAGTATAAGTATGGATATTACTACATAATATTTCAGATCTTCAGGATTTCCACGACGAAGGAAGTAATTACCTGTAATATCCCCCGAGCCAAGGTAGATATCTGCAACGGGTTGCAACCTGTAATGGAGTTCGTCCTTGTTTTCAACTGTCAGGAACTCCATATACTTCTCCATACTCCGGGTTATTTTATCAAGGTCAGCATTCTTTTGGAGGACAAGACAGGAATAGAAGTCGGAATGCATCCAGCCCAGAGTTGATTTTTGTTCATTGCCGTATTCACCCAGCGATTTCTGAAACTGCATAAACATTTTTTCCGATAGTTTAATATCGGCAATCATTGAAGGGTGAAGGGTGGAATTTGCAGGGAAATCCTTGTAGACTCCGGAAACCGACAGTGCGGCAAAACCATCAGTAAATTTCACATGTACAACACCTCCTATGGGAGAGATCTCTCCAAAATACTTTTTCGCCAATTCCTCAGAGATAGCTATCTCACTCAGAGAAACGGCCGGTGTACCTGAAATAAATTCAATCCCCATAATCCTGTACATCGATTTATCTGCAAACCCGAGATTATTTTCCCTGACAATTTCATTTTTTGAATTCCTTATTTGAATTGATCCTGCCTGATAGTACCTGAAAAAATCCTTTATTTCCGGGAATTCCCCGGCCATTGTCTCAGTAAGAGGATACTGGGTCTGTGATGAATTTCCCAGAATTATCCTGTAAACATTATTGTGATCGGGAATGAATTTGTCAAAAGATTTCTCGTGAATTATCAGAGCTGTCAATACTATAATACATCCAAGCCCTATACCCAGACCAAGAATACTTATGGCTGAAGGGATTTTATGCCGGAGAATACTCCTTATCGCTGACTTAATATCGGATCTGAACATAATATATTGTTTTCTTATCAATATCCAATATCATACCATTAATTTATATAACTGTATTACAGGTGCTTACAATTCAGAAAGTTTTAAAATCGTAAATATTTTTTACGTTTTTGCGTAAATTATTTTTACATTTATTTGACTTTCTTATTTATATGCCTTATCTTAACCACGGAGAATGCCCCCCGGGTATTCTCAACTTGGTAATAAAGAAATAATTATGCCTGTTCATAAAGGAAATATACTGATCGTTGACGACAACAAGAGTATTCTCAGCACACTTGAGATACTTCTATCTCCTGAATTTGTTGAAGTTACAGCCATATCCAATCCAAACCAGATACCGTCGGAATTGAGAAAAAATGATTACAACACAGTACTGCTGGATATGAACTTCACCGCCGGTGTAAATACAGGTAACGAGGGTATCTATTGGCTGGGAAAGATAAAGGAGGCTTATCCCGAAATTTCTGTTGTAATGATCACAGCATACGGCGATATAGATACTGCTGTAAGAGCTCTGAAAGCAGGAGCTTCCGACTTTGTCCTTAAGCCATGGGATAATGAAAAGCTGCTGGCAACTCTCAGGCTTGCCATTCAACTTAATATCTCAAAGCGAGAGATTAAAAACCTTAAGGTCAGGGAGAGTGAACTCAAGAAAGAGATAAACCGGGAACATAGGCCAATTATAGGTTCATCACCACAGATAATGAAGATTCTGGATATTATCAGGAAGGTCGCCAGGACAGATGCAAACATGCTGATTACAGGTGAAAACGGTACCGGTAAAGAGCTCGTGGCCCAGGACATACACCGTTTATCAGCCAGGGCAAACGAACTGATGGTGAGTGTCGATATGGGCTCTATTACCGAATCACTTTTTGAAAGTGAGCTGTTCGGGCATGTAAAAGGTGCATTTACCGATGCCCATGAAAACAGGCAGGGCAAATTCGAAATAGCGCATAAAGGAACTCTTTTCCTTGATGAAATAGGCAATCTTTCGTTTCATCTCCAGGCCAAATTACTTGCAGCAATAGAAAACAGGAAAATAACAAGGATAGGATCCAATGACCTGATACCGGTAAACATCAGGCTTATATGTGCCACAAATAAAAACCTCGAAAATATGGTCAGGGAAGGGCTTTTCAGGGAAGATCTTCTCTACCGGATTAACACTATACAGATCGAAATGCCTCCCCTCAGGGAAAGAGGGAACGATATTATTACCCTGGCCGAATTCTTTATGGGAAAATGTACAAATAAGTATAACAAACCAGGCCTGAAAATCAGTAAACAGGCTCTTGATAAACTTATGAGCTACTCATGGCCGGGAAATGTAAGAGAATTACAAAATACTATTGAAAAAGCAGTCATCCTCAGCGAGACGGCAGTAATAAAACCTGACGACCTCTATTTACGACCTGCCGGCGAGATAAAAGATATAGAATCCTTTGCCTCACTGGAAGAGATGGAAGAAAAAATGATGCAACTGGCAGTGGAGAAAAACAATGGCAATTATACAGCTGCTGCAGAACAGCTTGGTATTACCCGACAGACTTTATATAACCGGTTAAAAAAAAACAGACAAAATGATAAGTAAAAGACTCTATATAAATATTTTAATAAGAATTACCCTTATTGTTGCATTCGCCCTATTAATGGGTTACCTGGTATTTACGGAGCAATCAGTACGCTTTTCAATAATCTGCTTCATAACGATAATAATACTTTCAGCAAGCCTGATTACATATCTGAACAGGACAAACAGAAATATCAGGTTCTTTTTCGATTCAGTAAGGAATGATGATTCAAATCTCTCCTTCCCTGTTGAAAATAAAATCGGAAGTCTCCGTGAACTCTATCAGAGTATGAATAATGTTAACCTGCAGATACAGGAATTGAAAATAGAGAATGCCCATCAGGAACAATATTTTCAGAAAATCCTGGAACATCTGGCAACAGGTATCATTACTTATAATAATAAAGGATTCATTCTTCATGCAAATTCAGCAGCAAAGAGACTTTTATCAATGGATGTACTGACTCATCTGCAGCAGATAGAACGAATTGATGAAAAGCTGTTCATGACAATAAAAAATCTTAAACCTTATGAAAGGCACCTGGTAGCTTTTAACACGAATCAGGCAGAAATACAATTGTCATTGAAATCAACATCATTCGGATCTGATGATAATGAGCTGGTTATATTATCAATCCAGGATATAAAACATGAACTGGATGAAAAGGAGGTTGATTCATGGATGCGTCTTATAAGGGTCCTGATGCATGAGATAATGAATTCAATAACTCCTATAACCTCTTTATCTGAATCTCTTTCAAATATTTATCAAAAAGGGAAGAAACCCATTGAACCCGGGGAGATAACAGAAAAGACTATCTTAGCGACACTCAACGGGTTGAATGTAATAAAGGAACAGGGTAAAGGATTGATGGAATTTGTTGAATCTTATCGTAAACTCACACGTCTGCCAAAACCTGAAATGAGATCCTTTAAAATATCCGATCTCTTTACCCGGGTAAAAGTATTGACAGATCCTCTTGAAAAAAGTAAAAATACAGAAATAGACTTCCATACTGATAATTCTGAAATGGAAATCTATGCGGATGAAAATCTTATTTCACTGGTTCTTATAAACCTTGTTAAAAATGCTGTGGAAGCCAATGAAAAAAATCCGGAATGTAAAATAGAAATCTTCGCAGGTATTAATTCAAACGACAAACCTGAGATTTGTGTTTCCGACAATGGCCCGGGAATCAGCAAAGAAAATATCGAAGAAATTTTCATACCCTTTTTCACGACACGGGAAAACGGTTCAGGGATAGGACTCAGCATTTCGAAGCAGATAATGGGAGCTCATGGAGGAACGCTGAAGGTCAGGTCAATCCCCGATAAGGAAACAGTATTCTGCATGAGTTTTCAAAATTGAAATGATTTCAGGGAAATAGGTATTAAATTTGCCGCACATTAAGGCAGATGAAAGAAAACGAATTAACCGGTCATTTCAATGACCACCCGGTTCTCAAAGGACTTACAGAGGCAATAACAACATCCGGGGAAGAAAGGATCAGTATTTCAGGATTATCAGGATCGTCAAAAGCAATGGCTGTTGCTGAGATCTTCCTGAAAACCCGGTTAATTCATTTGGTTATTCTCCCTGAGAAGGAGGATGCTGCATATTTTTATAATGACCTTGTTTCACTTGCCGGAGAAGATTCGGTATTCTTTTTCCCTTCCACGTATAAACGTTCTGTCCTTTATGAACAAACCGAGCCGGCTAATATTGTCCTCCGTACTGAGGTGCTCAATCACCTTGCTTCAGGAAAACAGAAAGGTATAATAGTCACCTATCCCGAATCGGTGATGGAAAAAGTTATTAGCCGCAGGAATCTGAAAAAGAACACTTTAAACATAACAAAGGGTGACAGGCTTTCGCTTGAATTTCTCGAAGAGGTTCTCCATGAATATAATTTTGAAAGAGTTGACTTCGTCTATGAACCCGGTCAATATGCAATAAGAGGAAGTATTGCAGACCTCTTTTCATATTCCGCTGATCTCCCATACAGGATAGATTTTTTTGGTGAAGAGGTTGATTCAATTAGAACCTTTAATCCTGACGATCAGCTTTCTGTTACAAAACAGGATAAAATATCGGTCATACCGAATATCCAGGATATATCAATTGAAGAGACAAATGATTCCTTTACAGGCTTTCTTCCTCCTTCAACATTAATATGGTTCGAAGATGCCGCTTTTATTAAAGAAAAGATCAATAATATCTACGATCAGACTGTACAAAGGCAGGAATCGGGACAAATTGCCGGTAAGAAGGATCTGATAATGACCGGAGCACGGTTCATTGAGGAATGTGTTGTATTCAAGATTGCTGAATTTAGTAAGACCGGAATTTTTAAGACTAACAACCGGTTTTCATTTCATACAGAACCTCAACCGGTCTTCAACAAAAACTTTGAACTTCTCACTGATAAGCTTGTGTCGAATACCCGGGATGGTTACTGTACATATATTGTCTCCGAAAGTCAGTCTCAAATCGAAAGACTCCAGGATATTTTTACCGAAGTCAATCCCGGGGTTCAGTTCAAACCCTTACTGCTGAACCTTCATGCCGGCTTCACAGATCATGATTTGAGGATCTCGGTATTTACTGACCACCAGATATTTGACAGGTATCATAAGTTCAGGATAAGGGGATATTTCACACGGAAGGAAAGCCTGTCCGTTAAAGAGTTAACAGGACTTAACCCTGGTGATTATGTTGTCCATATTGATCATGGTATCGGCAAATTCGGAGGACTTGAGAAAATTGAGGTCAACGGCAAGATACAGGAGGCAATAAAGCTTGTTTACAGGGATAACGACACTCTTTATGTCGGGATCCATTCGCTTCACCGCATTTCAAAATACAAAGGCAAGGACAGTTCAGAGCCGAAGATCTATAAACTGGGATCCGGAGCATGGCAGAAGCTTAAGCAGAGTACCAAGAGCAGGGTAAAAGACATTGCTAATGACCTTATCCGGCTCTATGCGGCCAGAATGGTATCGGGAGGATTCTCCTTTTCACCCGATTCATACCTGCAGCGTGAGCTTGAAGCTTCATTTATTTATGAAGATACTCCCGACCAGCTGGTTGCCACAAACGCAATAAAAGAGGATATGGAGGCTCCTCATCCGATGGATCGCCTGGTTTGCGGTGATGTCGGTTTCGGTAAAACAGAAGTAGCCGTAAGAGCGGCATTCAAATCGGCTACAGACAGCAAACAAACAGCAATACTTGTACCCACAACCATCCTGGCACTCCAACACTATAAAACATTTTCTGAACGCCTTAAGGAGTTTCCATGTAATATTGAATACCTGACACGTCATAAAAAACCGGCAGAACAGAAAAGGATCATTTCACAACTGGCTGAAGGAAAGATAGATATAATCATCGGGACACATAAGCTGGTAGGACAGGGCATAAGTTTCAGGGATCTCGGGTTGCTGATCATTGATGAAGAACAGAGATTCGGGGTCTCAGTAAAAGAAAAACTAAAGAAGCTGAAGACAAATGTTGATACACTTACTCTCACAGCTACTCCTATACCACGAACCCTGCAATTTTCACTCATGGGAGCCAGGGATCTTTCAATAATAAACACTCCTCCGCCAAACAGGATGCCAATTGTTACAGAACTGCATGGTTTTAACGAGGATATAATAAGTGAAGGTATTGAGTATGAAGTTGCCAGGAATGGCCAGGTTTTCATCATCCACAACCGGGTAGAAAATATAAAAGAGGTCGAAGCAATAATCCGCCGGATCTGTCCCGGGGTGAAAACTGCTGTCGTCCATGGTAAAATGACAGGAAGGGATATTGAAGATGTTATGTTCGGTTTTATCCAGGGTGATTATGATGTTCTGATTGCAACCACTATCATTGAATCGGGGCTTGACATCCCGAATGCCAATACCATATTTGTCAATGAGGCTCATCATTTTGGTCTCTCCGAGCTACATCAGCTAAGGGGCAGAGTAGGCCGGTCAAACAAGAAAGCATTTTGCTATCTGCTTACGCCACCCCTTGATTCACTAACACATGAGGCAAGGCGCAGACTAAAGGCTATAGAAGAGTTTTCAGAACTGGGGAGCGGATTCAATATAGCCATGCAGGACCTTGATATCAGGGGTTCAGGAAATCTACTTGGAGGAGAACAGACTGGCTTTATCGCGGATGTCGGTTTTGAAACTTACCAGAGGATCCTTAACGAAGCCATGACAGAACTGAGAGAAACATATATAACCAGCCGGGAAATTGACGGAAGTAATGAAGACAGGTTGGCCGGTGAAAAGAAAAAACAATCATATGTTTCCGACTTTTCTATTGATACAGATCTTGAGATAATGTTTCCGGATGAATATGTCGCAAACATCTCTGAACGAATCAGATTATACAAAGAACTGAATGAGATAGAAAATGAAGAGTCGCTCCAAAAGTATGAAAACAGGCTAATAGACAGGTTTGGTCCTGTTCCTTCAGCTACTTCGGAACTCCTGGATATTGTCAGGATAAAATGGATTGCCGTCAGCCTTGGTATCGAAAAAATACTTCTTAAGAATAACCTTTTGATAGCTAATTTTATTTCAGATCCAAATTCACCTTTCTACAGGAGCCAGCTGTTTATATCAATCATGAATCATGTTAACAGGCATCATAAACGCATGAGTGTCAAGCAAAAAGAATCAAAGCTCAGTCTGACCATTTCAGACATCAGATCAGTTAAATCAGCAATTTCAATACTTAACGGGATTATTGAGGATTGCAATAGAAGTGACTAAAGTTTGGAGTGACTAAAGTATTTAGAGTTATAACATTCATGAGACTTTAAGTACTCCACACTTTAGCTCACTCCAAACTTCTTTCTTACCTTTGTATTTTATTCATAGTCATGAAT
>Ga0307437_1000486_pt1 | contig 31301 bp, 30 predicted proteins | sample SalMarWE160390MG_FD_202146 | JGI IMG/M metagenome (GOLD analysis project Ga0307437, IMG submission 202146) | Salt marsh sediment microbial communities from the Plum Island Ecosystem LTER, Massachusetts, United States - WE1603-90 | ecosystem: Environmental > Aquatic > Marine > Intertidal zone >...
AACGGAGGGTGAGGGACTCGAACCCCCAAGGGTGTAAACCCGCCGGATTTCAAATCCGGTGCCTTACCATTAGACTAACCCTCCCTTTTAAGCAATATTACCAACCCCGGAAAAAAAGTCAAGAGGAAATACTCCAAAGTTCAATTCAAGAATATTAACCACAAAGACCGCAAAGGACACAAAGCCACCACCCCAACAACCTTAATTTATTGTGTTTTTTAGACCCATCCCAACCACCAAAAAATTTATAGAAGATTATATATAATTAAAAAATAAAATCTTTGTGCTCTTTGCCTGCCCTGTAGGGAGGAACGACCGTACCAAGGTGCACTTTGTGGTTCAATTATTTTACTCTTATTTGTATTATTCCTTACCGGCTGTGGAATTCCACAACATCCCCTTCCATTAAAACTTCCTCCGGACCCACCTGCCTGGGATTTTTGTCTCCTCTCCATAATTTTGTATACTTCATTCTGTCCGCAAAATCTTTGTGTATATGGTAGGCAGCATCCAGCACGGTTGCTCCTTCTCTTAGAACAACAGGTTCTGTAAAGTCCGCTTCTTTTCCCGGCGGTTTAGTGTAAATTCTTATAAGATTAAGGGAATTATAAATGTTTTTCTTCAGAGCTTCTAAATCTGAATTCAAATCGAAACTCAAAAAATTAAGTCTTTCACCATATTTTTTATCAAAAAGCTCAAGGTCTCTATCGCCACTCCTTGAAATTATTATAAAACCATTTTTTTTCATTAATTCATCACCCGTATAGTAGTCTTTTGACTCTAGGAAAATCAAACCCTGTTCCAATCTACTCAGAAGCGAATCAAGTTCTTTTGCCGGATTAGCTTTACTGCCATCAATTAAACCTATAATAACATCACTGATTCGACCCAGAGCAAGAAGCCAGGGAGGATGAAAGTTCTCATAAAGAGGCGGAGTATCCACCAACTGTATCTGTACATTTTCAAACTCTATCATCCCCACATCCGGTTTTTGAGTGGTAAAAGGATAGCTTGCAACCTCGGGTTCAGCATTTGTAAGTTTACTAAGGATCGTTGATTTTCCCGAATTCGGAGCCCCCATAAGAACAACCTGAGCTATCCCCATTTTGGGAACATAATTCATATCGAGGCGCCGAGCTTGCGGTTTCTTCTTTGCCTCCTTTTTAAGTTTAGCAATCTTGCTGTTTAATTCTGCCCTTAGACCGTCGGTCCCTTTGTGCTTGGGCATTACCGCAAGCATTTCTTTCAGAATGGAGATTTTCTCTTCCGGAGTAGCGGCAAATTTAAGCCGCCCCTCTATTTTATGGTAGATTTGAGGTAAATTTGCCGGCATAAATTCTAAACCAATAATTAACCAATCAATTCTCTAATAAACCGGTCTAATCAATACCGCCATATCTTTTTCACTCTTCAGATGAATATCCTGCAGAATAAGCTGACCGTTTAAAAGCTCTATCTCCTTAACACCAGAAAAATCACCTGTCCATGTATTATAGTATTTCATAAGATATGATAAGTAATCAGTTTCCTGGATATTCAGGACCAGATCGGTTTTTTCTTCCTCATTTGGATTTCTCAACCATAAAAACAAATCATCTCCCGATTTAAGACCTATAATTTCCATATCTCTATCCACACTTTCAACAGAAAATTCTTCAAGAATGTCTTCATTATTCTTTAACATCAGTGAGGCAAAATCTGCAGCCGCCTTAAAATGGAAATAATGCCCTTTATAATAATGCCATTCCCACCACCACGAGAGTGGTAATATCGGAGTAGGAGAAAACATACCGCGCCATAAACCATTATGCATCTCATTCTCATACTCAAGAGCCGTATAATCCTTATCTGGACCTTTCCATCCCACCGCAAATTCATTTATAACATCAGGTTTATCAAAGTCCTTAATATATTTTCGTATACTATTCCTAATATCTTTAACATCTCTGTCAGGCCCATATAAATGATGCTGAGAAAAATCGATGTTTTCGACTTGCCATAAACCCGGCATTTGCCTGTGACTAATGCTTGTTGAGACGAGATGTTTGTAGGGGTCGACCCGCTTTAAATAATTTGCCATTTCCTTATGCCAGCTTACAATCACAGCCTGGGGAACCTTTTGCCAAGCAAGCACATTATCAATCTCATTCCATAATTCCCAGCAGGCAAGATTGGTAGAATATCCCCACCGCGCAACCATATAGCGCAATTTGTTTTTGTATGTTTTCTTCGCTTCAGCATTCGTAAAGAAATCTACCGGACTTTCACAGGGTCCACCATTTTTTGCATTATATGGATTTGTTCTCCACTCGGCATTGGATGCCCAGACATCAACCTCGGATTTAAAAACACCGTGATAATCAAGGGTCAGCATCATATAAATATCTCTTTCCTCGGCTAAAAGAAGAACTTCGTCCAATCTTTCTGCTGTTTTTCTATAATACCTGCCAAGCCCGGGAGCATCCAGGACATCTTCCTCTTCTCCGCATTCAATTTGAATGTTTCCAAGCTCCGGGGAACCTTCCAAATTTTCCAGGAATTCAATCCTGAGATAGTTTGTTCCCTCCGGAAGCTCATTTATATACACAACAAACATCCGATGCCAGTCCAAAGCGGTATCCCAAACTTGACTGAATTCAATATCAATTAGTGCATATGTAATATTATCCGGCGAAGAATAACATTTTATCTTATCTGTAGAAAGATTTTTGTGGTAGAAAAGTTTTATCTTGAATCTTCTTATATCTTTAAGATTATAAATAATAGTTTCTTTAGAGTTGGATTCTATGGTAACTCTGTTAGTATCATCTTCTGTTACTTGAGATTTCCCCAAATTTATCTTTAGCCCCTGTGAGTGTAGGAATACTTTATCCCAGTTCTCAAATTCATCAACAATTGTCCCATCATATCCCATAACAACTCTAGTCCATTCAAGAGGAAGATTCCAGGTACACATCCATGTACGAAAGAAATTCGCATTATTTTCCCTGAGAGCATCAAGATAATCCTCGTAGGGGTATTTCCATTCGGATTGCAGCTCCCATCCGATGTTCAAACCGACCCCGCGGAAACGTTTACCGGAATCAAAAACAAAGGAGTAAAGGGATTTTTCATTTAACCTCAGAAATCCGTCTTTTTCAGATTCCTTTACCGATAGGTAGAATTCTTCAGAATTAGACGTATCCTTTTGGTTGACTACTTGAACATGAAAAGAGTGCGTTCCTGCCTGCATGGCAGTAAATCTTGCTTCCCAATTTGATTTTCCGGGTAGATCATACTTATAAAAACAGGGTAGAATTATTTTGTTGCCATCCGGTGGTCTTATAATAGCATCTACTTTTATATCTTCAGGGTCATAAGGATTTTCAAACTTTTTAGTTAAACTGATATCTATATAGAGTGTCTCGAATTCCTCCATACTTTTTAAGGTTGGTTTTACTGAAATACCGGCGGAACCTCCCTTCTTACAGGAAACAAGCGAAATTGCCAATATTGCCATCAAACCACTTAAAATACTGAACTTTAATTTACCCATGAATCCCTCCAGCTTGGGGTATATTTTTCAAATTTATTATTCTGATTATTTTTTATAATATTTTCCCCTAAATTACACATTTAGTCTGCCATGTCAAGCATAACCTAATAGGAAACCGCATAAATTTATGTGTTCTTGTATTCTTCTCTTTAAATTCTAAAAAGGGTTAATTTGCTGTTAAAAAACTCCTCAAAAGCGTTCACATAATCACTTCTTTTTAGATACCGCTTCCCAATCCACTTTTCCCGTAAATTGCATAACAACAAATAAAGTTACAATGCATAAAATCGTTATAGCTAGGCCGGTAAAACCTTCAAAGAAAAACGTGTAAGAAAATAAAACCAGGTATACGAACTGAGAAATAGCAATCTCAACAAAAGCGAACCTATTGCTGACAACCAATCGCATGTAGGTTACAACAAGGGTTATCGAAACAGCAGAACTAATTAAAAATGCCGCATGTATAGATATGTGGTCAACAAGGTAGGCAAGGAGCAGGTGAAAGCTAAAGAAAGCTGCTGCGATAAAGAAATAGTTCATAGGATGAACTTTTATACCACGCAGTGTTGTAAAAATGAAGAGCAAGAAGAAAAAGAGAAACAAAGAAATAGGAGCAGAAAAAGTGACCTGACTAACCCAGGGACCGGGATTAAGTTTTTTGGGTAAATCCATGCCGATCTTTACACCCGTAAGCAGATTAGAATACTTCCATTTTAACTCCCAACCTTTTTCGGTTTCAGTTTTGTCTGTCGGTGAAATACTATTCTGGGGAAAGTCTATTTTGTCAAAATCGGTATTCATTGTAAGTAAAAAGTCCTTAACCTGCGTTACGTTTTGACCAAAATCATACCACCACTGGTCCAACCCTTGAGAGTTGTATGAAATTTCTATAGTTTCTGTTTCACCCGGAGACAGTTTTACGCCTTGCACTACTTTCCCTGTGGATATATCGACCTTCTCCAGCTCTTTACCACTAACCAAAAGCTTAAAATCGTCGTAAACCGCACCTACAGCTGGAAAATCGAAATTAAAATAAATATAACGAGATTCGTCAGTATCGTTTATTATTTCGTACCATCCCGAAAAATCCACCACATAGGTAGAATACCAGAGTAAACCCTTCTTGCGATGTTCCAGGGATAAAGAAACATCAATTTCACTCGCCTTCAGGGAAATAGGATGTGTAACAATATAAGTTTCAAATTCCTTAACGGTTTTACCCGATTCGATCCGCTCTATTTCTTTCTTCTCTTTCGTTTTATAATATATAGAAGGCGCCTTCTGCACCTGCATTGTACCCCATAACTGACTAACCATACCTCTAAGTTTGTAATCCTGTGTATGCGTTCTTTTTAAAATTGTAGCTCCGAGAATCAACCAGGCTGCCACTATAAAAACATAAATCAAAAAAATAACAGGAAGTTTTCTCATAATTTTATCCTCCAACAAGATTCAGTTTTGCAACTCAAAAATTAACAAATAGATACATGTCTTTATTTACACTTTACCAAAGAATACGCAGTACTACATACGGTACGATATTGAAGAAAAGTATGCATATCTTATAAAACATCATTCCGGAATAAATAATGGCATTAAATTCATCCTTTTTTATATCGTACCATTTACCGTGAATCCGATAAATAAAGTTCCTTCCTAACGTAAAAGCGAAGAAACTTATCAACAATAAACCCAAATTAATTACTGCGCTCCAGAACAAAAAATCTAATAAAGGATCCATTAAATACCTCCTTTAATATATTATGGTAACTTAAATTTACCACTATGTCAAGTATACCTTTAATTCTTTAAGACGATTCCACTTTTTTCAAAAAGGATTCTCCTGGTCTTAACCGTTCGTTTCACCTGCTACGAGAAGCGCAATCGGTTGAATACCATAATTAGCTGGTTAAAACAGTTTAATATAACACATCCACGTGTAGAAAACCGCTTCATCCATGTATTTTTTTTGATATTCTTTTTCAACAGAATTCAACAACGGTTCAGGAGTCGGATAATTCTCATCATCCCAAAGATCACCCCATCTTGTGTATTCTGTTTTGAAAATAGGAGGAAACTCGTAATATACTTCTAAATTCTCCCTAAGATATTTCGCATCAATTTCATTAGGAGGAATCTCCCGATATCCGGAATCCGTCATGCCCAATAGAGCTCGAGCTCTCTGCTTGAGCCTGGCTTTAATAGATTTTGGGCATGGAGGATTAAATTTAAAGCCTGAATGCATGAATACTTTTTTTAAAGAGTAGCAATCTCCTCGCAACGGCGGGTAATTATCTTCGAATATTATGTGCTTAAAACCAAAAGATTTTACCGTTTTGACTCGTTCAAAAGCATTCTGGTGATCATCAAAGAATAGAAGAGTCTCATCCTTCGACAGCTGACTCCAATCAATGGCTGAGAAATCCCGATCGAAATATTCCGCTCGAGCCGATTTGTATTGAATACGATCCAAATTTAGATCTATACAGTATAATTTAGCATCTGGACATGCTTTCTCGAAGAACCAGGTTCCCTGGCCAAGCCAAACGCCACTCTCGACAATCGCCTTAGGATTGAGTGATTGCAAGGCAAACCAAACCGAAAACATGTGAGGAGAAAGCATTCCGCCTTTATTGTCTTTGATTGGTCTGTTCCCATAAAGGGAAGAGAATTCTTCCAATTTCGATATCATATCCTCTCTTGTCCACGGAACTTGCCCAATCGTCACTAAAACCTACTTTTAGTATGAATATTACTCTAATTCAAGCATTGTGTCAAGCAGTTTCTGCCCAGTTATCACAACTTCTCTCTTATTTCAAGTAATCTTTTTTTACCTAAAAATGGTTCGATATATAACTTATAATCTTCTTCCGGAATTTTTTCGATATCTATAACATTCTTTTCGACAAAATCTACTCTGGATTTTAGGTTATCACAATCAAAGTCATCACAGTAAGCACAATTACGAACACCTTTCTTTATTACGCAGGGTCTTACCGGACATCCTTCATCAGGATGATTCCCCTCGTTCCTGCATCCAACACAGCTAACCTTTTCCGGAGGAATTCTAAAACCATAGTATAAAAACCATTTCTCACTGAGTTCAGTCTTATCAGCATCGCTCTTTATGTTTTTCTCATAGGCAGGACAAATATCACATAGAAACCCACAATACCCAAGCATTTCTATCATAATTTTCTCCCTATTATGGTTGAATCGATATATGTTTTAAGCCACAATAGTAGCATACCCTCTCTATTTAATCTGATATCCGGGGTGACCTGTTCGCCAGAGTGAAAAACTTAATTCATCAGCTAAACTTTCAAATGCTTTAGACTTCGTATCTCCAATCCCATGCCCCGATTCATAATCCACCCAGAACAAAATGGGATTTTCTGATGCATTGTAAGCCTGTAACTTGGCAGCAAATTTTGCCGGCTGCCAGGCAATAACACGCGGGTCATTCATTCCGGCTGTCACTAAAGTCGCGGGATATTCCGTACCTTTTTCCAGATGAAGATACGCATCCATTTCAAGAAGAGCCATACATTCAACAGAATCTTTGACGGTGCCAAATTCTGGCACGTTAACAGGTCCGTTCGGCGATTCTTCCGCTCGTAAGGTATTAAGGCAACCAACGCTTGGGATAGCAGCTGCAAACAAATCAGGGCATTCAGTCATTGCACGACCTACAAGTATTCCGCCGGCGCTTCCCCCGGTAATTGCGATTCTTTCACTCAAGCTATACTTTTCCTTAATTAAATACTCGGTACAAGCTATTAGGTCCTTCCAGGTATTAGGTTTAGTAGTCTTAAATCCCCCCTTATGCCACTTATCGCCAAGTTCCCCTCCGCCTCTCACATGAGCGATAGCTAAGATTCCACCCTCATGCGTCCAGAGTAAAAAATTCGAACTAAAAAACGGATTCATTGAATGACCGTACGCCCCGTAACCAAAAATTAAGATTCGATTCTCACCGTTCTTTTTCATACCTTTTTTATATATCAAGGACAAAGGTACTTTTACTCCATCGTGAGATGGTATCATAAGCTCTTCCACGACTAGATCGGAATATTCAGGATACTCAGGAATAACGGAAGCATTTTTCAGTATAAATTCTTTCGATTCCGGCATATACCTATAAAAATGATAATCTTTTGTCCAGCCATTAATTGTTACCCAGAGAGCATCATATTTAAAACCCTTCGAAAGTAAAGAAACTCTTCCTGCCGGAAAAGGCAGTTCTATTTCCTCTGGATCTTTTGAATCATAAGGTAAATGAAACAATCTTGCTTCGACCCCATTTTTCGTGGTCGTATAATAAATACCATCTTTGGTCAAACAGCAACTTGTCAGGTTTTCCTGCACAGGTTCGGGAATGACGACCTGAGCGTTTTCTAAATCAGGATTTTTAAGAGAAGTCTTTAAAAGTTTAAAATTAGGCGCGTTCTTTGGGGTAAAAATGTATAATTCCTCTTCGGTAGCATCAAACCCATAAACCTCATTTTTGGGTTCAAATAAACGCTTCCAGGCTATTTTTTCTTTATACAATTCATTGGCAGACGCATAAAAAACATTTAATCGATTGTCGACGGACGCTATAAAACCGAAAATATACTTAGCATCTTTGTTATAATCCACAAAAGGAATATCTTCCTCTTTGATATCCAACTCAGGATACTTTTCCCTAGAAAAGATTTCTTTATCCGTGGCAGGATCGGTACCTACAACATGTAAATATACCTTACTATTTTTTTGTCTATCCTTGTCGTGAAAACTGCCGGGTTGCAATCGATTGTACAAATAAGCGCTGCCATCAGGCAACCAGGAGAGAGCCATCCACCAGCACCTATCGATTTGCTCAGGAAACAATTTCCTATTTTTAACATCCATGGTCAAAAGAATAGTGCTTTCCGAACCATTAGGAGCAACTCCAATAGCGATTTTACTACCATCATACGAAGGGATAAAACCAGAAATAACATATTCCTGTGTGGTATCAGGACTAAAAGTTTGAGGATCATAAAGCAAGCATTCAGGTTCTTCTTCATCGTCTCCGTAACGGTAATACAATTTTCCGGTTTCTTCGTCGGGGTTTGTTTTTAAAAAGAAAAAAAGATCGTTTTCTGTAATACGCGGACTACTGTATCTTGCCTTCCTTCTTTTATCAAACTCATACATCTTATCGATGAGAAACTGCCTTTTTGGAATACTGTTCAATTTAGCCCTGGTATAATCAGCCTGGGCTTTGAACCACTGTTTTACGTACTCATCTTCCAGGTTTTCCATATATCGATAAGGATCGTTAACTTCTACACCAAAATAAACTTCTTCGACTGGTTTTACTTTGGCTAAAGGTGGTTTTTGTAAAATACCTTTTGCCAGCCCGTGTCCAAATAAAAAAACACTCAGGCAAAACAAAATTATTCTAGTCTTCACTGCGACCTCCTAACTTTTAAAAAATTTAAACTTAAAATTCCGCACGATTATTTTACGCTTTCCGTATACCAATATCTCTTGCCTTTTAAGAATTCTTCAATTCCTTTTTTCTTGAGTTTTTTAAGATTCTTTATATGTGCATTTCCATGAACAGGAACTAAAAAATTAAGTTTTTCACAAGTCTCGAAATCATCGCATTCCCAGCAACCCTCGTAACCTTTTTTCTGACAGCAAATTCTCATCTTACAGAAAGGAGGACCTCCTCCGTCTCTACACCCTTTCTTACAGCGAAACTTAACCATAAAGCCTAAAACTTCATAGCACTTCTTGTAGTCCTTAAACCCTTTGCCGAATCCTGTCCCGGCAAGAAAATCTGCGAACTTATCGTATCGGCATGCTCTGAGTTCCTTCCTGAGGTCTCTTGCTAAATCGGGAATCTTACCGGTATAACCGTGACAATCTCCGCAATATAATCCGCAATAAGCAATTAATTTTTCCTTTTTATTACTCATTTCTTTTTCAGTTCAATTTTAATATTCCCATATAATTAAATTTTCATCCGCCAAGCAAAATAGACCCCTTCGTAAAGAAAGTTCCTGCTATACAGGCAGTAAGAAGACAGGCTAAAGTGGCGGCAAGAAGTGCCCTAAGCCCGATCTTCGAAAGAATTTCTCTTCTCTCCGGTACAAGTACGGAAATCCCTCCAACAAAAATCGCCATGGAAGCAAAATGGGCAAATCCGCAAAGTGCGTAGGTAGCCACTACTGCCGAACGCGGATGTTTTAATAAACCTGACTCCATGGCAACGGCTAGATGCTGATACGCGGGCACTTCTGTAAGAATCGCCCGCTCGCCAATAATTCGGGAAATTACTCCGGCATCAGAAGGAGGAATACCAAGCATCACGGTAAAAGGATAAAATATATAACCGAGAAAACCTTTCAAACTCCAATCGATATTAATTCCCAAAAGCAAGTTTATTCTCCCCCCCATCCCCCCAAGAATTAAATCAACTAAGGCAACCAGTCCCAGAACGGCTATAAGTAAAGCTACAATACCTACAATAAGTTTAACTCCGCTATTGGCTCCGTTTATTATAGCCTCAAAAACATTGGTTTCTTTCTCGTAATGGACCGCAACATGTTCACCTAGTGTTTTCGGAACTTCTCCCTCCGGAATTATAATCTTAGACATAACAAGAGCCGCGGGGGCGGAAAGGATGGAAGCAGAAATCAGATGTGCGGCAATAGTGGGAAATTGTTCTTTCAGACTGAAGATATAAATAGCAAGAACGTTCGAAGCTACAGTAGCCATTCCGGCTGTCAAAATGGTACACAGTTCAGATTTTGTCATTTCTTTTAGGTGAGGTTTTATTGTAAGTGCTGACTCGATACCCACAAAAATGTTACTGGAAGCACATAAAGACTCCGCACCGGATAATCTCATTAATTTAGTAAACACGTAAGCGAATCCTTTTAAAATCCACTGCATAATATTGAAGTAATAAAGTATGGCTATTAACGCTGAGAAAAATATTATCGTGGGAAAACTCTGAAAAGCAAGGAAAAAACCAAGTGATTTTTCTCCTGCCTCATTTACCCCTCCCGGAGGAAGAGACAATCTTCCGAAGATAAACTCGGCACCCGCAGTTGAGGAATTTAAGATTTCTACAACTACGTTATTTAAGAATAGAAATATTTTACTGCCAATCGGGAAAACAAAGATAAAAAGGGCAAGAATAATCTGTATCCCAATACCCCAGAATATAAGCCTCCAGTTCATGTTACGTCTATCGGCCGAGAAAAGCCAGGCAAAGCCAAGTAAGAAAAAAATACCCGCAAAACTCACAAGATTATATTGATCCATCATACTTATATTTTACTGAAATATTTTCTTATGTCAAGAATAAAACCATTCCCAACCACATTCAAGCCACAGATTTCACATATTAACGTATTAACGAAATACTAAAGTATTAACGCATTGTAAAGAAAAGAACATGAATCACTCGGATAAATACAGTTGACAGAGTAAGAAACTTGTATTATCTTATTTTAAATTAATGGGTTTAATAACATGAATAAGAATTATAATAAAAATCCTAAAAACCTAATAAAAACTTATAGCCGACCGGAACCGCAGGTTTTGAATTTTCCGGGTTTAATTCCAGCAATGTTTCGGCGGCTGAAACTTGATGTTAGGCAAACGGCGGAAAAAAAAGGAGGATGTCGTGAAACGATGTTTCGCAATTGCTATAATGACGATATTGCTATCGTCATCGGTACTGTGGGCTCAAGGAGAGTCTGTTTTAGCACCTGAGATAAAGAAAAACTCATTCGGCCTGGGATTGGGAGTTCCTTATGGTGTTTTAGGAGCAAACCTTGATGTTAATGTTGCACCCAATCTCAATTTATCGGCAGGTATAGGCACAACAGTCCTGGCAGGTATCGGTTACAGTTTTGGGTTAAAATATTTCTTTATGCCTATCGAACGAACATTCAGACCAAGAATTTCTGCTTACTATGGAGTTAATACTGTGGTAGAGTATATTGGGGGTGGGGATAACGAGAGTTACGTGGGAATAAATCTTGGGATTGGAACTCAATGGATGTGGGGAAAGACTAAATCGAACGGTCTTGATCTTGATATCATTTACATAGCAACGACTGGTCTCGACGCTGAGGAGATGGGTATAGAAGAGCCCAGTAAGGTTAAACTTTCCATTGGTTATCGACACGCGTTTTAAACAAGCAGAATAGTAAATAAGGGCGAGAGTGAGCCATTAGTCTGGAAACAAAATACCGCCGTATTGCTTAACAAAAACTTTCAGTCAACTGAAACTGCTGGTTGGCGTCCAGCTTAATTTTTACAACCAGCTATGGTGGCTTCCGGAGGCCAATTTGTGAACCCCATATAAAAGGGTCTTGAGGTTATATCAAGAGGATTCTCCACCAGTGGTTCCTCGCAACCAATGCATGCAAAAAAGATAATGCTTAGAATAATTAGATGTTTATATTTCATAATTCTCCCTTTAGAGTATAAGAACCTACGAACTCATGTTTTCTTTCTAAGAACAAAATTCAAAAACGTAAATCGTAAATCATATTGTTTCCAGTAAACGACCTTTTCATCGCAGGTCAAATCGAGAGGAGAAGTCAAAAACAACCCGTATTTTTCAGAAATATTCATCGCTTCTTCTATTTCTTCTTTTGTAAATATATGGATAGGCACACCATATGCAATTTGTCCCTTAGTATCTATTGGAGTCTCATAATAATCGGTAGATGTAATTAGAATACCATTCGTTTTAAGTATACGCGACATTTCCTTGAAATACGAATTAAGATCTACGCCATGCTCAATCACGCTTAAGCATGTAACCGCGTCAAAAAAATTATTATCATAATTTGTTCTTGTTATATCGCAGTGTTCATATAAAATGGGACCTCTCTTAATTTTCTTTTTAAATATATAATTTCCACCGACTAGATTTTTATATCCGTATAGAAACAGCCATGGTAAAATGACAGAGTAAAGTGCTGCTCCTGCGTCGAAAATTCGCGCATTCTTATCTGTGTTTTTCAGGATATAATCCAGGGTAGCAAGACTATCCCAATTTTTGGGCAAATCACCCCTAACACGCAGGCCAAGATTCTTGACTTGCGAAACCGCACGGTTTATTTCCTCCTGTGTTTTCAGTACGGCGTTTGTCCAGGGTGCATCCGGATATGTGGAAGGCACCGAAATCCCGTGCATAAGCTTTAAGTAAACACTATAATCAATGTTAATTTTGCCTGAAATGTTAATTAACGCCTGTTCTATCCAAAAGGGAATCTTTGCCATAACATTTACCTATTGCATAATTTTATATTCTGACATTTCCACATTCATAACATTTCCCGTCATGCACACAAATAACACCACCGCATTCATCACATCTATATTTTTCTTCCTGGGATCTAAGAAATTTTTCTATACCATTTTTTTTAATGAAGTTAAGATTATCTACCATGCTCATTTCATATCTTTCCCTGTATTTTTTATCAAGCTTTTCTAAATTCTCGCATGGAAAATTTTCACATTCGAAGCAATAATCTACTTCTTTTTTAGATGCTTTTTCGCAAAGCTTTTTTATGAAAGCACAATTTTTATCTCTTGGCTTACATCCGGTGCAGGGATTTTTACTTTTCCTTCCGCTTAAGGCATAACCAAAATAAGCATGACATATTCGGCAATTCATACCGCAAACGGCAATCAATTCTTCTTTCATTTTCATTATCTTTTTATTTGTATAAATTTGTAATCGAAGTCTTGAATAAAGATGAGAAACAACAATTTAAAAAAATATACTTATTGAGTCCAGGGTATTCCTAAAAGTTGACTTCGAGATTTCTCGTCATTCAGAAGGAGTAAAAGCTGCACCTCTTCAAATCCACTGGCATAGAGTTTCTTAATCCAATCGGTTATTTCTTCCCGCGAAGCTTTGCGTTTCCGGTTACGCATATTGTACAATCTCTGATGCGCACCGACAATCTGCGCTATTATTGCCTCTTTCTGAGACAGATTCATACCTCCTCCCTTATAAAAAACTCTTTACTAATCGTACGAAAAAAAATAAAAATGTCAAGTACTCTTTTTAGGAAAAAACACAAAAAAAATAATTCTCACACAGAGGACACAGAGAAAAAAATAATTTTTTTTGTTAACTAAAACCTAAGATCTAAAACCTAATACCTATTCTCTTCCTTTCGGTTTGGGGCGAAATTCTTTTTCTTCAATCCATCCATCACTCGCATCTACAAAACAATCAAACCTAGGTACATATGGTTTGATATCAATAAGCGGTGTGTTATCTAGCATATCTATCCCACTCACATACAAAATATTTTCATCCCTTTTTTCTAATCGTACTATAGAAAAACCAATCCCGTTCGGTCTGCAGGGATGACGGGACGAGAAGACCCCATGCGGAGCATCATCCAGGAAAGTTGGTCGGGATAATTTAACCTCACCGGACCTATCGAGTATAAAAAACAACATTATATGTGAAAAAGTTTCAATCGTTTCCAGGGCTTCCGCATATTCACTAAAAACTTCAACCCGACCTTTTCCTTCAGGCCTTACGTTCCCTTGAATCGGACACTCTTCTTTAGTCTTGTATGGACTGCGGATTATTCCTATTTGTTTTATCTCGAATTTCATATTTTTAAATTAAAAGATTTCAGAAACAATTATTTCCTCAACAACCACACAGCCATTTCTCCCGGACCACGATGAGACCATGCATAGTAAGGTATGGCAACCAATTCTGCTTTCCTGCCTTTTTTATCTGATACATTGCCTTTAACTACAACCACCCCATCCAATAAATCTTCCCTGTATTCAGCCTTAATTTCCGCATTATCGGGTATCACCATATCAAGAACGCTAATACCATTATCTGCCCACTCGGCACAATATACAATAGGACCCCGAATTAAAGCAACTTTATTACGGTTACTTTTAACTCTATCATGCGCCAAAACCCTGCGAACAGGCATAGGCAGATAGAGTTCGATTATATCCCCTTTTGACCATCTACGTGTAATACTAGTAAATCCTCTGTTCATGTTAAAATCGAGAACTTCGTCATTTACTTTTAGAGTAATCTTTTCATTATTGGTTTTTAAATAACGATACAAATCACCTGGCACCAATTTTTTCAGAGCCCATCCGGGAATACGTATATTTACAGTAAAAATTTCATCCTTTTCCGGATTTATTATAATTTTAACCTTTCCATCCCAGGGGTATTCAGTTTCCTGATAGATATTTAGCCTGACATTTCTCATTTCTACATTAGCCTCACTTGTAACAAAGAGATTTACATATAATGAATCGCCTCTGTGGGCATAGATATAATTAGGCACTGAGGGGATAAAACGAATAACGTTTGTCGGACAGCAAGAACAGTCAAACCACGGTTTTCTGGTTAGAGAACCCATATTAAACTCATATTTTCCATCTGACTCAAGGCAATTCGGATAAAAAAATGAATTACCCTTTAATGAAACACCAGAAATCATTCCATTATAAAGAGTACGTTCCAAAACATCTATATATTTTGCTTCACCGTGTAGTAAAAACATTCTATGATTCCAATAAATATTGCCTATCGCGGCACAGGTTTCATTATAAGAAGTCAAATTCGGCAATTCATAATTATCCCCAAACGACTCTCTATCGTGCCGCGCACCTATTCCCCCGGTAATATATAATTTTTTAGAAACGACATTTTCCCAAATCTTATCAACTGCTTTTAGGTAAGAAGAATCATTCATGATTCCAGCGATATCTGCCATACCCGAATACATATAAACAGCACGTACAGCATGTCCGACAGCTTCATCCTGTTGTTTTACAGGCTTATGGTCCTGACTGTACGAGCCATAAAGTTCATGTCCTTCGGCATTACCTCTCTGGTCTAAAAAGAATTTCGCCATATCAAGATATTCTTTATTTTTTGTTACCAGATATAGCTTAATAAGACCTGTTTCGATAATTTGATGCCCGGGCACTTCGAGCTTTTTCCCGGGACCAAAGGTTTTTGTAATCAAATCTGCATTCTTCAAAGCAACATTCAAGAAATTCTTTTTATCCGTAGCCAGATAATGAGCAACTGCCGCCTCATACATATGACCCGAATTATATAATTCATGACTCGCACCAAGATTGTGCCAGCGAGGCCCCGGCTCTACCCACCATGCGGGAGTTGTATCCGGATTTAATGTTTTCCATGTACAAAGATATCCGTCATCTTCTTGTGCTGCGGCAATTTTTTCGATAAGACCATCGATATATTGTTCTAACTCGGAATCATGATAGACAGCCAAGGAATACGATGCCCCCTCTATTATTTTATAAACATCAGTGTCATCAAAAGGCATCTTTCCCTCGTACTCTCCTTCTAATAATCCACCTGCTCTGGCAAAATTTCTTATCCTTCCTTCATTTTCGCATTTCTCAAAACCAAACGGTATCGTAACGGTTCTATTGGTTTCGATACGCCTCGACCAGAAAGTATCAGTTAATTTCACATTTGTAAACGAAACAGGGGTAATCGGATAACCTGATTTATTATTATCTATAAACTTATCACAAGTGATAAAAATAAGAATAAGAGGTATTTTTAGAATATTTTTAACATATAGATTTTTCATCTTTCAGCTCCTATTTTTTGGGGAAAACCTAAATCAATACGGTACTGAAGTAATGTTCTGGAAAATATGGAAAAACGTTAGTTACATTTCCAGCAACTTTTAATATTAGAATTGAATTAAGAAAATTCATAACCGCAAAAATTAAAATCTTAATTTAATCTTTTACTCAAGTACCTCCTACTTTTATATCTTTCATTACACCCTCAAACTTTTCGGGCAAACCCATTATTTGTCTCCGGTGCTCATCTATTTCAGCGAGTATAAAATTTTTCCTCTTCTCAGAAGAAATAAATTCACTGGAAAGCATTTTAAAAAGGTTATTTACTTCAGAAGATTCGATCTCATGGGCAACCTCATAAGCATCATGAAGGTTCCCAATTTCTTTTTTCGAATGTTTATCAAATAAATTTTTAATAGAATGCGTTTTTAAAACTAATTCAACCTGTGGCAAAGAAAGTATTTGTTCTTCTGTTAAAGATTCTTTGATTTCTTTTAACCAATCCGCATGCGTGATTTGATTTATATTCATCTTTCTCCAAAAATCTTCAACCTCAGGTATATGAGAAAACAATCGAGCAAACTGCCGGTAAATCTGTCCTACTCTTCTCTTAGTCTCAATAGCCTTTTCAAAAATTTTCCCGAGAACTAATTCGGCATCCGGACCCGACATTTCCAAACCTCCTTCAACAAAAAATCTTTTTACTTTTATATTTTATCCATTTAAACCATAAATGTCAAGTATAAAAATTATCGAAAAACCCTATATCTTACATAGGCGAATTTAGTAATTTGCTACTATAGGCAAAAGCTTTATTCTATATACTTATATAATCCTATCCAATTATAAATTAAATATTAAAAATCAAAAAGCAAAATGACATATTTAAATGCAAAATTATCCTTTCCCATAGATTCAAAAACCAAAAAAGTATTCGTGTTATTCGTACAATTTGTTGTTCCTCTTATTTGGAGTGGTGATGCGATTCTGACTTCTGGCTCCTGGTTTCCGAATTCTTGGTTATAACTTTACATTTTAATATTTAATTTTTACATTTTCTTGACGTCTTGCTTTTCTCTACCCCACCTCCACCTAAAAACACTAATTCCAATGACAGCCCCGCTCATATCGACAAGGACATCAAAAACATCATCCCATCCTGCGGGTCCTTGTCCTGTTAACAACTGCATTACTTCTTGAGTCACAGCTATGCTCAAAACACTTAAAATCACAATAAACCAAGAAATTGGCGGTTTTCTATCCGAAAATACAGATAATACCAACCATGCCAGTACTCCATAAAGAATAAAACGCATTATTATATGAGACATATCTGTGCGAAAAAGACAGCCGAATAGCATCTTGTAAGCAGGCAACATTTGACATACGAGATAGAACGGACAAAGCATCCCGATGCTTAATAAAATTAGTAATATCATACGTATCCTTCGTTTCATATTCTAATCTATATAATTACTCCGTTCAGTCAAGAATTAATTGAGTCCCGAGTAGTGAATCAAAACAAAAAAATATTTGTATTATTTTTGGTAAATAATTTTTGATGTGGTGTGGTGGGTTTTAAACAACGAAAATTTAGTTTTTTTCTGTGTTTATCCGTGCAAATCCGTGGCTAATTCTCGGTGGGAATGGGCAAAACAAAAAAATCTTGTGTTAATCTGTGTAATCTGTGGTTACTGTATTTTCACCTCATCAACTTCAACATCAAAGCTTTCTGAGAGTGCAGACGGTTTTCCGCCTGATCGAAAACCACCGAATTAGGTCCGTCTATAACCTCAGAGGTGACCTCTTCTCCTCTTATCGCAGGCAAACAATGCATAAAGATATAATCCTTATCAGCACAGAAGACAACCTCTTCATTAACCTGAAAAGACGCAAAAGCTTTTCTTCGTTCTTCCGCTTCGTGTTTAAAACCCATCGAAGCCCAGACGTCAGTATAAATAACGTCAACCCCATCCGCAGCTTCCTTGGGGTCGTTTGTTATAGTTATCGAGCCACCCGAAGTGCTGGCTAATTTTTTAGCTTCCTCTAAAATTTCTTTATTGGGCTCATACCCTTCCGGATGGGCAACTCTGAAATCAACGCCCATAAGCCCCGAAGCCAAAAGCATCGAATTACAGACGTTGTTACCATCGCCAATGAACGCTAATTTAACATTCTCAAGTTTTCCTTTCTTCTCGTATATTGTTTGAAAATCAGCGAGTATCTGACACGGATGTTCCAGATTCGAAAGACCGTTTATAACGGGTACACTCGCATGCTCCGCAAGACCCGTAACGGTCGAGTGCTCAAAAGTTCTCGCCATTATTCCCGAAGCCCACCTGGAAAGATTCTTCGCGATATCTTCCACGCTTTCTCTTTTCCCAATATCAATATCAGAAGGAGCAAAATAAATCCCCATACCTCCGAGTTCATAAATACCGGTTTGGAATGTAAATCGGGTCCTAAGAGACGGTTTCTCAAAAAGCATGGCAAGCACCTTACCCTTAAGGGGGGTTTTTTCCATTGCTTTTTCTCTTTCCTCTTTCAGTATACAAGCATCTCTGATAATTTCCAGAAATGTTACTCTATCTATATCACTCATTGAAATAAAATCTTTCTTCATTTCTCCTCCTCTTCCTTCTTGCCATATTCCATCTGATATTTCAACAAATCTACCTTAGAGAGGTAATCTATTATTAACACTCCATTAAGATGGTCTATTTCGTGCTGAACCATCCTGGCAATAAGCCCTTTCACTTTATACTCTACTTCTTTACCGTCCGCATCAAATCCTCTAACAACAAGAACTTCTGCTCGAGGAATATCGACAGTTGCCACAGGGACAGAAAGACATCCCTCACCCATCACATCCTCACCGTCAGCCTTAACAATTATCGGATTTACCAGAACTATTTGTCCTTTTTCTTCATCCGATCTGCCGACCAAAACCTGGCTTGCCACTCCTATCTGATTGGCGGCAAGTCCAAGACCTTCTTCGTCACGCATAGTCTTAAGCATTCTCTCAACCAGATGGTGAATATTGGAGAAATCCTTAACTTCCTTTGCCCTTTCATGTAAAATTGAATCCGGATAAACTCTTATCTTACTCATCTTTCATTGTTTCCAAATGCAACTCTTTTAAATCTTCATCATTTACCGACCCGGGAGAACCTTCCATAAGCCCAAGACCGCTGAGGGTTTTCGGAAACGCAATTACATCGGTAATAGAATTCTCTCCTGCAAGAAACATACATATTCTGTCAAAACCCAATCCTATCCCTCCATGCGGTGGAGCTCCAAGAGAGAGTGCTTTTAGCAGAAAACCGAACTTGTTCATCGCTTCTTTTTCATTTATATCTATAATTTTCATTAATTTCAACTGAATTTCAGGATTATGACATCTGATACTACCTGAGCCCAATTCCACCCCGTTAAGAACCAGATCATACTGTTTTCCCATTATTTCGCCAGGAGTTTTTTCAACATCGTCTGTAAATGAGACTGGCTCTGTAAATATATGATGGCAGGGAATCCAGCATTTGTTTTCTTCATCCCACTGGAAAAGGGGAAAATCTGTAACCCAGAGAAATTTCCATCCCTTATCAAAGAGTTCTAATTTTTTACCAAGCGCAACGCGTAAATCACCGAGTGGAACGAGTACTTCCCCTACCTTATTCCCGGCAATCAGAAAAAGAGTTTCTCCATCTTCCAAATTAAAAACACTACAATCTTTAAAATATTTTACAAAGGAACCCTTATAATCGTCTCCATCATTAACCAAATACAAAAGACCCTTTGCTCCGGAACCCTTTACTATTTCTTCGAACTGCCCTATTTCGCCTCGGCTGAAGGAACCTTTTACTTTAATTCCCTTAATTATCCGGGCAGAATTAAAAATTCCAAAATCTCCGCTTTTCGAAGGTGCACTATAATCTTCTATAACAAGAGGATTCCTAAGATCCGGTTTATCGGTGCCGTACTTTTCCATAACTTCCCTGTAAGTCAATTTAGTAAATGGAGTAGATATTTTTTCTCCAAGCGCTTCCTCTAAAAAAGCAATCATCAAATCCTCACCGACGGCAAAGATATCCTCTTTCGCGGCAAATGACATTTCAAGGTCAATCTGAGTAAACTCGAGCTGTCTATCTCCTCTCATATCTTCATCTCTAAAAGACTTTGAAAACTGATAGTATTTATCAAAACCGCCGACCATAAGAATCTGCTTGTACAACTGCGGAGACTGCGCAAGAGAGTAAAATTTTCCGCTCTGAAGCCTGGAGGGAACAAGGAAGTCACGAGCGCCTTCGGGTGTGGGTGTAGCAAGAATAGGAGTCTCAACTTCCAGAAAATCCCTTTCGTTTAAAACTCTTCTTGCAGCCTGCATTAACTTATGCCGAATAATAAATCCCTTTAGCGCCTTATGCCTTCTAAGGTCAAGATATCGATACTTAAACCTTAATTCTTTCTCCGCCTGAATGTCTTCCTGTACAACAAAAGGGGGGATTTCAGAGACATTTAAAACTTCTAACCCCGAAGCATAGACTTCGATTTCCCCGGTAGGCATATCTTTGTTTTTCATATCGGTGGGTCTCTTTCTTACTTTACCTCGCAGGGCTATCACCCATTCCAGACCTAACTTTTTTACTTCGGCAAGATCAAAATCTTTGCTGGAAAATACCACTTGCGTAACACCGTATCTGTCCCACAAATCAATAAAAATTATTTCGCCGTGGTCACGAATCTTCCTGACCCATCCGGCTAAAGAAATAACTTTACCATCATCTTTTGCCCTTAACTCGCCGCAATTTACATCTCTTAACATTTCAATTCCTTTACTATCTTATCTATTTCCATGGGAATTTCTTTTTGTCTCCCTTTATCCATATTTTTCAACTGAACAACCCCTCTTTTCCTTTCATCTTCTCCTATTATTATTACCCATTTTGCATTCTGTCTGTCAGCTTCTCTGAACTGTGCTTTAATACTTCTTCTCATCGGATCTTTGTCACAAGAAAAACCTTTTTCCCGCAGCTCATTTAATATTTTAAACCCTGCAAGATCCGACTCATCATCAAAAGTAACAAGATAAACGTCTACACTTATCTTTTCTTCTTCTTCCGGCAACAATAACATCATTCTATCAATACCAACCGCATAACCGGAAGCAGGAGTATCTTCTCCTCCCATAAACTTGATTAATTCATCATATCTGCCACCTCCACCCAACTCGTTTTGAGAACCCAAATTTGAATTAACAAATTCAAAAACCGTCTTAGTATAATAATCAAGCCCTCTGACAAGACGGCTGTCTATATTAAATTTAATATTCAAAAAATCAAGCCGGGTTTTGAACTCCCCGAAGTGTTCTCTACACTCATCACAAAGAAAATCAGAAGGAACCGGAGCGCCTTTTATTTTTTTCCTGTCTATTTTACAGTCTAATATTCTCATGGGATTCTCCGCATATCTACGATTACAATCTTCGCATAGCCCGGCTAATTTTCCCTTAAGAAAACTCTTTAATTCTTTAACAAAAACCTTTCTACACCTGGGACATCCGATTGAGTTTATATTAAGTTCTATGCCTTCAATATTTAATTCGTCAAATACATCCAGAGCTGATTTTACGAGTTCCACATCTGTTTCGGCGGAAACCGAGCCAATTACTTCGGCTCCGAATTGCCTGAACTCACGGTATCTTCCTTTTTGCGGTCTTTCCTGTCTGAACATCCTCTCGATATAGTAGAATTTCTGAAGAGCGCCTCTATTAAAAAGACCATGTTGAAGGAACATCCTGACCACCGAGGGCGTACCTTCGGGCTTAAGGGTAAGACTCCTCCCACCCATATCTTCGAAAGTAAACATCTCTTTCTTGACAATATCCGTGCTTTCTCCGGTTGATTTCCTGAAAAGGTCGGTAGCTTCAAAAGTTGGGAATCTGACTTCTTGGAAGTTATAACTTTCCATTTTTTTTCTTATAACATTCTCTACCTTTCCCCAACTAATTGCTTCTTCAGGTAAAATATCCCTTGTGCCTTTGATATTCTTAAACTCCGGTTTCAAACTCATATCTAAACAGATTCCCCCTTCAAGCTAAAACCCAATACGCAATTCCAACTCCGGATAAATTAAAAATCAAATCATAAACACTTACAAATCTGCCAGGAACATAATACTGATAAAGTTCGTCTATTGCTGCAAAAAAAACGAAAAAAAATAAAAATCTCCAACTTCTTTTACCAAAACCAAAAAAGAGTAAAAGTATCAAAACGGAAAAAAGAAAAAAATGGAAAAGTTTATCCATTCCAAAAACTTCGACCTCGGGCATAGCGCCTAAGGGAAAAGAAGTAACCCCAATTACAACGATTAACCATAAAAAAAACGGCAATCGTTTCATTAGCCAAAACTCTCTTCTTCTCTTTTTATCAATTTCCTTATTCCCTCTATTGAATCCACGTTTAAAAGATTTTCTCTAAAAGTCGTAAAATTCATTAATCGGTAGAAGCGCGAAAGATATTTCAAATGAAGATCTTTCATCGAAGGAGAAGAAAGAAAACAAAAGATAGAAATAGGAACTCCATCGAAAGAATCATATTTTACAGGTGTATTAGCTACTAGTATCGATAACTCAGCTTCCTCTCTGTCTATTTGTTCTTTATATAAAACAACTCCCTTGCCTATGCCAAACGAATATTTTTCTTCTCTTTCTATAAAGTAATCGAATTCCGAAATCCTATCGCCCCAGGACAAGATCTTCTTAAGCGCTTCTTTACTATTTATAACATTTTTCTTCTTGAAATAAGTAAGGCTCTCCCAGATCATCTATAAGATGTACCTGCTTAAATTTTCATCGCTAACTATTTTTTCTAACTCATTTTTTACGTACTCTTCTTCGATAAAAATCTTCTTCTCTTTTAGATCAGGCATTTCAAAGAGATAGTCCTCCAGCAAAGCGTTCATGACAGTTTGAAGTCTCCTTGCGCCAATATTTTCACTGATTTCATTAACTCGTTTAGAATAATCGGCGATTAAAGTTAAAGCTTCTTCACTAAAATCAAGCTCGAATCCCTCGGCTTTAAACAAAGCCTTATATTGTTTAACAAGAGAATTGTCCGGTTCGACAAGAATCCTGCGAAAATCTTCTTTGCTCAAATCTTTAAACTCTACTCTGATTGGGAACCTTCCCTGTAACTCCGGGATGAGGTCAGAGGGAGAAACAGAAGTAAAAGCGCCTGCAGAGATAAAAAGTATATGATCTGTATTTACCGGTCCGTATTTCGTGTTGACTGTGGTTCCTTCAACAAGGGGCAGAAGATCCCTCTGAACCCCCTGCCTGGAAACATCTGGTCCGGACCCGGAATCACCGCCTATAATTTTGTCTATCTCATCAAGGAATATTACACCTGAGTTTTCGGTTTTTCTTTTACTTTCCTCAATAACTTCATCCCTATCTATTAATCTTTCAGATTCTTCTTTCACAAAAATCTCTCTGGCTTCGGCAATAGTAACAAACTTTTTCTTGGTAGATTTAGGTATCAAACTGGAAAAAGCATCCTGGACACCTAAACTCAACTGCTCGGGACCAAGGGCACCAAGTATTTCAATGAAAGGTTTATCTTGCTTTTTAAGGTCAAGCTCGATTTTTCTTTTTTCGAATTCTCCGTCTCTCAATTTCTTTCTCATTTTTCCCCTGCTCTCATCCATCGTTTCTCCTACTTCACCACTCGGCATAAGTAAATCAAGAATCCTTTCTTCCGCAAGCTTCAGGGCTTTTTCGCTAACCTCTTCTATTTTCTTTGATTGTACCATCTTAACGGCAACATCCATAAGACTTCTTACCATAGACTCCACATCCCTACCAACATATCCGATCTCTGTGAATTTGGTAGCCTCGGTCTTCACAAACGGAGCGTTCATTATAAGAGAAAGTCTTCTGGCAACCTCGGTCTTCCCTACACCAGTAGGTCCTATCATTATTATATTATTAGGATAAATCTCCTCCTCCATATCCCCGTTAACCTGCTGCCTTCTCCATCTATTCCTTATAGCTATTGCAACCGCTTTCTTTGCCTCGTTCTGTCCGATTATATAGCGGGCTAATTCCTGCACTATTTCTTTCGGCTTAAGCTCCAACTCATTTCTCACTTTTTATCACCTCTACTGAAATATTATCGTTAGTATAAACACAGACATCGGAAGCAAGCTTAATGGCAACTTCTACAATCGAAGGAGCATCAAGAGAAGAGTGAAGGAGTAATGCTCTGGCAGCACTTATCGCATATCCGCCTCCCGAACCAACACCAATCAAACCGTCATCAGGACGTATAACCTCACCACTCCCCGAAAGGATGAAGGATTCATCGGCATTCATAACACCAAGAAGAGCTTCCAATCTTCTAAGATATTTATCTTTTCTCCACTGTTTTGCGAATTCAATTACCGCTTTGGAAATGTTTTTTGGATACTTGTTAACCTGATCCTCAAACATAGAACATAAGGTAAGAGCATCCGCAACCGATCCTGCAAAACCCGCAAGAACTTCTCCCTCTCTCAATAGCTGGATTTTCTTCGCATTAGCTTTCATTATTGTATCATTAACGGTAACCTGACCGTCACTGCCCATGGCAACGACTCCATCTCTCCTAACGCCAAGGATTGTAGTTCCGTGTATAGTATTCACGATTCCTCCTGAGGTAACTATTATATTATAACTTCGTAGTTAGGCGGTTCTTTAATTATCTTAACATCATGCGGATGACTTTCTGTTAGTCCGGCATTGGTAACCTGGATAAACTCCGCCTTTTCTCTTAGTTCCTTAAGATTACGAGCGCCCACGTACCCCATCCCTGAACGTAACCCCCCTTCAAGCTGAAAGAGAACTTCACTGACCGGTCCTTTATAAGGAACCCTGGAAACCACTCCTTCGGGCACTAATTTTCCCGTCTGGAAATAACGATCTTTACTTCCCGCCTCCATCGCATCAACCGAACCCATACCTCTATAAACTTTGAATCTTCTTCCTTCCAGAAGGATTGAATCTCCCGGAGCCTCATCGGTTCCTGCCAGAAGACCACCAATCATTACAGAATCCGCCCCTCCCGCGAGAGCTTTAGTAATATCTCCGGAAAAAGTCACTCCTCCATCGGCAATTATCGGCACTTTACTTTTTACAGCTTTTGCCACATTCTGAATCGCCGTCAACTGAGGAACACCTATTCCGCTTATAACCCTTGTTGTGCAAATAGAACCGGGGCCGACTCCTATCTTAACAGCATCAACATTCAGTTTGAGTAAATCTTTCGCGGCTTCTCCGGTTACTATATTACCAACAACCAGATCATTATCACAAATCTTCCTCAGCATCTTGGCAACATCAAAAACTTTTTTAGTATGAGCATGCGCGGTATCAACAACCAAACAATCTACTCCAGCATTCAAAAGTTCTGTAGCCCTCTCTTTTGTATCATCACTTACGCCAACGGCGGCCCCGCAGTACAATCTACCTTCTTTATCTATATTAGCTTTTGGGAACTCTTTTCTTTTCAGAATATCTCTGAGAGTAATAAGTCCCACGAGCTTATCGTTTTTATCCACCAAAGGTAATTTCTCGAATTTATGTTTCCTGAAAAGATCTTTTACCTGTTTTATCGAAACGCCTTTCTTACCTGTAATCAGTTTACCTCTGGGCGTCATAACCTCTTTAACTTTTTTGTTTTTGTCATCCTCAAATATCAAATCGCTTTTCGTTATTATTCCTTTCAACTTTCCCTTACTATCAACCACGGGTACTCCGGAAATATTGTGGCTTTTCATCAATTCTTCTACTTCTCTAATAGTGGCAGATGGAACGACCTTTATGGGGTCAGGGATAAGAACACTCTCAAATCTTTTTACTTTCTTCACCTGCGCCGACTGCTCTTCTATAGAAAGATTTTTATGAATAATCCCGAGCCCGCCCTGCAGGGCAACTGCAATAGCCATATCTTCCTCGGTTACTGTATCCATTGCTGATGATACTATAGGAAGAAAAAGATTGATATTTTTACTGAATCTACTATCAATATTCGTATCACTCGGAATAACATCCGAATACCCCGGCGCAAGAAGCACATCTCCGAAGGTTAATCCTAAATCACAAGGTCTTTCTTTTCCCAAGAATTTTCTCCTTCAGGCACTTTGCCTTTAAAAACTATATTTGCTTCTCCCGTAAGCCAGAGTCTATTACTGCCTTCTTTTACTGTTTCAAAATCTCCGCCAATCGTTTTAACTTTAAGTTTCTTCCTTCCTGTTTCTTCCATTACGAAAAATGACATACTCGCAATCCCGGAAGAACAGGAAAGCGTCTCCGCCTCAACACCTCGCTCGAAAACTCTCATAAAAACGGCCCCGTCTTTTTCCCTGAACCAATCAACATTATTCCTTCCGGGGATAGCATTCGAAAGTTTAGCTCCTTCCCTATCAACATCAATATCTTCCACATTCTCCGTAGGGATAACATAGTGAGGAACACCACATCTGACAATCGCGCCATTCTCTCTTTTTTCAAGAATAATAATCTCGGGCATTAAAGCAGACACCGTATCATCATCATTGTAAATAAGCCTGACCGTTCCGGCTTCGGTTTCTAATTCATCTTCTTTCTCAACTTTACCCTGAAGATAAAGCAGGCGAAAGAAAACCCTTATTGCATTACCACAAAAGGGTACATTACTTCCATCCGGATTGTAGAATATCATTTTCTTTCCGTCCATAACCACAAGACCGTCTCCTCCTATACCATATCTCCTTTTCAATATACGCGGACAGAGTGCCGAATAGTCAAGACCGGAAACGTAAGGAGTAAGAACAAAATCGTTACCTCCGCCTTCTCCTTTAATAAAATCAATCATTATTAACTCTCCAGTAAAGCAAGATCTTCCAGCACGACCTGGATGATTTTTGTATCTATTTCTTTTTTCTTTTCAAGAAAAGCTTCCAGCATTGAATTCTCACATATTATATTAATCATTCGCGGTTTACCCCCGGAGTATGTATGTATTAAGCCTAACGACTCATCGGTAAAAGGCAAATCTTTTCCCCCGGCAACTTTTATCCTGTGCCTGATATATGCTTTAACGGATTCCAAACCCAAAGGCTTAAGAGTAGTTCTTATAGCAGTTCTCTGGTACAAGGCTTCATCCTGTTTCAGATTCACTTCCATCTCCGGCAAACCAAAAAGCACAAAATTGAGCAAATGTTGCGATTGGGTTTCAATATTGAGTAGTCCGCGAATTTCCTCCATCGTATCCTTACCTCGCAGCATGTTACCTTCATCTATTAGAGCAACCACTCTTTTTTTTTGATCATGATATTCCTGCAATTTATTATACAACCCTGATATCATTTTCTCTCTGTCATCGCTTTTATCTGTAACCCCCAATTGCAAAGAGATCTTCCTGAGAAACCATCCTGCTGTAATATCGGGATGGATTATAACGAGAAGCGAGACTTCGTAAGAATCATCCGAAGCCAACATATTAAGCATCCTTCTCGCCATGGTGGTTTTACCCATTCCAATATCAGCCACAACCAGCGAAAGTCCTAGTCTATTTTCAACACCATGAAAGATTTTCTGCATAGCCTTGGAATGCTGGGGACTATCGTAATAAAATCTCTCATCCGGAGAAGTTGAAAACGGCTTCTCTTTAAACCCGAAAAAACTTTCGTAATCCATTTTTAGTAATTAATACATCTAAATTCCCTTTTGTCAAGGATTAAGATACCCCAACACCCTACCAATAAACAAACTCGGGACTTCTTTAACGGCATTTTCGAAAAACCTACCTTGACAATATTGATAAAGTACGTATATTAAAGAACAAATGAAGGAGATGTGCCTGATAAAATGCTAGCCCTTCTAATCTTGTTAAGTTTCAATTTCGACTCAATACCTTCACCTCAATTGGCAGGTGACAGTTTTTATATAACTATTCACACTTTCGATAGTGCAAGTTTTCTCTGTTCTCTTTCTGTTGAACCACCTGACTACCGGCTGAAAATATACGGTTCAGGAGACAACAGGATAAATTTTAATGAAGGCAAATGGGAGGGATGGGTCAAAATCTCGAATGCCGCAGATTCAATTTGCCTTTGTTGCTCATATCTCGAGAGTGAAGAACTTTCGCTGAGCAATAAATTCACGGTAAAAGCCAAAACAACTCTCAGCAAATCAAGGCAGGCAAGTGCCAGTGATTCAATATATATATATCCAAATCCGCTTACAGCGGAACACAACTTTACTTCTATAAACTATTACTTAAGTCAAAACGCCCATGTCTTAATAATGATATTTGATAAATTCGGGAACTTGGTTTGGGATGTAGAAACTGATGAAACTGCAGGAACACGGAGCACCGAATGGGACGGAACGGATAATGACGGCAACAGAGTTTTTTCCGGTGTATATATAGTTTGTATTAAAGCAACCAATCAAACTCAAACAGTTGCCCGGTATACGGGTAAAATAGCCGTTATAAGATAAAAGAAGATGACGAGAAAGAGTAAATTTTTAGGATTTGCTTTTTTATTGATACTTTTATCCGTAAAGGGAAATGCCAATACAGGTGGGAGTTTTTTGCGATTCGGAGCAGGAGCGAGAACTATGGGTATGGGAAGATGTGGAGTCGGGTTGTCGGACGATGCGTCAGCTCCTTACTATAACCCGGCAGGACTATCTCAAGCCAAACCCCAGGAATTGCTATTTATGCACAGCGCTCTCTTCGTGGGAACCAGTTTCGACTACTTCTCTTATGTATTACCAACAGCCAAATCCGGTTCTTTTGCTTTTTCCCTCGTACAGGCTCGTATTGGCGGGATAGAAAACAGAGACGAAAACAATATACTTTTAGACGAATCAGGATTCGGGGAAACGGAAACTGCCGGAATACTCTCTTACTCTATAAACCTAATTGACTTCTTATCTCTTGGGATTAATTACAAGATACTCCACCACTCGATTTCCCATTGGAGTTCAAGTGGACATGCCTTCGACATCGGGTTTTTACTTTTCCCCGAGAGATCTTTCTCCGCCGGCTTCACAATAAATAATTTATTAAAACCTTCTTTTACCTTAATATCAGAAACAGAACAATACCCCTCTGGATTTAAAGCCGGAGTAAGCTGCAAAACTTTTGACAACAATTTAATATTTGTCGGTGACATTGGCTGGCATGAAAACAGTAAAATACAGCTAAACGGAGGTTTGGAATATAAAATAAGCAGTCTTCTCCATTTAAGATTAGGGGTGGACCACAATTATTTCTCCTATGGAGCGGGTTTTTCATTTCCTATTTCAAGACACAATTTAAGAATCGATTATGCGTTTCAAGAACATCATCAGTCTGAAGGAATATTATCTGCCAATCACAATTTTTCTCTGACTTTCAATTTCGGTGGTTTTAGAGCAAAGTTATATCCCGACAAAAAAGTTTTTTCTCCTATAACCGACGGAGAAAACAATATCCTCTGGCTAAATAAAGAAATAATGACAAAAGATGAAATCGAAAAATGGGAACTCCTGGTAAAAAATAGATGGGGTGAAATATTGCGACACTATGAAGGCTGGGGCGAACCACCTCAGCGACTTTACTGGGACGGTCGAGATGACACCGGCTCTCTAGTCCATTACGGCAATTATTATTATAAATTTACGATAACGGAAAAAAACGGAAGGACTTACAACTCAAGCGGCAAGCTTGCTACTATAAAAACCGAAGGACCACAAGAGAGATTCATCATAGAAGAAAAATGGGAAAGCCTGGAAGAAGACATCTATATTGAGGAAGATTTCGATTCAGAAGGGGTAGAACAAACCACACCGAAAGAAAAGAAAGAAAACGATTTAAACAAAGAAAATAAAAAACCATCTGATTAGGAATAAAAATGAAAAAAATATTATATTTATCGGTTTTATTGATTTCCTTAACCTCCCAAGCCCAGAGATTACACAGAAATTCGTATATAGATATCCCTTCTGCGAATTTTTACGGCGGGTTATTCATAAATTTTAACGGCAGTTACCCTTTTTCAGCTGAATCCGATTTTGGATTTGACCCTAACCTTGGAATCGAATTTTCAAAAGAAAATATAAATGTCGGACTTAACTACTTTGCAGGCAGCACCTTTAGTTTGGATTTAGCATATCAATTTTATAAAAGACAGAATACTTCAATAGCTGTCGGAATTGACAATATAGCATTCAGCAGATTTGTCTCGCCTCTGGGTTCAGATACAACCTTTCGTGACGAATATTATACACCCAGACCTCCTGAAGCATGGTCTTTTTACATTGTAGCAAATAGGAAATTCAACAAATTAATAGAACTAAATGCCGGTTTGGGAAGAGGAAAATTTGTTGGCTATGGACCGCATAGCAGACAACCCAACACGGATGTCTTCTTTTCCGAAAAACATGAAAACTTTGCTATTGGACTCTTCATGGGAGCAAAATTCACTTTCAATGAATTGTTTAATCTTATTTTGGAGGGTGATGGACGAGATATTAACCTGGGAATCGAATCCGAAATGGGATTATTTACGGGAGAAGTGTCCGTATCGAAATTCGAAAATACGATTTGGCCAAGATCAGATGAAGAACTAACAACAAGAATAAACGCAAGTGTATCTTTTAAATTACCTTTCTTTGAAGGCATAGAAGAAAAAAAGAAATGGGAACCTGTTATAGCAGGAGATAAAATATTCTTTGGGGACGACTTCGAAGATATAGAGGTTACAGGAATGGTTCCGCAAAAAATTGATGATTTAGAAAAACGAAGGGATATCACGGAAGAATATAAAGAGGTCACCCCAGAAGCAATAAAACTCTTTCTCGATGCAACGATATTATTTGAAGAAGGGCAGTACGACGAAGCAAGAGTAAAGTTCGAGAAAGCTCTTAGAGGCTTAGGGGAGTACAGATTAGAGGCTTTATACAGAATTGGTGAATGCTATTACAATACAGGTAATTATAAGAAAGCTCTATCAATATTTTACAAAATTAACAGTGAATCAAGAGATACTTATCTTTACCCCGAAAGTATATACGCAATAGCCGCCTGTCACATTGCACTGGGAAACTGGGACGAAGCGGAAG
>Ga0307437_1000487_pt1 | contig 31285 bp, 23 predicted proteins | sample SalMarWE160390MG_FD_202146 | JGI IMG/M metagenome (GOLD analysis project Ga0307437, IMG submission 202146) | Salt marsh sediment microbial communities from the Plum Island Ecosystem LTER, Massachusetts, United States - WE1603-90 | ecosystem: Environmental > Aquatic > Marine > Intertidal zone >...
AGAGCATAACGAAATATATGGCAGTGCCCGGGATGGTGTCCGGATTATGGCTGATGCAGCTAGCCACCACATCAATTACAACAGCATTTATAGCAGTGTCGCCTACGGAGTAAACAACCTAGATGCAGCAACCGTCGATGCTTCCGGCAACTGGCTGGGCGACAACACGCCGTCAGGTGTGGCCGCGCAAGTCAGCGGCAATGTTGACTACACCCCATGGCTGGACAGCGGAACTGACACAGATCCTGGACCCGGTTTCCAGGGTGACTTCTCGGTATTGGATGTGGATGATGACAGCCCTCAGACCGGCTCAACTGGTCGCATCCAGGAAGGTGTCAACCTGGTCACCGGCAGCACGGTCAACGTAGCCGCAGGAACCTACGAAGAGCAGGTCGTGATCGGCAAAGAGTTGACTCTCGTTGGCGCCGGTAAGGATGTTACCGTAATTCAGTCGCCTACCACTCTGACAGAGTATTTCACTACCAGCGCGAAGAACTACCCGATTGTGTACCTACACGACGCAGACGTGACGATTAATGGATTTACGATCGATGGACTTGGCCGTGGTAATGCTAATTACCGTTTTACCGGCATCGGTTTCTGGAACGCCGGCGGTTCCATTACTAATGTCAATCTGACCGGTGTGCGCGACACTCCGTTCAGCGGTTCTCAACACGGTGTCGCGATCTATGCCTACAACAACACCGGTGGTCCTTATACGATTGACCTATCAGGCGTTATCATCGACGATTTCCAGAAAAACGGTACGGCGTTGAATGGCGATGGCTTGACAGCCAACCTTTCCAACTGCACAGTGACCGGACATGGATTGACCAACATGACGGCCCAGAATGGTATTCAAATAGGCTTTGGCGCTGGCGGCACAGTCACTGATTGCTCGGTGTCTGATATTGCCTACGATGATACAACATGGGCTGCTAGTGGCATACTCTTCTACCAGGCGACTTCTGTTGATGTGAGTGGTACCTGCTCAGTGACCAACTCACAGTCCGGTATCGTCTTTCGTGAGACGAACGGTTCAGTTGATGGAGCAACTGTTTCGGCTTCGAACGCAAATAATAAGGAGGAGGGTATCAGCGTCCGTGAGTATGGTGAAACCAAGGCGTCTGGAAGCGGGCTATCTATTGCCGCTGCTTCCCCACTGGCGGAAGAATGGCAATACCAACACAGGCGGTCGAGTGCGACTACTACCGTTACCCTGAGCGAATTGAATCTGACCGGAGCTAATCAGGAACTCAGCTATGGCATAGGTGTATGGGCAATCGGCGATGATGTCAACGTCACCATCACCAACTCCACCATTCAAGATTGGGGGATTGGGGTAGTTGCCAAAGACTCTGTTGGCTCGGTTACTGTCGTTGCGGATAGTAATACAATTAGCAGTAATGATTTTGGTGTCTGGACCAATGCCGCGTCAGCTCAGGACTTTGAAAACAACAACTGGGGCACATCTGATGGTCCGGAAGATCCTGATGGTACTGCCGAAGTTTACATAGGTCAATGTTTTTCAGTGGATAGCATGATGAACACCGTGGCGGAACTCTTCCCTGCTGAAGGTCTTGGAAATGGAGTCAGTGATAATGTCGATTACTGTCCCTGGATTCCCTGGAGCTGTTGCGTCGTGCGCGGTGACGTTGACCATGGCGGTGACATCAATGTCGTTGACCTGATCTACCTGGTCGACTACATATTCTTTGAAGGCCCAGCGCCACCGTGCTTCGAGGAGGGTGATGTGGACGGTGTTACAGCAATCAACGTGGTCGATCTGATCTATCTGGTCGACTACATATTCTTTGCCGGTCCGCCGCCTCCGCCGTGCTAATGGCACAGTACACCTTAGGTATAGCTGACATTAAGTAGAGAAATAGGTCAAGCCCCTTGTGGGGCTTGGCCTTTCTATTTTGATGAATGTGTCGAAACCAGCCCTCGGCACGACCCTCGTCGCCGCGTAGGTAGCAGCCCACACAGACTTCCCTTTACTTCGGGGGTAGATTCTTATGGGAAAAAGTGTGCCAAACATGAAAAAAGAGCTTGACATGCGAGTCTGTGATTAGTATTTTTAGGCAGGTCAAATTGGCAGGATATTGTGTACTTACATGGTTTGTAAGCAGGTTCTTTCATATGACGCAAAATTTCGTTGTCTGTTCAAATAAGAAGTCACAGCCGAAAGTGATCTTTTTGGCTAAGATCAGGAGAATGCCTATGATGCTTGAATGCTGATAAGCAGCAAATGGAAAGTTTTCGTAAAAAGATGAGTAACGGACAGTATTAGCGTGATTCAGAGAAAGAGAGACTATCAACAGTGACAAATCACATATTATTCCCAACTCGCAGCAGTATCGGGAGCCGTTTCTTCTTTCTTTCTCTAGTCCGCCGACAAGGAATAATTTTATAAAATTGGAGCAATATCTATGAAAGCATGTCAAAGAACAATATTCATTTTCTCTCTGTTGGCTGTTTTCTTTATTTCATTTGCTGTCAGTTCTTGGGCGCAAGAACCGCCGACGAGACCAGACCTCGGAGGAGATAAGTCTAACTGGTCTCCCCCACCCCCGAGCCCTGGTATTGCAACGACAGATTTGACTGCATTGACACCAAATGACTTAGTGGAAGCCTTGGTTGGCTCCGGGCCTGAGGCGCCGATCATCTCCAATGTCACCTACACTGGTGCCAACATAGCTGCCGGCACGTTCACGGGTGGTACGGGGATTATCGGATTTGAGGACGGCATCATTCTGAGCAATGGGAACATAGCATCTGTGATAGGGCCGAACGTATCGGACGAAATTACGACTGATAATGGCGTACCGGGAGATGCTGATCTTGATGGACTGATTCCAGGTTACGTAACTTACGATGCGACAGTACTGGAATTCGATTTCGAATGCGAGCTGCTTCAAGTAATTTCGTTCCAATACGTCTTCGCATCCGATGAGTATAACGAATGGGTCAACTCCCCGTTCAATGATGTCTTTGGCTTTTTCCTCAACGGGGTCAATATCGCTCTCCTTCCTGATAATGTTACGCCGGTCGCGGTCAACAATGTAAACTGTGACAATCCGTACAACCCACCGAACGGAAGCAACTGTAACTTATATATTAACAATGACTTGGACGATGGCGGAGGTGCCATTGACACCGAAATGGATGGAATGACGGTAGTGTTGACAGCCACCGCGTCAGTTAATCCCGGTGTGAACCATATCAGGCTGGCGATCGCTGATGCTAGCGATCACCATCTCGACTCGGATATATTTCTCAAGGGCGAGAGCTTTGTCTGCACTCCTCCTCCACCTCCTTCGGGCATTCCGACACTGACCGAGTGGGGGATGATCATCTTCTGCGCGCTGCTGTTCGGCTGGATGGCCTGGGTGATCGTGCGCCGGAGAAAGAAGGCGACAATTAGGGCGTAGTGCTCACCAAGCAAGTTAGAAAAAGCAGGTCAAGCCCCTCGCGGGTTTGGCCTGCCTATGATGACGAACCTGTCGAAACCACAGGGGTTTAGACCTACAAGTACTTAGATCGGAGGTACTACATGAAAATCCATAATTGCATGAAGCTGCTGGTTATCGGGATAGCGGCATTGGCGATGTTTTCAAATGTCCATGCGGTAGTTCATGATGTGGTGGTTGCGTGCGATGAGCAGTGTGTTATTATTAATGTTTTTCCGAACCCGGTTAACATTGTCGTACTTGACCAGGTTCAATGGCAGATTTCGATGAGCTGTATAACTACCCCTCCATGTGTTGCGGGAGCGTGCACCATTACCATTCCACCACAGCCGGGCTACGCGGGTTGGACTGGAACAGGTGGTCCGGGGCCTGTTGGTCCATCAGCTGTTTTCAGTACTCCAGGTACTTACAAATACACGATTGCATGTTCTCCAGAGGATACCAATATAATCATCGTTACTTCTCCAGACACCCCCGCCCCCACCCTCAGCGAGTGGGGGATGATCATCTTCTGTGTGCTGCTGTTCGGCTGGATGGCCTGGGTGATTGTGCGTCGGAGAAAGAGAGTGACAATTAGGGCGTAGTGCTCACCGAGCAAGTTAGGAAAAGTAGGTCAAGCCCCGTGCGGGGCTTGACCTTTCTATTTTAGTGAATGAGTTGAAACCAGCCCTCGGCACGACTCTCGTCGCCGCGTAGGTAGCAGCCCACACAGACTCCCATTTACCTAACGTAAGCCTCAATGAAAGGACCCTTCACCCACCGATGGAGAAGAGTATCTGCCCGAATCAAAAACCCAAACCGACTCTCAAACAAACGCTAACCTGCCGGCTGTTGATTTCATGGGGAATGCCTGATAGGATAGTTCCAGTATCGTCGTCATCTGGAGTGATGGGGTCGTCCCCATACCAGCTCTGCGTCTGGCTACCCGAGGCGTGGAGGTAGACAAACTCGCCCACCAGTTCAAAGAACGGGTGCCTTGTCCCGGTGCCGCCCATCCGGCACTGCAACTTTACGCCTGAAAGGAAACCATGGCCGCTTATACTTGCAGTGGCGTCCTTATTACGTAACAGATGGTTATCATAATCAGAGACGAACACTGGCGTGTAAGCTGCCTTCAATTCAAGCGATATCCGCCTGTCGTACTCGACATCCGAGAGAAAGCCGATATAAGGTAGTTTATAGGTGATTCTGTAAAGCATCCCCTGCTTAGTGCCTGATTGCTTGTGCAAAACTAAGTTTGAATCAATGAACCAACCGTCCCAACCTATGATGTCCTGCTCAATACGGTGATATCGGAATCCGGCCCACACGGCGAGATTGATATTTTCCCGGTGGAGGATTCGCCTGGTGGCTTCGACCGTGAGTAGTATCAAACTCATTTCGACCCTGGATTCCGTATAGGAATCATCGACAACCAGATTCGTCCTCTTCTTTGCCCAGTCAGTGTCTTTCATAGCCTTGTCAGGACTGTCAATGTTTGTCACCACTCCGCCTTCAACCCACCAGGCATCTATGCCGTCCCTTTTTGGCTGCACCCGGAATTTGACACCTGCCGAAACCGCATCAAGCGGAAACTCCAGCTTACTTCCCAGGACCGCCAGCCCGGTATCGGTGTCGACAGCAATGTCCATGATGTATTCGGTCTGTCCTAAGTTTTGCGATACTTGTGGAGTTACGGTAAACTTCACCTTGCTTTGAGCCAGTGAGGTCTGGACTAGGCTCAATACAAATACAAATATGATAAGAAGATTCTTTTTCATGCCGTCATCCTTTGTCTTTAGGTCATAGGCGCAAAATAATACAAGGATTCCCCACAACCACAAGTCTAAAGATTGATGATTGAAAAGGTAAAACGTTTAGGGGAAAAGTTGAATCAACCGGGTGTTAAACCCTATCTCCTCGTCGACCACCTCAGGGTGCAGATCAACATAGACGTTTCTGGGGTAGCCGAAGTCGGGATCATACTCAACTTCCAACACGGCGGGCTTGCGTCCCTCCAACTCGTCAATAAACTCGAAAAGTTCATCAACCGTTTTGTACCTCTTCAGTTCTTCGATCGTCAATGAATCGCCGCTGTCAGCGGTAACCCCCTCGACAATTTGGTTGTCGACCACGGTCAACCGGACGAAACCGTGAGGGCCGGGGCAGAAGCAGGCGCGCATCTGCTCGATGACGTATGTTTGGGTTGCATGTTTTAACCAGAGGGACCTGGGATCCAGAGCGCTCGAACCGGCAGGCTCAACTGAACTACTGCAGGATAGGAGGGTCAAAAATAGGGTCAGGGCAAAGATCACCATCAAGCTCAAGATTATTCGCATCGACCTTGCCATGTCACTCCACATTAGTGTCTTTCTTCTTGTATTCCCGGTAACAATATAATAGGTAAATAAGAAGTGCGCAAGCCTGATTTAGCACCGCGCCCATGATAGATTCTCAGACAGTCGTTGTTCCGGAACTCGGTGCGGCTGTTTATCTGTTCTTTGGGTCGATTGACTTGCCGCCGCAGTTTTCATACTTTCCACGCATGAACGGCCAGGCAGTGGAAAGCAACTTTAGAAACTTCAACAAACCTGTCCTGGTTTCCTGTAATACGGTTCTTATTTTTGCATTAGGCACAGTCCTTACCTGTTTAGCTTTATGCTCCCCTGATAGTCAGCATCCTTAGGTAGGGCGGTAACCGCTGCCACTGAAATGTTGCCTGGATACAACGGCTGCGAATAAGATAGCCGTGAAGCCAAGCTGTCCATACATCCAGGCGGCATCGATCATTGTCGACAAGGCAAACAAAAACGCGCAGCCGTATATAGCCAGGGTCGAGCCATGCAATCGGTCCCCCAGTCGCAGCCAACTGTGTCGGGCTAAACGAAATTGATTGATAAAAAGCGCAATGAGTCCTGCTGCCCCAACCAATCCTGTCTCGGCCAGATAATGGAGGAAAAGGTTGTGCGCCGTCATCGAGTGTAAAAAGACAAAGGTGGGAGCCAAGCGAAAGCTAGTGTAGATCTCGTGTAGATACTTATATCCTCCTGGACCAACTCCAAAAATTGGATGATCGAGAAACGTTATCAGCGCTTTCTTCCACAAAACGAGCCTTAAGAACATTGTCCCCTGTGGCTCGGAGCTGAGCAGCTCATCGAACCGACCGAGCACCGCAGCAAGAATGCTGGACTTGAGGATCATTACCAGCACAACCAGCACGAGGCCTGTCCAAGCCACTGTCTTAATTCGTCGCTTGAGACTCTGGGCAGATTTGACCAGGTCAGCAACTCCTTTGATCCGAGAACGTGCAACTAACAGGACAAATAGTGAAGCGGTAAGTCCAAGGGCAATCGGTGCCCGTGACTGCGTAGCAGTCAACCCCAATAGGACGATGACGGTCCCGATATAGTAATAGGTTACTCTCCCCTGTGCCGCCCCAATATAGAGGGCAAGACCAACTGGCAGCGCGACTTCCGCAAGATGGCCAAAAATGGCGGGCGTAAACCCAAACGAGCGATAGTGACCACCTGCTGCAACAAATGGAACTAACACCCACGCAGAGTGCAACACGGCAAGCACGAAAAACCAGTTTACCAGCTCGGAGACCGATACTTTTGCAGTCAAGCGGTACAGGGCGAGAAAGGTGGTAAAAAGCAACCCCAGTGACACAACCTGGCGTATGGCCAACTCCGGCCAGTACCCAACTAACCCACATACAACCAGGGCGGTGATGAGGTACAGATAATTGAATGACAGCCGGGGAATATATCTGGGCAACCGGTCACTTAGCAAAATGTCCAGTAAGGCCGCCAGGATTACCAGGACCGCGCTGAAATCAATCAAGTACAGTGGCACCGAGAGTACCAGCGCGTGCTCAATGAAGAGAACGAAAACATACTGGTAGAGAGCCAGCCGGGGATTCGTGACGATTAAGAATGCGATAGGCAGCCCCAAGGCCAGAACCGTGTAGTGAAGGTGCCGATCCAACAGGGCATACATTATCCCCGTCGTTGCCAACACCGCCCCAATAAACAAATACGTGGATAGCGCTTTCGTATTTAGCTGGAAGTTGGCGATGGTGGAAATCGGTTTACCATTCATTTTTTTATATTAACTCATGTTTGCCTGTTCGTCAATAGCAGCATATGGGGAAACCTCCTTAGAGTGCCGGTACGTATGATTTTTCTCTTCTCACATGAATGGCTTGTTGACACGCGCTTTTGTGATTTGGTGTGATAACCGAGCCAAAATGAACAGCAAACGCATGCGCTGTGGCTTCGGGTTGGGTCGGTCTAGTGTTGTGTCACGTTTTTACAAGGCGGTTGTATAAACGCCTATTGGCGCCAAAACTGCCACGGGATAGTATCTCTGGAAATTGCTGTCGTACAACTGAGGGAACTGTGCCAGCCATTGTGGACTATTGCTTTTATTGCTGAGCAGGCTGGGATTTTTTCGGCAGTATTGTCAGATTGTTGGTTACCTTTACGGCTGTAAAGGTGTCTAATAGATGATGGAAGGAGATAGGATCCTATTTTGGAAGCTTACTGAGGCGGAACACCTCAGAGCCATAGCCTTCTGTCGTAAGCTGATGGGCAACCGCGACGATGGTGACGACTTGTATCATGATACACTGGTTATTGCTTTACCCAGGTTCTGCCACTTGCGTGACAGGTCTGCTTTTCGCCCCTGGCTGTATCGGATTGCAGTAAACACTTTTAAAAACCGCTTCCGACGGCCCTGGTGGAAACGGTTGACGCCATTGACGGCGGAAATCGAGGAAAGCACCGGTGGCGGAAATCCTGATGCGGTGCAGGCGGCGCGACGAAGGCTTGAATGGGCTTTCCGAGCCGTCACCCCGGAAGAGCGCGCCCTGGTTACCCTCTTTGAAATGGAGGGCTGGACAGTAGCCGAGTTGGCTAGGCTCTTTGGTAAGAACGAAGGGACGGTCAAAGTCCGGTTATCTCGAGCCAGGCGCAAGATGCGAGAAGCGATAGTAAAGCGCTTCCATCAATCTGAAGCCGAGCCAACTGTGTCGGTTGTAGAAAGTGAGGATGGTATATGCGTTGCAATGAGGCCAAGAGAAGACTGAGCGAGCACTGGTTGAAAGAACCAGGGCTAGTAGAGGATCAGGAGCTGCTCCAGCATCTGCGGGAATGCTCCGCCTGTGCCCGCCACGCGGCGGCGGTACGATCCCTGAAACGAGACTTTGCTGCCGCCCGCACTCATGACATTGATGGCGGTCTGCCGCTGTCGATTCTAAAAACCCGGGTCGAGGCGCATGCCTTGCCCTCCAACCCTGCTAAAACTAAGGAGATTTCCCTGATGACCACCTTGACGAAGAATCTAAGAAAACGTTCGAAGCTAAGTGTTAGCGTTGCCATTGCAGTGGTAGTGCTGGCCTTCCTTACGCTGGTACCGTTTAAGTTCGAGCGCGCCATTGGCTATGAGGTCGCGGTAGCTGGCGTCGATAAGGGGCTTGCCCTCGACAGCAACAGAATCACTGCCTTGCTCAAAACCCTTGGTGTAGAGGATGCCAAGGTTGACGTTACCGGTTGCGAGGCGACTTGCAGCCTTATAGTCCGTGAGCTGGGATCGCAGGAAGACGCCAATCTGGTAGTAGCTGCTTTTTCGAGCGGGGGGGATGCTACACTTACACTTGATTGCGAAATAATGGAAGTACTCGATGAACACTCAGGTTCTCTGCTGGATCACACCAAGAACATTGTTAAGAACACTCGAGTAAATCACCAGATAGTGGTTCGCACAAAAGAGGTGTCCCAGGATGACGGCACCATTCATAAAATACTGGTGGAACGGCTCGGCGAATGGTGTGACGGCAATGCTATCGTCTGGATGCAGTGCTTAACGGATAGCATGGTGTTCTACAATTTTGGTCTCAGTGGTGATTCAGTGGGTGGCAGAAAAATCGCTGTTGAGTTTGTTAGTGATGGTGAGAATGAAGCCCTCTATGCAAACGTCAGCAGCGATAGTGTTAAGAAATGCATAATGATCACGGGAGCTGGAGATGAATCCATACAAGATTTATGTGCTAAACTGAAACTGGAAGATGGCCAAATCGATGAAGAAATCATCCGGCAGTTGAAAGAACAAGGGTGTGACGTCACAGTAGAAACCAGCGATGATGGCACGAATAAGGCTATCAAGATCGAGTGTAACAACGTTACGCGAGAAGGCATTGAAGGTGAGGGCGAGGAAGCCGCAACTAAAGAATCGTCTGACGCCAACCTGCCTGAAGGGTTTGAACTGGCGCAGAACTACCCTAATCCCTTTAACCCCACTACCACGATCGACTTCAGCTTACCGGAAGCGCAGCATGTTACTCTTGAGGTCGTCAATATTCAGGGGCAGGTAGTCCGAACATTGGTAGACGACGTTCGCAACGCCGGCGACCATTCAGTCGAATGGGACGCCACCTCAGACAACGGTAACCGAGTCGCCTCCGGGGTATATTTTTACCGCCTTTCGGCAGGCGATCATGTGGCTAGCAGAAAGATGACATTGTTGAAATAGCGTTCTCGGACAAACGCAGCTTGCTACCAGCCCGGATAGTCACAGTCGTCCGGGCTGTTGTTCATGCAACCAGACAACCCGCGATCACTAAGGATCATTGAAACGCCCCGAGGTTCCGCCTAACTCGTACCTAAGGCGACCTTCTTTCCTTTTGGCCCCTCTTTAAACCTCAAGGATACACCCTTTGTCTTTCTACACACGCCTAAAGATATTACGGCTTCGTGACCGCCCAATCAGGGAAACGGGCCAGGTCTATGCCGAAGACGGTTGTTCCCAACAGGTATATAAACAGCGTCACGAGTACGACGCCTATCAGATTCAGTATAATGCCGGTCTTCATCATATCCTGCATCCGTACCTCCCCGCTTCCAAATACGATGGCGTTGGGTGGCGTGGCCACCGGTAGCATGAAGGCGCATGAAGCTGACAGCGTGGCGGGTATCATCAGCAACAGGGGGTTTACGCGGATTGCTGTCGACAACGAACCAAGAATAGGCAATATCATTTCAGTAGTGGCCGTATTCGATGTCAATTCGGTGAGGAAGGTAAGTGTGGCGCTAACCGACGCGACCAAAAACACCGGAGAAAACGAGCCTAAACCGGCCATTTGTTCACCCAGCCAGACTGACAGGCCCGATTCCTTAAAGCCACTCGCTAAGGCAAAGCCACCGCCAAAGAGAATAACTATTCCCCAGTGCAGCTTCGAGGCAGTTTTCCAGTCCATCAACCGCCGTCCCTTTTCACGACGGCTGGGGATGATAAACAGCAGCATGGCGATGGCAATGGCAATAGTGCCGTCGTCGATGAAACTTGGGACGGGCATAATCGTCGTCCAACCCGGGATGGTAAATGAACCGACATTTATGTCGCCCCGAAACAGCCACAGCGCCGCCAGTAGCGTAAAAAGAAAAAACACCATCCCTTCTTCGAAGCAGATCTTCCCCAAGCGTTTATACTCTTCTTTGAAGACAGCTATGTCCGCTGCAAATGAGTCCTTTCGAGAGATGAATAAGCGGGTTAGTGTACCCCAGGCGATAATCAGGAAAACCACCGCGAACGGCAGCCCGAACACAAACCAGCTTGCGAAAGTAATCTCCGGGGCGCCGGGAAAGTATATCTTAAATATCCGGCTGAATGACAGGTTGGGCGGGGTGCCGATCAGGGTGGCAGTGCCTCCGATGGAGGCGGCATAGGCAATTCCGAGCAACAGGCCGACCGAGAACCGTGACACCGCCTTCTCGCCAAAGGTATCCTTCAGTTTCAGTATGATTGCCATCGCTATCGGGACCATCATCATGGTCGTGGCGGTGTTTGATATCCACATCGACAAAAACCAGGTGGCCACCATGAATCCAAGGATGATCCGTTTGGGGCTGATCCCGATCAGCAGGATGATGCGCAGGGCGATGCGGCGGTGCAGGTTCCATTTTTGCATCGCCAGCGCCATTATGAACCCCCCGATGAATAGAAAAATGATGTGATTGAAATATATCGGCGCTACCGTCTTCCCCTTCATTATCCCCAGCAGGGGAAACAGCGCCACGGGCAGCAGGGCTGTGGCCGGAATGGGAATCGCTTCGGTAATCCACCAGACCGCCATCAGTAGCGCCACCGCTGCGGTGCGGGTCACCATCGGGTTTCCCGGATCGAGGTCAACGAACAATAGAACGATCAGCGCTGCTAGCGCGCCGCCGATGAGTCCGATTCTCTGCTTGATACTTCCTCCGACAAGTATCCGGTTCCAGTCCTTTGTTCAACCTTTCTACAGCAGGTACGATAAATAAAGCAGCAGAAGCACATTAAGACAATTAAAAAAGAATCAACTTGGTACATGGCATTGTTTGCACATTTCCCCTATCTGCTCGTCCTGAAGTTGTCTTGACATAGTTGGGGATTAACCCTATCTTAACTGAGGAGGATAGGGTTATGTCAGGCAGGTTATTTTGCAGAGCTGCGCTCATAGCGGTGTGTTTTGTCGCGCTGCCTCTCTCTGTTTGTGGGCGACAGGCATGCCACGTCGGTAAATCAGGAAGCTTGGCTGGCCAGGCCGCAAAGGACTTTTACGGCGACGATTGCGACGCCTCCCATAACACCGGCAAGCTGGTTGTGAGAATATGGGATGCACGAGGATTTGGCAGTGTCAATTACTTCCACCTTCCCGACTGTGCTACGGGCGAAACGCCGTTTTATTGGGGCGCAGAATACCCAAAAAGATCGGGAATATGCTACCTTGATGAGGTATCTGTAGCGGTCGGTGGCATTCTCAATAATGACACCCTTGCCTCCCAGTTCTACGAATGGCGTTCTCTTCCGCCTGAAGGGTACTGGGAGTTTCGTTCCATTCTTGACCCATCAGCGCCGGAGTATGAGGGGGCTGTTTCACAACAAGATTTCATTACAAAATCCACCGACACTGTAACGGTCGGGCTACCGAATCTTATTGATTATCCCGGTCCCCATAGGCCGCTGTTTCTTGAACTCACGAGGCGATCATACTCCTGGTCGTATAGTTATGCCGAGGACTTTGTCCTCTTTTACCTGAGTATAAGAAACATCGGCAGCGCACGTATCAGCGACGCGTATGTGGCCTTCCACGCTTGGCCGGATGTCGGCTTCAAGGGGGGAACTCGCATAACCAATACTGATGACCTCGGCGGCTTAGTAAAAACCGTCCCTTCCCCCGGTCCCTGCGGATTTATCGATACTCTGGACATCATGTGGTGGGCCGACAACGACGGTGATCCGGTCGATGGCGTCTTCACTGACCGGAAAGTCGTCAGCCCCGAAGGAGACGTTATCAAGTCATGCCCGGACGTGACCGGTATATACATTATTCATCCAACGGTAGCGGCAGGTCGGACGGAATGGGGTAAGGCTACTCTTTCTTATAACTGGTGGTACTCGACTTGAGGTTTGATAGAGGACTTCGGCCCGGTGGGCCGACAGAACTATCGCGACTTCGGTACCGGCACCACCGGATTACCGGTGGGCGACCGCAACTTCTACTACGTCATGAGCAGCGGAGAAGTAGACTACGACCAGTTCTATACGGCCACTATTGGTCCGTTCCACCCGGATTGGCTGTACCCCCCGCGGGACATAGCCGCCGACATTGCCGACGGCATGCCTGTTGAGTATGTCCTCTCGTTCGGCCCGTTTGACCTCGATCCTGGCGCCACCCTGCCGATTGTGTTTGCCTACATCGCCGGCGAGGATTTCCATACCGACCCCTACAATATCGACAACCTCCCTGACGATCCCCGCCGCTACTACAAAAACCTTGACTTCTCCGACCTGGCTAAGAACGCCTTATGGGCTGAGTGGATCTATGACAATCCGGGTGTCGATACCGACGGTGACGGCGATTCCGGTGAATACCGCGTATGTGCGGTGGAGTCAACGCTTGTAGATTCGGCCTGGGTGTATACCAGAGCCGATACCACCTGGTACAAAGGAGACGGCGTACCCGACTGGCGCGCCGCCGCACCACCACCGGCGCCGGTTTTCTGGATCGAGCCTGGCACCAACAGCCTTTGCATCCGTTTTAACGGTCAGCTTTCTGAAACGACGGAGGACGTATTTCTCAAGATGATTGACTTCGAGGGCTACCGTATCTACATCGGACGAGACGACCGCGCCAGCAGTTTCTCCACGGTGGCCTCGTACGACCGTGACAATTATGACAAGTATATCTGGAACCTCAACGCGTTCCCGGAGGCCGGATGGGAGCTACTGGACATTCCTTTCACTCTGGACAGCCTGCGTTGCCTGTACGGGTTCGGTGACGACCCGTGCCACGACAGTCTCTTCGATCCGCTGGCGTATACTCCCAGTCATCCCTACATCCTTCCCGGTTCCCCCGACTCCTTTTTTTACTTCGTGAAGCATGATTTCAACACATCGGAATTTGGCGTCACCACGCCTATTCTGAAGGTCTATCCCGATGAACCCGATCCGCAGACCCTTCCTGTTGACTCTCTCACCCCGGACCGTTACACGGAAGAAGGATACTTGAAGTATTACGAGTACGAGTTTACGATCACAGACCTGTTGCCGACCGTACCCTACTGGGTGAACGTGACGGCCTTTGACTTTGGCTCGCCCAAGGGTGGCCTGCGAGCGCTGGAGACATCGGTCACGCTTGGCGCCAGGTACGCGTATCCTTTGAGTTCCTATGGGATGAAAGAGGAGAACAGAGGGGAAGTATATGTTTATCCCAATCCCTACCGCATCGATGCCGGCTACCGCCTCCTTGGCTTTGAGGGACGCACCCGCGACGACCTTCCCGCCGACAAAGTTCGCGCCATTCACTTTGCCAACCTACCGGCGAAATGCACGATCAAAATCTTTTCACTGGATGGCGATCTGATCAAAAAGATTGAACACGACATGGATCCCTCCGATCCCAACTCCCCTCACGACCAATGGAATCTGATCACCCGCAACTATCAGGCGGTAGTATCGGGTCTTTATTACTGGACGGTGGAATCCCCTGATGGTCAAACGCAGATCGGGAAGTTGGCTATTATTATGTAGGGCTCACGCTTTGGCAGCTAACGTCATAGTGGTTGGGTCGCCCACCTACGGTCGCTCCAAATACTTCCTGAGGTAGCTAACGAGGTGGGAAAGAGGTATCGTCTCCTGGATCTGCTCTGCCTTGAGCCACTCTTGTCGGTCGCTTGTCTGGAGCGCCTTCTCGCGACCGACAGCAAGGTTCTTAACGGTCACCGTTCCACTTTCAAATTCGTCTGATCCCGCAATTACTACAAACGGGATGCCAACCTTGTCACCATATTTTATCTGCTTAGTGAGATTCTTAGTGTCACCCGAATAGATCTCTGAGGGGATACCCGCTTCTCTCAGTTGGCGCACAATATCAAGGTAGTCCGGCAGACGCTTCCTGTCCATCACCGTGACCAGCACCTGAGATGTCGTCTGTGTAAGCGAGAGCGCTTTCAACTCTATCAGTGCCGCCAGCAGACGGTCAATGCCGATTGATGAACCGGTGGCCGGGATCGAACGATTCAAAAACCGCTTAACAAGATTATCATACCTCCCCCCGGAGAACACGGAGCCAAACTCTGTTAAATCGAGCAGGCTGGTTTCAAAAACGGGGCCGGTGTAGTAACCAAGCCCACGCACGACTGTCAGGTCCACCTCGGTTTTGTCTTCAGGCACTTTCATGTCAACAAGGTAGTTACGAATTTTGCGTAGTTCCGTTATGCCTTCCTGGGAAACTTCGATGCCACCAAGTAGTTCTTCCGCCTTCTGGATGGGATCGCCCTCGTGAGACTCGGCGACATCAAGAAACCTTGCAATTTGATCAATCTGTTTTGTCTCAAGCTCAAGGCCTTTGATTTTATCGCCGGACTTGTCAACGCGTCCTGGGCCCAGTTCCAGCAGCACCGCCTCTCTACCCTGTCTCTCCAGTTTGTCAATCACGCGCATTACATCAAGGCCTTTCTGCTGCGGTATGCCTGCAAACTGTATCAGCCCGTTGAGAATCTTGCGGTCAGAATAACGCACCTTGAAATTCTTGATGCCGAGTCGCTCAAGCGTGGTCACCATGACGGCTATGATCTCGGCATCGGCCAGAAGGTTTTGTGCTCCGACGATGTCGATATCAAATTGCATGAACTCCCGGTAGCGTCCTGGTCCCGGTTTATCCACCCGCCAAACGTTGCCGTACTGATAGCACCGAAACGGCAAAGCAAGAGTGGGGTTGGCGGCAACGTAACGAGCCAGCGAAAGGGTGAACTCGTAGCGCAGAGCCATCTCTACTTCGTCCGGCCCTCGGAAACCAAACAGCTCCGCCAGCGAGTCCTCGGTGTAGTGGGGACCTAAGAGGGTCTCCGCGAATTCAAGCGAGGCCGTTTGAAAGGGCAGAAATCCCATCAACTCGAACACCTCACGGACTTTGGCAATCATCGCCTCACGGGCGATCTGCTCCGAGGGCGGGTAGTCCCGAAATCCTTTCAGAACCTGCGGCTTGACTTTTTTGTCTTTCTGTTTAGCCATCTATTTTGCCTGAGCCGTACAGTGTTGCACGAGACACTAATGTAGAAGGTTTCAACGGTGCAAAAAAGTGTTTTTTGAAGAGGCCTTAGAAGAAGCGTAGAACTGCCACCTACATACAACGAAAGGCTTGTTCCGCTTGACAAAAACGGAATAACTAATATATTTATCCGGAGAGCCTTTTTCATGGAGAGTTCTTTTAATAATGAAGAGTTCGAGACTTCTTCAAATTGTTTTTCTGCCGCTTCTTTTGCTGATTGGATATTTCTTCCTTGTAGCAACTCCAGCAGCAGGTCGGCCGCCTATGTTCATAAGCTGTCCCAGTGAAGCCATCAGAGGCTTGCACTGCGATGTGTTTCGGGTGCAGGTGCAGGCAATCGATCTCGACCCGCCGGGGATGAGCGGCGCAATAACGTACATTCTGATTGACGGGCCGGGCTACGTTGATCCGCGAACAGGTGAATGGTCTTATTCTCCTTCTGGACAGGATGCCGGGGGAACCTTCCATGTCGAGATAGCTGCCTGGGATGGCGAGATCATGACCAATGGAGCACAGAATTGTCGTTTTCAGATTGTTGTTGAACCCAACAAGCCGCCTCTGCTGTCGAACCACCCTTGCTTTGATGGTTGCGGAGGACCCTATACTCTTTACTGCCCTGGAGAAAAGTCGGTCTCGCTGTATACCTATGATCCTGACGAGTGTGACCAGGTCGCCACGTTTATTGAAAGCATAATGCCTGAACCTACCGGCCATGTAAGTCTCAACGGATCCGGCGGCTGGAGGAGGTTGACCTTCGTTGCTGATTCTCTTGATATTGACAAGAGTTTCCTTGTAACCGTGGGCGCTACAGATGGGATAGATACTACCTATTGCGAAATCGTTTTTGTGATACAGCCTTTCAGGCCGTATGAGGTTCGGATCGAGAAAACCCACGATACCTATAATGGCATGCATGAGAATATCGACGTAACACTGGACGAAGCTGCCAGTGAACTTGGAGGTCTTGACTTCCTGATTGCGTACGACGCCACACCGCTCTATTTCATAAAAATTACGCCGGGTGACTTTTACATACAGTGCGACTGGGAGTATTTCACCTACCGATATATGGAACCCGGCTACTGCGGTCTGGAGCCTCCCCATAAGCTGTTACGGGTAGTGTGTATAGCAGAGACCAACAACGGCCCATATTATCCAAGTTGTTTTCTGCCTGATTCTCTGCCGGCTGTTCTATTCACTATGGATTTTCTCGTTACTCACGATCGTACCTGGGAATGCCAATTTATCCCGATAAGCTTTTTCTGGTGTGACTGCGGCGACAACGTGATGGTCTCACGATCGGGTGACTCCCTTTTTATGTCTCGCTTCGTATACGACTCAGCGGGAATCGACATCACTCAAGACGATTCTCTCCCAACTTACTTTGGCGCTCCCTCGGAGTGCCTTAGTGACCCCCACTCACGTATCAGCCTAATCGACTTCTACAACGGAGGCGTAGAGATGATTTGCCTCGATTTCGACGCCAGAGGAGACGTGAATCTTAATGGAGTTTCAAATGAAATTGCAGATATGGTCCTGTTCTCTAACTACTTTGTTTACGGCGAAGGTGTATTTCACATCAATCTTGAAGGTCAAATTGCTGCAACCGACATTAACCATGATGGGCTTACCTTGACTATAGAGGACCTGGTATATGGAATTTGTGTGGTCATTGGCAATGCCTGGCCTTATGACCGGCTGGAGACAGATTCACTTTTCACGGCAAAGTTCGTCCAGGATTTTGACACGAAGACTATAACGGTTGAAGCACGGGATACTCTTGGAGTTGCTTATATGGTCGTCGAGGGGAACGTTTCGTCTATTTACCTCTACCAACAAGATATGGATCTCAAGTATGATTTTAACTATAATCAGAACGTTACACGCATCCTTATATACTCGTTCGAAGGTCACTCATTCGTGTCCGGTCCCCTCGTTTCATACAGCGGCGAAGGAGTGTTGATTGAAGCTTCCACCGCCACTTACTATGGCGGCAAAGTCGAGACTGTCATCGAGGTCAGGGGTCCCGTGCCGGACAACTTCGCATTGTATCAAAACTACCCTAACCCCTTCAACGACGGAACAGTGATAGCCTTTGACCTTCCTGTAGCCTCGGAAGTCGATTTTAAGATTGTCAATATACTCGGCAGGGTGGTCTACAGTCTCCGCAGACATTATCCAGGCGGGTGGCACCAGATAGACTGGAATGGAACGGACAACTCCGGTTCGCCTGTTGCCAGCGGCGTTTACTATTACCGGCTGAAAACGTCGGAGTATTCGGATTCCAAAAAGATGATACTGCTGAAGTGAAGCCGGGACACGATAGATAAACTCCTTGAGATAAGTATCACCTCGATCCAGCCATAAAAGAAACCCCGTTTCATTTTCGATTGAATGTGTTACATTACTGTCAGTTACATTCTTAGGAAGTAGTGTTTTGCTTTACATAGTTTCATAAAGGAGAAAGACTTATGCGAGCAGTAATCGTCACTGTCATTATTGCCTTCGTCTTGACTTCCACATTGTCGGCAGGCGCTCCCAAAACCGGCCTGAGCCCTGACATGATCGAACGGATCGAGGCGCGATTCAACAACCAAGGCGACCGGCAGAACCTGATAAACGCCGTAACAAATAATGACATCAAAGACCTGTCGCTCAACCGTGAAAAAGTGGTGGCGCACAACAAGCACTTCAATCACAAGCTCAAGAAAAGCGGCATCACCAACCAGAAAAGTTCCGGCCGCTGCTGGCTGTTTGCCGGGCTGAACGTCTTCAACCCAGCCCTCATGACCAAACTCAACCTGTCCGAATTTGAGCTTTCGGAGCCGTACCTGACCTTCTGGGACAAGATGGAAAAAGCCAACTTGTTCCTCGAGGAGATCATCGATCTTCGCGACCGGCCGCTTGATGACCGCAAACTTGAGATCATTCTGGACAATCCGTTCGGCGACGGCGGTTGGTGGCATTACGTGACCGATCTGATCGACAAGTACGGTGTTGTTCCCCTTTCAACGATGCCGGAGACCAAACAATCCTCCAAGACCAGTATCATCAACCGGCTCATCAATCGGAAGCTGCGTGCGGCTGCCTCTGAGTTGCGACAGATGCATGCCGCAGGGCAGAGCGAAGATGACCTGCGCGATCGTAAAGAGGAAATACTTGGCGATATCTATACCGCGCTGACCCTGGCATACGGCAAACCTCCTGAAAGCTTTACATTCCGCTACGAGGACAAAGACTCCATCATCTCAGAGCCGTCAGAGTATACCCCCCGCTCCTTCTACGAGGAATTTCTTGCCGCCGACATGCCCAAATTTGCCATCATAATGGACAATCCCAACAAGGAGTACGGCCGCCTGTACCAGATCGAATCCAGCCGCAACATGGCTGACAAGTCAGACTTGACTCTTCTAAACTTACCGATTGAAAAGATAAAGCAGTACTGCCTCAAGGCGCTTCTGGATAGCCAGGCGGTCTGGTTTGCCTGCGATGTCGGTAAGGAGCACTACGGCGACTCCGGCATCCTAGCGGTGGACATCTATGACTACAATGTCACCTTTGGCATTGATTTCAAAATCTCTAAGGCTGACCGTATCATCTACCTGGATAGCTACCCCACTCATGCCATGGTGCTGCTGGGGGCTGATACGACAGCCGACGGCCGCCCGGTCAAGTGGTTGGTTGAAAATAGCTGGGGGACCAAAAAAGGCGACAAAGGATACTGGTACATGTACGACGAGTGGTTTGACGAGTATGTCTATGTGGCCGTCGTGGACGAAGGCCACCTTGATCCGGACGACCGCGAACGCCTCAAGGAGAAGCCGGTAGTCCTGCCCGCCTGGGACCCCTTCTGGAAAGCGCTGCGGAACCTGAAGTAGCCAGAAAGCGCAAGTCAATGGATATCGTCTCCAAGCTGGCTGAGATTGTCCCCCGCGACCGGCTGACAACCCACCCGGACCAGTTGGCTGTCGTTTCCAAGGATGAATCCACTCTCGAACCGGTGGTGCCGTTGGCGCTGGTGTGGGCGGAAAATGCTGACGAAATCAGCAGAATTGTTAAAGTCTGCTGTGAGAGCCGGACACCGATAACCACCCGCGGTGCCGGGAGCGCTCTGGAAGGTTCGACTATCCCGCTGGCCAACGGCATTGTGCTCGATCTCAGCCGCATGACCAAAGTTGTCAACTACTGGCCGGATGACCTTCAGATTCAGGTGGAGCCGGGGATCATATACGATGATCTTAACAACTACCTCAAGCGCGACGGTCTCTTTTTTCCTCCATCGCCGGGCGGGTCGAGCGATATCGCCACTGTCGGCGGCATGGTCTCCACCAATGCCAGCGGCATCTACTCGGTGAAATACGGTGGCACTCGTGAATATGTTCTGGAGCTTGAAATAATCACCGGCACCGGCGAGATCATAAAGCTCGGCAACCGAGCAGTCAAAAGGTCAAGTGGTTACAATCTGGTCGGTCTTGTCGCCGGTGCCGAGGGCACCCTGGCTATTATTTCGTCAATAATGATCCGTCTGGCCGGATTACCTGAAGGACGGCGACAAGACGCATTTATATTCGATAGCGAAGTAAAAGCAGCCAGGGCCGTTTCTGAAATGTGCCGCTATGGACTCGATCTGGCCGCGGTCGAATTCCTTGACCGCAACGTTATACATGCCCTGAATCTCCTTAAGGAGTACAACCTGAAAGAGGCTCCTTGCCTGTTTCTTGAGTTTCACGGACCGAAGCCAGTGCTGGAGTCGAATGCCGAGCTGGCCGAGTCTATCTGCACTGAACTGGGTGGGTCGCGCCTGCAACTGGCCGATGGACAAAGACCCTGGGAGATGCGACACTATGTCACCGATGCTATCAAACACCGCAAGCCGGAGTATACTATAATTCGCAACGATGTTGCCTTCCCCATTTCCTACCTGCCGGAAATGGTCGAGTATTGCCACCGTTTGGGCGAAAAGCACGGGATAATGATGCACACCTTTGGTCACGTGGGGCTCGGTCTGCTTCATGCGCTGATGCTGGCAAGGAGAGAGAACAAAATCGAGTGGAAAAAGGCGCTTGAGATCAATGAGATGATTATCCGCAAGACGATCGACCTGGGCGGGACAATCTCCGGAGAACACGGCATCGGCCTGGGGCACAAAGATTTGTTTGAACTGGAACATGGCCCGGCGGTGGAGCTGATGAGAAAAATCAAGAAGCAGTTTGATCCTTGTGGCATCTTGAACCCTGGGAAGATATTCGATACGTAGCCGATTACATCTTGGCAGGTTGGGCGGCACCACCAGCCTGACCGGCATAAGAACCTGGGAAACAGACCTGCGGGCTACCGGTGCTGAACCCCACAATCGGCTTGACTGATCCCCTGTTTTTTTATATATAGAGTTTGGATGGAACGTTTTCGAGTCCCTGAAATTATAAGTATATCATGAAGAAGTTGCTCATTGTTGTTGTTCTGGTGCTGACAGCGGGAGCGCGGTCTCACTCCCAGCCGCGTCTGGTGGCCACGGCTCCGGAGTTTGATTTTGGGTACACACCGCAGAATGTCAAACTCGTCCATCATTTTTGGTTCAAGTCGGCGGGAACTGATACCCTGCGAATCAACGATATCAAGACCGGCTGTGCCTGTGCCTTGATGCCCCTTGAGAGAGACTGGCTTGCGCCGGGGGACAGCATGAAGGTGAGCATCCATTGGAACATTAAGAGAAATCTTGGGAGAATCGACCGCTACCCAAGGGTTTTCACAAATGCCGGCCCGGACCCGGTTAGGCTGCATCTGAAAGGGACTGTTATTCCTTATCCCGACTCGGCTCGTCCGGTATCGCCCAAGCCATTCAGGTTCTTGCTGGCCAGATCGTCCCTCAAGGATATCGACAGCCTGAGCTTCACGCTGACCAACCATTCCAGCCAGGACCTGGCCGTCAGCCTTGCTTCGGTTCCTCCCGAAGAGGTTGAACTCGTTCTTCCCGTCAGTGTTCGAGCGCTTGCCAGCAGTACCGGCTATGTCAAGCTCAAGCCCGAATTTGCCGATTCCGAATTTCAGACGTCAATAACGCTGCTGATGTCCGATCAGGGCCATACGCACATTACCATTCCCATCGGGAGGAAGTTTTATGGTGTTGAAGAAAAGTGAAAATAAGCAAAACAAGATATTAGGATTAGTTAGCGAACCAACAGGAAAGGATTATATGTTACTCTTCAAGAGAATGAAGTTTGTCTTCTGCGCGGCCGGGCTGGCCCTCTTGTGGGCTGCCTCCGCACTCAGCGCGCCAAAATTAACCTTGTCTGATACGGCGTTTGATTTCGGGTATGTGCCCCAGAACGCGACAGTCAGCCACGATTTCTGGCTGTACTCCACCGGCGAGGACACTCTTAAAATTCTCAGCGTAAAGCCTGGGTGAGGCTGCACCAAGGCACCGTTAGAGAAGAAGGTGCTTGCTGTCGGTGACAGCACAAGGCTCGAGATCATCTTTAGCACTAAGCAGTATAAAAGTAAGATTACTAAGAGGCCCTCGATCCAGACGAACGAAGGCCCTCCCAACAAGCATGTGCAGATAATCTCGCAGGTGACTGATAGGCCGGATTCAACCTACCCGATAATTATCCAGCCCTACAAGATAGACCTGACACAGTTCAGCGAGAAGGTGATCAAGAAGAAGAACTTTATGATCACGAATGCCTCCGACCAGAAGCTGGAGGTATCGCTGATTAGTATGCCGGACGACCTGTTAGAAATCAAACTGCCCAAATCAATCAAGCCCGGCAAGAGCGCCAAGGGGGAGTTGGAACTCAAGAGTGAAGCCTATGGCGACTCATTCGAGAAGTCGGTCACAATCGAGGTGGTCGGTGTGAAAGACAAAGAGGCAACGCGCTTTACGATCCCGGTGAAACGATCGCTCCACGTGACTAAGACCATGCCTCCACAGAAGACAGGCTCCGAGAAAAAAAAGACACCATAGCGAGTTTACGCAATAATAGCCGCCCTTGCGGGCGGCTTTTTTTTCGGTGTCATTCGGCTGGGGTTCAATAATCGTCGGTGAAGTCGGGGAAAAGTCCGCGAAGTCGGTCCTCCCACTCTTTGCTGTAGATTTCTCCATAGACATTGGAGTGCACCAGGCGATAATCGTTGTTCCCGGTCCTGTCATCAAAGACAAACACCTTCCCCTCTTTTATAGAATGGTAATACCAGATTTGATAGGCGTTGCCGATCAGAGGGGCCGGTCGGTCATCGATTTCTTCCCACTGGCCGTAAGTCATGTAGATCCGCCCGCGGTCGGTTGCCCAGCCGTCTGTTCTGCCCGTATCAGCGGAAAAGAAACGGTTGCAATAAGCGTAACGCTCGATCAGTTCAAGACGATTCTCTACAATTGAGGTGCTCGGGTCTTCGTCGCGTTCACGCCAGTACTGGTCCAGAAAGTTGAGTTTTCCAGCGTCCGTCAGGCGGGTCAGGGTTGCCTTCTGGTCGGGGGTCAGAAAGTAGGCGGCAAGGTTTACCTTGACATCTAGGCTTAAGGTGTCATAAGGATCACCGCTGCCCGGCTTCAAAGAAGCCAGCAGCACTTCTTTGGGAGGAAGAATCACCAGAGGGACCGAGGCGGTGTCGGCCTCACCCGTTGTATGATCTAAGGCTACGATCTGTAAGTGATACCGACCGGGCGGCCAGCCAGTGATCTCAAAAGACTTAGCAATAACGGCTGAGCTGTCGGGCTTTTCCAGAGGTTCACTGCCGAGATGCCGAAACAGACTCCCGTCCTCGCTCCAGGCAGAAAATGACAACCTGCAGCTGGAAGGGACCTCCTTAGAGTAGGTCAGATTGTATACCTCGCCATAGAGATAGATGACGCTGTCGTCTTCCTGGCTGAAAATCGACACTGGATTCGGAATGACTTTGAAGCCGCTTTTGATCAAGCGAGAGTTGGGACCGCTGTCGTCCTCGCCGATATACTGCAGGCTGTACGCCAGACTGACGCCTCCGATGACTATCCGTTCGGTCTCGATGGAATCAACGACAAAATCGCCCAGAAAAAACTCGCCTTGGCGCTTGCTGGCGACGTCGATAACCGTCAGCCGGGCCGAATATCGACCTGGTCTGGCAAGCCGTACCACCCTGTTGAACACGCGGTAGCCCTGCAAAGCCGCCTCTTCCCTTGAGTCGACTCGTACAGAGAAATATGTGCTTACCGAATCAACCGCCAGGCCTGCGGTGTCAAAAAGATTGACCTGGGCAAAAACGTAGGCGTAAAGGTCCGCGTGACTTGAGTCCTTACGGTAAAAGTCAAGCTCATGGCGATTTAGAGAAAAAGGGAACTCAACCAGAACCATCGAATCATAAATCGGGTTCGGATATGTCGTCACTCCGGCATACACGGTCAGTTCAGAGGTATCATCCTGCCCGTATGCCCCGGGTGAACTAAGCACCAGCAGGCAGCAGACCGCCAAAGCTGAGCATAATCTCTGTCCTAACATGTCTCTCCTTAGAAATCCGGTCGTTGATTAAGGCCATCGTAGGGAAACTGCAAACGGTAGTCTCCGTCCTCATATTCATCGACAAAAGTGAACTTGCGGTAGGCGCCATGGCTATAGTAATGCCACAGTTGGTATGGTCGCCCGCCGGCTGCAACCGGGTAATCGTCAATCTGATCCGGCTCGCCATACTGTATATAAATCCTCCCCCGGTCGGACCGCCAGCCTTCCCGTCCCATGACCGTGAACCTTTGGTTAGCAAAATCGACCCGACGGTAGAAGGTTGTTTTTAGTTCGTTTTCCGGCGTTTCGGGGGTGGGGTCGTGTTCCCGCCAGAACTTATTAAAAGCCTCGATCCGCTTCTCGAGGGTCTTAGTTTTTTTGAGCTCCTTTATCTCGTCCCGGGAAGCAATGTAGGCCAACTGGTCTACAGCCGTTTCGTAGTCGTGTTTGAGCGCAGCCTCCACCGACCAGCGTATCTCGAACTCCTTGCGCTTCATATCGAGCTTCTTGTTGCGGCGGCCCTTTAGAACAACCTCCAGTTCATAGTCACCGGGGCTAAAATCCGAAAGGGAAACATCCCGAAGCTGGCGGACACTCGGCTCCGGAAGCAGCACAGTCACGGAATCCCGGTACACCATTTTCCTTTTCTTTTCTCTCAGGATCGTTTCCACCCGGACTCGTTCGGTTAGATCAGTTCCGCGATAGACCTCCATATAGTACAACAGCCTGCTGTTTTCCTCGCCACCAAAACTCCCGGTGACTGACGGGATCACGATCAGATTGCCCTTGCTAAAACTTTTGGCACTTTCCTGCCTCTGTTCCGCGAACTGGACGAGCTCGATATCAGACAGAGTCGGCAGTCTTCTGATTGGGCTGTCCAATTTCAGGTCCAGATCGCGGCTTAGAGTCGTTTTTGCATTTTTGTCTCTCAGCGTGAGCGCCACCGTGTACTTACCAGGCGGCAGATCGAAGTTAAGCTGCCTGGTCCTGTAATCAGCCGATGACGTTGCCTGCTGCTCACTGACAGCTCTGATTTTCCTGGCCCGGCTGCTGGCTGCAATCTGCTTCCCCATTTTACCTTTGATGGTAACGGACATCTCGTAGTGAGCCTCAAAAAACGCTCCGACCTTCTGAAACTGCAGAATATGGTTAAAAATCTGGTAATACAGTTCGAGGCGGATTATTCCCGTGCTGTCAGCGGCAAAAATGGCGTAATCCACCGGCAGCCGGTTCTCCTCCTCTTGTACAAACTGCCGGGCAGAGGAAAACTGGCCTCTCGTCTGGGGCGCAAAAGCCAGACAAAGAAGAACGACATATACAAAGCTGATTCGGTAACCTCTCATTACTCCGTATCCCTTAACGCTACCGGCTAATGGACAGTTTCAATTTATAGACGCGCTGGCCCCTTCGCAATTACAAAAAAAAGTCGTGGCGATGAACGACGATAGCGAGCTATTCGTACCGGAGAGCTTCAATCGGATTTAAGCGGGATGCCTTCATGGCTGGATAAATCCCTGAGACCAGGCCGACGGAAACGGCTACGACAAACCCAACAATCACCCAGAACAAGGATATTGAGAGCGGGAAATTCAACAGAGCGTTGACGATCATTCCTAAAGCGATTCCGAACAGAATGCCGATAATCCCCCCCGTGCCGGACAGCGTCATGGCTTCGGTGAGAAACTGCAACAGGATATTTGAGCGTTTGGCCCCGATTGCCTTGCGGACACCTATTTCCCGCGTCCGCTCGGTCACCGAGACCAGCATTATATTCATCACACCAATACCGCCGACCATCAGCCCCACCGAGGTGATTACAATCATCGCTATGTAGATGTATTTAGTGACTTCGCCTACAAACTCCTTGAATGTGTCCTGGGTAGAGAGAGCAAAGTTGTTTTCTTTGTTGAATGGGACTTTGCGATACACCCGCAAGGTGCTGATAATCTCTTCCTTGGCCTGGTTTATCTCCTCATAGCTGCGAGCCCGGGCGACCAGAAAAAGCTCCTCTTCCCAGTGATAGATTTTTTGAAAAACGGACAAGGGTAACATGACGTATCTGTTTTCATCGTCGGTATCAAAGTTTGACTCACGCTTTTCAAGGATGCCCACTACCGTGAATTTAATGGAATTCACCCTGATTTCTTTTCCAATCGGGTCCTCATCTTCAAACAAGGCGTCAGCTACTTCATGCCCCAAAACACAAACCATAATCCGAAATCGTTCATCATTATCGGTCAGGAAATGACCGGCGCTGACCGAACTGTTGTTCACTCTGAGGTAATCGGGCCAGGTGCCCATCACATAAGAGCGGCTGGCTTTGCGGTTTTTGTACTTAACCTCGTTTCCCCCCGGTTTGAAGTAGTAGTTCTGTGGCGAAACGCCGTCAACCGTGGGGCAGTTTTCAATGATTGCCTCCGCCTCACCCGATGTAATCGGTGGCCGGTTCCGCTCTTCCTCGGTCAGCTTGTCGTAGTCAACGTCAAAGGGAAACTTTGTAATATAGATAGCGTTTGAGCCGAGTGTGTCTATCTCAATATCCATGGCTCCATCGAGCCCATCTATGATTGAAGCCAGACCGATGACCGAACCGACCCCAATCATCACCCCCAGGATAGTAAGCCCGGTGCGCAGCTTGTTAGCCCTTAGAGACGACAGGGCCATCAGAATCGAATCTTTTATTTCAATCGTCGTAAGTAACATGGTATTCCCGTCACTCGTAGCTCAGAGCTTTGATGGGGTCCAGCCTGGCGGCTTTCATGGCCGGATAAATACCAAATATGACCCCGGTGCCGACGGATATGAATAGTCCGGCTATGATGGCGAACGCTGACGGAGATATCTCCATATCGATCATGCCCACAAGCGATTTCGCTATCAAATAGCCGAGCACAATGCCGACAAACCCTCCTGAAAACGTCGTCATAAGAGCTTCAAATAGAAACTGCAACAGGATGTGCTTTTGTTTGGCTCCCACCGACTTTCTGATACCGATCTCGCGGGTGCGTTCGGTGACGGAAACCATCATGATATTCATCACGACAATTCCCCCAACGACCAGAGAGATTGATGATATTCCGACCAGAGTCAGACGAAACATGCGCGTGACGGCGTTAAGCGTCTCAAGTATGTTGTCGGCGGTGATGAGTGAAAAGTCATCCGGTTTGTCGTACGGGACATGCCGTTTCGAGCGAAGTATCATCCGCACCTGATCCATGGCATTGTCCAACTGTTCTACAGATACTGCCTTAATAATGAAACGGAGACTCCTTCCGGGATCCCCGAACTGCCTCACGAAAGTCGAGAAGGGGATCATCACAAAATTGTCGTCGTTTTGGCCGAAGGTCGAACCTCTTTTCTTGGCCACTCCGATGACTTCGTATTTTTTCCCGCCGATACGAATGTCTTTACCAATCGGATCCAGCCCTTCAAACAGCTCCTCACGGACGAAATCCCCGATGAAGACAACCTGTCGCCGATGGAAATCATCCTCATGAGAGTAGAATCTTCCCTGAGCAACTTCCATATCAATTATGTCTATAAAGTCGGAGGATGAAGCTCTGACAGGAACGCTTCGCAGCGCTTTCTCACGATATTTCACACGACCATAATACCCGGCTCGCGGGCAGACCTTTTCACACAGATCGCAACCGTCCTCAATATACTTGTGTGTTTTCAATTCCAAACGCTTGCGCTTGAGCATCTCAAGGAATTGTTCTTCAGAGGTGATTACGCCGCCAAACCTTGCAACTATAAAGGTTGACGGTCCCAGGCGGGCAAGCTGGGCCTCAATCCCACCCATCATTCCTTCCAGAGCAGAAATGATCGTCATCACCGAGGTAACGCCGATCATGACTCCCAGCAGGGTCAGCCCCGATCTCAGCTTGTTGGCCAGTAAGGCGCCGAAAGCTATTCTCACCAGGGAAGGCGCAACCATGATCAGTTGGCCTCTGCGGAGTCTCTGGATGACCGTTCGTCAGAGGCAATTTCACCATCAAGGATCGACAGAACACGTTGGGCGCTTCTGGCGATGCTCTCTTCATGAGTGACGACTATTATCGTATTCCCCTGTTGGTGGAGTTGCTCAAAGAGCCTCATGATTTCAACAGATGTCTTACTATCGAGGTTGCCGGTTGGCTCATCGGCCAGGATAAGCGACGGGTTGTTAACCAGTGCCCGTGCCAGAGCCACCCTCTGCCGCTGACCACCGGATAGTTCGCTCGGCTTGTGGTACATGCGGTCACCCAAGTCCACTTTGCTAAGGGACAATTCGGCCTTCTCTTTTCGTTCGGTGGTCGGGGAGCCACTATAAATTAGAGGCAATTCCACGTTATGGAGAGCCGTAGCGCGCGGCAGCAAGTTAAATGTCTGAAAGACAAACCCGACCTCCCGGTTGCGGATATTGGCCAGCTCGTCATCGTTCATCTGGTTGACCTTTTTACCGTTGAGGAGATACTCCCCCTGGGTCGGGGTATCAAGACAGCCGATGAGATTCATCAGAGTTGATTTGCCGGACCCGGAGGGACCCATGATGGCGACGTACTCACCCTTCTCGATACTGATCGAGGCCCCTCTGAGCGCGTGCACCTTTTCTGCGCCCATCTCGTAGGTCTTCCACAGATTATGCGTCTCAATTAGAGGCATAGCTACTCTTCCTTTCCGTGCTTCTTTTCAATCTTGACGGCATCACCGTCTTTTACGTTTCGCAGGACCCGGTACGGTCCAGAGACAACGGAATCACCTTTATCGAGGCCGGAGGTGACTTCGATGTTTTTCTGGTCGGCGATGCCGGTCTCAATCTGGACGAACCGTGCTGTGCCGTCTTTAATAACAAAGACGCCCTTAAGTTCCTCTCGTTCAATCTCGTCTGAAGACGGAAGGCTGTCTTCCTCGGTATTTTCGGCCGCCTGGACTTGGCTAACGCTGGTTGAGCCGGATTCTGTTGTGTCATTGGCTCGGGCACGTTCGAGAGAATCGAGATCGAAAGAGCGCATTACCACCGCGCTGTAGGGAATTGAGAGGGCGTCATCACGGTGGGCAGTAGTTATGTCAACCGTCGCCGACATGCCGGGCCGGATTTTTACATTAGGATCTTTGAACGTCACCTTGACTTTGAAGTTGGTCGACTGGTCCGTCGAGCCCAAACCGGTCACAATGGCTGTATTGCCGATTTCAACTACTTCTCCCTTGAAGGTTGTGTCCGGGAAGGCGTCGACTTCGATCTCGGCTTCCTGGTTGAGCTCAACCTTGGTTATTTCAGTTTCATCAACTTCCACTTCCACCTCGAAAACGTCCAGGTTGGAAATCGTCATGAGCGTTTTCCCCTGGGTGAACCCCGTTTGGGCGGCGGCAATCTCCCCTATCTCGCAATCAAGAAATGTGATAATGCCGGGCATCGGCGCCACAATCTTTGCCTTACTGAGGTAGTCAAGCTGCTTTTCGTAGCGTGATTCAAACTGCCTCGCCTGCGCTTTTGTTGCTTCGTAGGTGGACTTGGCGTTCAGGAAAGCATACTTGGCGTTGTTAAACATTGTTTCGGAAGTAAGATCGTTCTCAAAAAGGCGTTTTTGTCTTTCGTGCTCTTCCTCAGCCTGCTCCAGCGCCGTCTCGGCGCCGCTTTTGCGGGCATTTATTTCGTTTACCGCATATCTGGCCTGGTCAACGTCGGAGCGCAACTGCACCGTATCGAGTACCACCAACGGATCGCCGACTTGCACGTAATCCCCCTCGTGCACAAAGAGGCCGATAATTTCGCCGGTGATTTCAGAGGTAATATCAACCTTGGTCTGCGGCTGAATTCGCCCGGACGCTGATACAGTCTCAACCAGGTCTCTGGTTTTTGTCACATCGGCCTGGACAGATACAGCATTGGTCGTACTCATGGTAAGATTGAGAACGACAATGACGACAACGACGACAATACCGCCAATTATCAAGAGCAACTTCTTTTTCTTCTTCATCCTCGCGTACCCTCACCTTCTAGCATGTTATCATGAGTTGACATCAAAGTTAGAGTTTATTAGAAAGGACTGTCATTCCCGCGTAAGCGGGAATCCAGCAGACTCTTAGATTCCTGCTTTCACAGGAATGACGGACAGGTAACCTAAACCTCTATCCTTAACGTCCACTCAAGTGTTATCTCACAGAAATCACATCTTTCCCATCGCATGTTTCAGTTTGGCTATGGCCAGGTTCAAATCGAAATCAGCCCTAATCAAAGAGACCTGCGCCTCTTTCAATGATACCTGCGCATCGAGCAGGTCCAAGATCGTAGCAGCACCCAAGTTGTACTTCTCTTGCGTTATCTTCAAATCTTCCTCGGCGGCATCCACATTTTCTTGGGCAACCTTCTTTTGTTCTTTTAACCTTTCGATATCTAAATAGGCTGTTTTAATCTCGCGGCTGACCAGATTTCTCGTATCCGCAAGACCCGCCATGGCATTATTGCGATAAATCCTGGCCTGGCTCACATTGCGCTCGCGCAGAAAGCCATCAAATATATTATACGTGATCTGGAAACCGTAGGTTGTCGATCTTGAGGAAAAATTGAAGGTGACCGTATCCCCCCTGGTGCCATCGGACCAGCCAACCGAAGCAAATCCACCCAGCTTGGGCAGGTATTCCGACCAGCGTGACCTAACAGCGTGATTGGCAGCGTCCACTTCCTTCTGAGATGCCAGCAACCCAGGTTCGTGCTCCAATCCAAAGCTCATAGCTTCCTGAAGGGTCCCGTGGAATTCGCGCACGGAGTAATCGGTTGAGAATTCCACGTCGCT
>Ga0307437_1000489_pt1 | contig 31262 bp, 29 predicted proteins | sample SalMarWE160390MG_FD_202146 | JGI IMG/M metagenome (GOLD analysis project Ga0307437, IMG submission 202146) | Salt marsh sediment microbial communities from the Plum Island Ecosystem LTER, Massachusetts, United States - WE1603-90 | ecosystem: Environmental > Aquatic > Marine > Intertidal zone >...
CTATTATAGCGGTAGAGAGTAAAAGGTCATATTTATGGTAAAGAAAATCCGTCATTCTTTTTTCCAGAAATTCTGTTGATAATTGTCCATGCCCGACAACTATTCTAACCTCAGGAACGATTTTTCCCAACTTTGTTCTTACCGATTCTATGCTGGATACTCTATTGTGTACGAAGAAAACCTGGCCGCCTCTTTCCGTTTCCCTTAAGATAGCGTCTTTAATTTTTCTCTCATCCCAATGAATTGCATTGGTTACCACACCTCTCCTTCCATAGGGTGGAGTCTGTATGACTGAAAGGTCTCTTATGCCGAGGAGCGAGAACTGCAGTGTGCGAGGTATGGGGGTCGCGCTCATTGAAAGAATATCGATATTAGTACGCAACTCTTTTAATTTCTCCTTCTGTTTGACTCCGAAACGTTGCTCTTCGTCGATTATCAGTATACCCAGGTCTTTAAAATCAATTCTTTTGTTGAGAAGCATATGAGTACCTATGATTATATCGCATTTTCCGGATTTAATTTTTTCCAGTATTTCTTTCTCTTTCTTCTTTGTAAATCTTGAAAGCAGTTCAATATTTATCGGGAAATCTTTAAGCCTTTCTTTAAAGGTTCGGTAATGTTGTTCTGCAAGTAGGGTCGTTGGTGTTATAATTGCCGACTGTTTTGATTCGATTGCAGCCTTAAATGCCGTACGAAGGGCAACCTCGGTTTTCCCAAATCCGACTTCTCCGCAAAGGAGCCTATCCATTGGCTTTTCTTTTTCCATATCTTCATAAACTTTATTTATAGCTTCTTCCTGGTCGTTTGTTTCTTGGAAGGGGAATGACAGTTCGAGTTCACTTATTAGAGAATTATCCTTAGCATAAGAATACCCTCTGGCAATTGTTCTCTTTGCGTAAAGCAGAAGAAGTTCCTCTGCATACTTCTCTAATTCTTTTTTGACCCTCCTTTTTTTTGTTTCCCATTTGTTTTTTGAAAGTTCTGAAAGTTTCGGCTCTTTTTCTCCTCCTGAGATATATTGTGTTAAAAGGCTGGATTTTTCTACCGGAATGAGTACCCTGCTTTTGTTTTTATATTCTACTACGAGGCATTCCCTTTTTCTTCTATCGATGTCTACTATTTCAAGACCTTCAAAGCGACCTATTCCAAAATCTTCGTGCACAATATAATTTCCTCGAATAAATTCCCTTTCAGCTTCAACAGAAATTTCTTCTTTTTTTGTTTTATGTTTTGCCCGTAGAGCTCCGAAAATATCAGCTTCCGTAAATACGGCTAATTTTATTTTATCTATAATAAAACCTTTTGATAGGAAAGCATCTAAATATTCGATCTGTGGAAATTCGCTGTCGAATAAGTCACGAAGACGATGTATCTCACCAGGAGTACCCGCGGCAATGAAAATACGATAATTTTTGAGATTTTTTAGTTCTTGTTTGAAATACTCGAGATTTCTGTGAAAAGAAATAGCCGGAGTAAATGGTATAGAAGTGCCTGTGGAATTTAGTTTTACGTCTACTTTAAAACCTTTTGTTTCTGGACCTATTTTGAAGAATTCTCCGAGCATTTCTTCGAGGGGTTTACCCTCTCCTTTTTTAATCAGGAGAGTTGTGTTTTCTATTTTGGCTGTAGATAATTGATTGCTGGGGTTGAAAAATCTAAGTGAAGCTATTTTTTCATCTTCCAATTCTATTCTGAGAGGGTCTTTATGATTTAAAGCCCATACGTCAACTATTCCTCCGCGATTAACGTATTCTCCTTCTTCGTAAACACGATTTCTTCTACTGAGTCCGCCGCTGTCAAGAGAAAGGAGCAACTTTTCTAAGGAAATATTATCACCTAGCGCAAGGTTAATGGATTTTTGTTCTGGTATTTCCATCGTAAGATTTCCTTCCTCAAGAATTAAAAGATCAAAATCTTTTGATGCAATAATTGCACCTATACGGTTTAAATTTTCTTTCGTTAAGAGGAAAACTTTGTCGAAAAAAAATTCTGCATCTTGAGTAACTTTTAAGGGATCTTCTTCTGTTAAGAGAACAAGAGGCGCCTGATCTTTAAAGCCATAAGTTAGAAGGAGTTCTCCCGGATAACTCGGAGGGTTAAGAATCCTCTTTTTGTTTATTTCTTTTTTTAGGAAATCATATAATTTTTGTTTAACCGTCACAGAGACAGGCCCAGAAAGCCCGAAAAGCCGAGGAATGCAAGTCCCATAAGAGCGGCAATTACGAAAGATATAGGAAGCCCTTTGAGAGGTTCAGGTATAGGAGCGTTTTCCAATCTTTCGCGAATTGAACCAATAAGGACTATTGCGAGGAGAAACCCCAAGCCGCTGCTAATGGCGAAAACGATTCCTGAAATAAGATTGAAATTATTATCGATGTTTAGAAATGCGACTCCCAGGATTGCACAGTTGGTTGTGATAAGAGGCAGGAATATTCCAAGAGCGGAGTATAGCGCAGGTAATTGTTTTTTGAAGAACAGTTCCAGGAACTGGACAAGAGAGGCGATGACAAGAATGAATACAACTGTTCGAAGATAAATCAGGTTTAGCGGCATAAGAATATATTGATATAGGAACCACGTTATTGCTGTTGCGAGCGTCATTACGAATATAACGCTTATACCCATGGACGTGGCTGTTTTCATTTGTCTCGAGACACCGAAGAAAGGACAGAGACCTAAGAATTTCATTAATACAATGTTGTTTACCAGAAAAGCAGACAGGAATATCAAAAATACGTTATCCATTATTTTTTCTCCAGTAGTTAAATAAACCCATAAGTAGCGCGATAGTCAGAAAGCCGCCTGGAGGTAGAATAAGAAGAATTACTGATGACTCTGTAAAAGAGGCGCCGAGAATTTTAAAACCATCGAATACTCCGGGGATATTCATCCAGATACCCTGTCCTAAGATTTCTCTGATAGTTCCCATTATAAAAAGTACAAGGGTAAATCCGATTCCAGCTCCGAGTCCGTCCATAAACGAGAGATGTACGGGATTTTTGAAGGCAAATCCTTCCGCTCTTCCGAGGATACCGCAGTTTACAACAATTAGAGGAACAAACACTCCCAGTTGAGCAGAGAGGGGAGGCAGGTAAGCTTTTAAGGTATAATCTATTATGGTTACAAACGATGCGATTATAATAATGAATATCGGAATCCTTAAATTGGCAGGGATAATTTTTCTTAAGGAGGAGATGAATAAATTAGAGAGTATAAAAACGAAGGTTGCTGCGATTCCCATTCCAATGCCGTTGTATGCCGAGGTGGTTACGGCAAGTGTGGGACACAGGCCAATTGCCAGAACCAGAATTAAATTGTTTTTAACTATGCCATCTATAAGAGTACGTTTTATTTCTCTCTCCTTTTAATGTATTTTGTGTATACCGTTTTTATTTCTTTTCGGACTTTTTCTGCAATAACTTCAAAATCGGAAGAGAATTTCAATTTGTCGATGTTCTTTATTGAAACATCTTTGAATGTTTTTTCTAAATATTCTTTTATAGCTTTGCTCTCTTCAGTGGTTTCCGACTTCTCGGTTTCCATATTCTCTGTGAAGATTGATATGCCTTTAACTCCTTTATTTTCGATTTGAGTGAAGAATCTGAAAGCAAAAGAGGAATCAGTAATGGTTGAAAGACAAACAAAATTATTTGAAGTTTTCCATAATTTGTTGGGTATTATTTCTGCAAGTGCGGAATCAGTTGATTGTTCTAAAGAATCAAGGAAGTTTTTTGAAAATTCTCTAAAGGCATACCCGGGGAGAAGCTCACTGTATCGTATTAATCCTTCTCTTACCGCTTCTGTAGCAGCTCTGGATGAGATGGTTGCAGAAGTTATTGCATCTATTTTTCCTTGTTGTTTATCTTTTTTAAGGAAGATTTCATCTGCTGAGAGATTGTTGAATTGGTTTAAAAAGGATTCTTCGGCGATTTTCATTCCAAGCCCCGGTGTTTCTGAAAGTTCTTCTTTTGGTATTTTTACTCGTATGATCTTCCCTATTGAGTCGACTCCAACAATTGGTCTGATTGTACCGGAATATCCTTTTTTCTCGGATCTGAAAACAATGCCTATATACTTTTTTCCTTTTAAAACTTTCCATAAGGTATCCGCTTTTATTTCTTCAAAGCGGACCGATGGCCATGAGAATACTTCGTTTAATGATTTCTTTAAAGATTCTTCTCTGTATTTGGAAATTAGAGGAGCTGTTTGTTTGTATACGAAGGAGAGAAGAAATGCCGAGGTTATACCCACTATAAACAATACAGATACCTCTCTGACTTTTTGCAACATCATTACCTCCCAAATATTTTTTTCTCGGATATTCTATCGAGAAGAGGTACGAACATATTCATAATTAAAATCGAATAAGAAACGCCTTCAGGATATCCTCCCCAGACTCTTATGAGGACACAAATAATTCCGCCGGCTATACCGAATATCCATCTTCCTTTTACCGTTACAGGTGAGGTCACCATGTCAGTTGCCATAAAAAGTCCTCCAAGCATTACCCCTCCGGATAATATATGAAATAGTGGAATTACAGGCGTTTTTCCTAAATAATATAAGATGCCCGAAAAAGCAAAAACTGACCCGATGTATCCCAATGATATTTTCCAGTCTGCGTATTTCCTGATGAAAAGGTATAACGCACCTATTAAAAGAAGAAGTGCTGAGGTTTCCCCTATACAACCGCCTACTTTGCCTAAGAATAAAGCTTTGAGCATATAACTTGAGTTAAGAGATTGTGCGATTGATTCGGTAGGGTTTACTTTAAGTAGAGTTAAGGGCGTTGCCTGAGCTACCCCATCAAGAGCCTGTGTTGGCAGTCCCGATAATGTCCCCGAGGCAGGCGGCGCCCAGTTTCCCGCCATTAAGCCCGGCCAGGAAGCTGTGAGAAACGCTCTTCCGGCGAGTGCAGGATTAAAGATATTGTAGCCGATTCCTCCGAATATTTGTTTCACTACAAATATAGCGAATGCAGAACCAACTATAGGAAGCCACCAGGGAGATTTCGGGGATATGTTGAAAGCCAGTAACATTCCGGTAATAACAGCACTGCCGTCCGAAATGCGTATTTCTCTTTTTGTAAGTTTCTCAAAAATATATTCGCTTCCTACTGCCGAAAGTATAGAAGCTAAAGTTAAGAGTATGACTCTTTCTCCGAATATGTGGATCGAATATATGAAAGTGAGCATTAATGCTGCAACCACGCTCCACATTATCTTAGGTGTACTGACTTTAGAGGTTATATGAGGGGCGGGGCTGATACGCAACATTATTTGTTCTTTTTTGTTATTCTGTTCTTGGCTATTTTAAACTGTTGTGTAAGAGGTATATTCGCAGGACAGACATAGGAACAACTACCGCATTCCATGCAAGATAAAACTCCCATTTCTTTCGCTTTTTCTAATCTATTCATTTCTATATGTTTGTACAACTCTGTGGGCAGCAGGTTCATGGGACAGCAATCAACGCAAGAGCCGCATCTTATACAGGGAGCAGGTTCTGTCTTGAGTGATTCTTTTTCATTCTGAACAACTATTCCGGAGGTTCCTTTTACAACGCAGGATGAAATTTGAGACTGAGCTATCCCCATAAGAGGACCGCCGTTTATAATTTTCGAAATTTTACCAATAGGACCTTCAGTGAGTTTAATCAGATATTCGAAAGGGGTTCCGATAGGTGATAAGAAATTTGATTGATGTCTTACATTTCCTGTTACAGTAACAACTCTTTCAAAAAGTGGTTTTTCAAGATAAACTGCTTCATATATTGCAAAGGCTGTTCCTATATTCTGAACGTAAGCGCTTACGTCAAAGGGTAGACCGCCTTCCGGAACCTTTCTTCTGGTTATTGCATCTATTAGTTGTTTTTCCGATCCTTGAGGATATTTAGTTCTAAGCGTCACGAAGTTAGCCCAGGGAAACAATGAGGATGTACTTTTCATGATTTCGAATGCGTCGAGTTTATTTGACTCAATTGCAATCCATACATTTTCTGGCGTTATTATTCTCCTTATAACATCGACGCCTTTCATAACTTCTTCCGGTTTTTCCATCATTAATCTGTAATCGGAAGTGAGAAAAGGCTCACATTCAATTCCGTTTATTATCAAATCTTTTATTTTTTTACTTGAAGGAACCTGTAATTTAAAATAAGTCGGGAAGGCAGCTCCACCCATACCTACAATACCGCTATCCTTGATGATGCTTATGAGTTTCTGTTTGAGGATGTTTGATATTTTAACTCTTTCTTTTTCTTTAAAAGGTTTAGTATTCTCTTTGTTTACTTTTATTCTTATTGCTTCTTTCATGCCTCCCAAGGGGTGTGGATGCATTAACGTACCCATATAAGTTCCGTTTACAGGAGAGTGAAGCGCTACTGATAATTTTCCGGGCGCTTTTGCGACTTTCTGTCCTATTTCAACTTCTTCGCCCTTTTCCAGGATTGGTTTTGAGGGAATTCCGGTGTGTTGGGACAGATAGAGATATATAAAATCGGGCGGTTCTATTCTTTTTATTTTGGAGTCTTTTGATATTTCTTTGTAGTAGGCTGGATGTATTCCGCCTTTAAACGTTAGGAGACTCAAATTTCATTTCCTTTGAAGTTGTTTTTACTGCTAATTTACTACCTATCATACCCAGAATTATTCCAAAAACTATGGTGCCTATTATTATAAAATTGTGAGGAAAGTAAAATTTAACGAAGAATTTTGAGGTTAATTGATAAATTAAATATAAAAGGCCTCCACTCATAGCTGCTGCCATACCGCCTTCTATTGCACCCGCAAGAATAAAAGGGGCATGTATAGTTTTTTCTGTGGCTCCGACAAGTTTCATTACTTCTATAGTTCTCTTTCGGGCGATAACTGTGAGACGTATGGTGTTTGATACCACAAAAACTGAAGCAGAACCAATTACTATTCCCAGAAGGATATCAAAAAGAAATAGGATTTTTACCACCCTGTCTAATTTATTAATCCAGCTTTTTCCGTACTCTACAGTGGTAAATTCGTCAAAAATATTTATTTTCTCCGATACTTCCTTTACTTTTTCAGGCGAAGTAAATCCGTCTTTTAATTTTATACTGAACGATGCGGGTAGAGGATTCGTTTTTACCGCTTCAATCAGACTTGGCGCATCCTGTATCTCTTCCTGAAATTTTTTTAAAGCTTCTTCTTTACTAACGTATTCTGTGCTCTCCACTCCAACCATGGACATAAGCTTTTCCGAAAGTTCTTCTACTTGCTTTTGGGGCAAGTTTTCTCTCAAAAATGCGTTTATTTCGACTTTTTCCCTGGCAAGACTAATTACGCCAAAGAGGTTAAAGGTACCCCAGAGAAAAGCCCCCAGCAGGAAAAGTGAAAAAAACATTATGCCTATGGCAATGAAAGTCATAACGCCATTTCTCCTAAGTCCTATTAAAGCTTCTCTTAGTGAAAACATTTTATTTTGTTGTTATTTGACCCTGCTCGAGATTTACGAATCTGCCCCCCATTTTTCTTGCGAGTTCTATATCGTGAGTCGCCATTAAGACAGCGGTTCCGGCAGTGTTTACTTCCTGCAGTATTTTTATTATATCCTCGGACCCTTCCGGATCGATATTGCCGGTAGGTTCGTCGGCAAGGAGAATGAAGGGTTCTCTAACCAGCGCTCTTGCAATTGCTGTTTTTTGTTGTTCTCCCCCCGAAAGTGTGTATGGGAAATCATTTCTTTTGTGCGATAGCCCTACAAGAGTTAGTGCCTTCATCACTTTTTCTCTCATTTTTCTGCCTGACTGGCCCGTAACTTCAAGTGCAAATGCGGCATTCTCGTAAACTGTTTTATCTTTTAATAATTTAAAGTCTTGAAAAATAATACCTATTCTTCTTCTTAAGAAAGGTATTTCTTCTTCTTTTATGGTCGATGATAGAAACCCTGCTACGGCTACTTCGCCTTCGTCCGGGAAAATATCCATGTAGATAAGACGAAGAAGAGTGGTTTTTCCTGAGCCAGTTTGTCCTGTAAGGAACAGGAAATCACCTTTCGCTATTGAGAGATCAATGTTTTTCAGGGCATACCAGCCTTTCTTGAATCTTTTGCTAACGTTTCTTATTTCGATCATATCTTCTTGTTGCTTGTAAAATTATATGAACTACTGCTTTTGTCAAGGTGCGATTAAACCACTAGATACACGAAACGGACAAAAAGAATATTTATCACAGAAGACAAAAAGAACCTGGTGCGGCAAAGTTGCTAAAATGTAAAAATCAAATATCAAAATGTAAAATTACAAATCAAAGTTCAAAAATAAAAAAACAAAAAGAACTAACCAAACATATAAAGTTGACTTCCTTGTGTTGGGCAAAAAATATATTTACATTTTAATATGTAATTTTGATTTTTAATTTTTGATATTTTATTTTAGATATAATCACACGAATAGCACGAATATTTTATTGTTTTTTTAACTCGAAACTCTAAACACTAAACTCGAGACTACTACTTTCTTAAAAAAGACTCTCCAGCTCTATTAGTTTTACTTCGTCGTCCTTCCCGAGTGTTTCTTTTATCTCTTCTTTTGCGGAGATGTAAATTATCTGCCAGCCGGATTTTGAGATATCTTTTAGCATCTTAATTAAGACTTTTAAGCGATTACGACTTGCCTTTACAAAGGGGTCATCAAGAATAAAGAAACCTTTTTCTCCCCCTAATAGTTTTTCCCCAAGAGCAAGTCTAATCGAAAAATACAACTGATCGTAAGTGCCGCCTGAAAGCTGCCAGGGGTACAAAATCGCTTCGTCTTTTCGAACAACCATAATTTTTTCCTCTTTTTCTTCGAATATCACACTTGTATATAATTCTCCAGTAATTTTAGAAAAATATTCAGACACAGGGCTTTCCTGACCGAATTGCTCCCTAATTTTTGTCTTTTCCTCCTCCGCTATCTCCTCAAGGATTCCAAGAGAAATAATCGCATCTTCCTTCGCAAATTCTTTTTCTTCGATAAAAGTTCGGACTTTCGTTTCGATATTATCCAGGTCTCTTACTCCATGACAGCGAAGATCTTTTTCGCCCAGGATATTATTCGCTTTTCTTTCTATTTCTTTGAATTTCTCACTTAATATGTTTAATTTGCCTTCAGACTCGCCAAGTTTTTCCCTTGCTAACGAGATTTCTTTGCTCAAAGCATCATACTCTTTCTCATTGAACTCAACGTCTTTTGCCTTTTCTTCAAAGGATTTTAACTCCCTGATTTTCTCTTTCTTGTCTCCAATCCCGAGAATTTCCTCTAATACTCTTTCTTCTTTTTCTATTTCTCTTTCTAATTTTTCTTTTTTTGCTAAATTTTCATTGAATTCCTTCAAACTATCAACGAAGGTAACAGATTTTATTTTTCGAATAAATTCGGTGTTCTTTTCTGTTTTTTCGTTAAGCTCGGGAATTGTTTTTTCTCTTAACTCCTCAATTCTGTTTTTTAGAGTTCCGGCCTCTACTTTTTTAATGTTGATATCTCCCTCCCTTTCCCCGAACTTTAAAGAAAACATTTCAACCTCACCTAAAAAATCTTCTATTGTTTCTCCCTTAATTCCTAATCCGGTTAGATCTAATCTCAATGCCTCTAAATTTTTTCCAAATAAAGCTTTACTCCTTTTGTTCTTAAACTGCAGGACCATAAAAACAAAGAAACAAGCTCCGAAAACGCCTGTTAAAATTGTAAATACCAGAGTTTGATTAAGTATCAAACCTAGAATTGAAATAGCAAGCATAATCGAAACCACAAAAAAACTTTGCTGGTTTACCAATGTAAAAGTTCTTTCCGAAGATGTTTCTATCTTTCTTTTTTTTAAGTCTGTTAGCCTGGATCTTAAAATATCTATCTTTTCTTTTTTGTTTTTTTTGATTCTAAATTCATGTTCCTTTTCCTTTAGATCATCTTCAATGGTTCTTATCCTCATTTCGCTTTCTTTTAATGCTTTATTTATCTCTATAAATTTTATTCCTACCCTTTTGATTTCCCTTTCGGCGTCTCTCCATTTGGTGAAATCCTCCTCCGAAAAGGCCGATAAATCTTCGAGAGCTTTTTTGCAGTTGTCTATTTTACTAAGCGCTGCCGCAGCTCTTTCGTAGGAAAGTCTTTTTCTTGCCTCTTCAAACTTGCCCCGAAGAATTTCCTTTGTTTTTATTTCATCAAATAGGCGAATCCATTCTCGCTCAAGTTCCTCGAGTCGTTCTTCTTCTATTTCACTTTTAAGAGATTTTATATCTTCTAAAAGTAAGAAGGCATCTTCAATTCTTGTTTTAAGATGCCCATCTTCCTTTCTATTCGAAAAATCTCCGCCAGGAGTCAGCTCAGAAATTTCTAAGATCTTTTCTCTTAAGTTATTTATTCTGTTAGTCTGAAGACCGGTCAGGCGGTTTGTAACCTCCGTGTAGAACGAAGCTTCAGACTCTATGGAAAGGTCGCTATTTCTGATTACAAATATGTTTCGACACTCCCCGGCAGTAATAGGAAAAATATCATCAAGATGAATTTTTCTGCCAAGTTTTTTTTCTTCTTCTTCGGTCTCTATAATAATATATCCATCAGCTTCCTGGTTTACCCTGTTAATATTCTTAAAATCTTTTACGTTTTTGCCCAGTAAAAGTTTTATTAGTGCTTCTAAAGTGAGTGTTTTACCTGTCTCGTTAGCGCCGTAGATTAAGTTAAAATCGGAGAGGTATATTTTTCCTCTATCGGGAAGTGGTCCGTAATGGGTTATCCAAAATTCTTTTATTCTCATTCTTCACTCTCGAGCAAACTTTTGATGACAAGTTTTTTTATTTTTTGTTTTCTCGAAGGATTTAACTTTTCGAGTTTCCTATTGAAAGCTTTAAATAATTCATCTTCTGCTAATTGTTTTATCCCTCTTACTCTATTTTCGATTTCAAGGTTTTGATACTTATCTTCAAGTTCTTTAATTTTCTTATGAAAATCTTCTTCTTTTTCTTCCGTATACCCTGTGAGAGAAAGTAAAATTTTAGCTTCTTTTGGTAACTTTTTTATTTTCTTTTTAATCTTTGCGACCGTAGAAGTATTTTCTTCGGGGTAAATCGAAAGTGTTAGTTTCTTGTAATAAGGAGTGTTTATCTTATACTGAGAAGGAGGATTTCCTACTTCGAAGAGGTTAACTGATCTTCTGCCCGTTTCTTTTCTCGTTATTGAGATTGGTGAGCCCGGATATACAAAAAACCCTCCTGAGTCTAATTCATATACCTGAAAATTAGTATGAAAGTGACCCGCAAGAACATATTTTAAATTAAGATTGTCAAAAAAGGAAAGCCGCACGCTCATATAATTGATTTCTTCATCGCCAAAGTCAGAGCCGGAAAATGAATGGTCGAGAAGTTCGCCGTGAAAAAGTAATAAATTAACTTTATCGTTGGTAGTAAGCTCCTGTATTTTCCTTAAATTATTTCTTACCTCTCCGCTTGTGATATTCCTAAAAGGAAAGCCGAAAAATCTTAACTCTTCGTATTCCAGTGGTTCGGTTAGGTCCCTTATTATTTTTACTTTTTCTCCGAGGAAAGCCTCTGAGCCGAAAGCTTTTTCGTCATGATTCCCGGCTATAATAATAAATTCATAATCTGTGTTATTTAGTAAGGGTCTTATTTCCGGGTAAAGTTTGACAAAACTACCTTTTTCATCAAACAGATCTCCTGAAATCACAAAGAAATCTATTTTTTCTTTTGAAGCTACCTTAATTAGGGATTCAAAAGCTCTCCAGGAATCGTCCTTGTATTCTCTTATGTGTATATCGGAAGTATGAAGTATTTTCATTTTACCAGAGTTTTTTAAGTCGAATGCCTTTATAATAATGACTTAAAATCTTTTTATAACTATATCTCTCTTTAGCCATTTCCATTGCACCATACTGACACATGCCGACACCGTGTCCGTAGCCTTTTCCGGAAATAATAATCTGACTGCTCTTTACCTTTATTTGAAACATCAAAGATTTCAGCGAGCCCCTGTCATCGCTAAAAAGCCTTCTGATTTGATCTTTTTCAAGGTAAAATTTCCCGATATCTGTGTTTATTTCAATAATTCTTACTCTGTTTGTTCTTGTTCTCTTTGTGATTCTGATCCATTCAATTCTGTTAGGTATTTTACCGAAAAAGTCTTGAATTTGTTTCTTTATGACCTCGAAAAACTCTTTCTTATCATAGATCCTTTCCCACCTGTAGTGAGGGGAAAATCTGCAGAAATCCTTCCTGTCCCATCCTGAGTCTCGAACTGAGCGAAGATACGGAACTCTCTCTCCGACCCATATGTTCTCGTTGTTCTCCGTGGTGCCACCGCAGGTAGAAGAATATTTGGCGTCTATTATTTTTCCGTTGTAAATCCCAACAATTCCCCGGGTGGATTCAACAGCTTTATTAATTATTTTATCAGTTTTGCTCACCCCTCCGTAAACCTGATCCCATATTGTGGTACTGATATCAAAAGGTTCATTCGGCTTTATGTGTGCCATAACAAAGGATCTCGCAGCAACTGCCTGAGCTTTTAAAGCTTCTATCTGACTTTCCGGCAGGTTGCCCATCTCAAAAGGTATAACTCCTTTCAAATAATCTTCGATTTTAACGTGATTGACTATTAGAATATCACCAAATCTTGATATTACTATTGTTCCCGGATAGATTTTTCCATCTATTCTTATGAATCTTTTTGTAGACTCTACAGAAACCGGGTATTCGGGATCCTTTATATTTCCTTCAGGAGTAGTGATTTTTAAAGAGGGGTTGAAATGCAGAGATATCCGACCGGATACCGTGCCATTCTTATCACCTGTTTTAATTTTGATTTTTGAGTCAGAAGTTAATACGATGTTTCCGGGATTCTTTTGCAATAATATCTTTACCGTAGGTTCTTTCCGGTATTTTCTTGTTGGCATAATCATAGGGGCGCATGACGTTATAAATATCAACACTATTAAAGAAATATTAACCTTTGATTTCATTTATTACCTTTTTTATTCGCTCATAATGTGTTCCTTTCCAGAAGACCCTGCCGCACTCCGGGCATCTCTTAAAATCGTTATGGATTTCAAAAATATAGGGAGGTACGTCTTCTTTTATAGTCTCCTTTCTTACTTCTTCTGTTTCTATATTACAAACAGGACAGCGGGAAAACGGGGATTCGATATCTGCTACCTTTGTTATTTGCTTCAACTGATCCATTATATGCTCAGATTCTATTAATATCGCATCGTCATACTTATCAGCCAAAATTTTAGATCTTGTTAAAATCCTGCGCCCTTCCTTTCTGCTATGGTAAATTATAGTTTTACCATTTGTGTTTCGGTAATACAAAGTATCGAATCCCAACAATCTCATCCATTTCGCAAGCCGCCCCAGCATGAAATCGCATATGAAACTGGGACTTTTTCTAATAAAAACCTCCTGTTTCGCCTAAGATACCTCCAACCATAGCTATTCCGAATATTATAAACCATATAACGCTTAAAGCCATTGATATTATAGTAAATATACCAGTAATGATAAAAAAGGTCTTAAGAGAGGTAAACATGTTTCCCAGAGATTCGACTGAACCGTCAGCGACCTCTCTGCAACTGTTTGCCACTTTCAAAAGAATGATGCCAAGCCAAATGGGTAGCCATGCTATGATAATACCGAATATTGACAATGCATAAAGTGCTCCGATTGCGATCGAAAATATTGCCAAAAACTTTATCCAGCCGTTCATATCCTTAGAACTGGTAATAACTTTTTCTTCGATAGCACTATCCAATTCCATAAGCCCCTCCTTTTCGATATAATAGGAAACCTTGTCGATTAAGTCAAGTATTTTTTGAGAAGTTATTTGTTATTTTCGAATTTTAATCGATTTTAAATAAGATTAGATTTCTTCTATAAAACTTATAAAACCCAAAGAAGAATCAAATCTAAACGTATTATAGCTGAATTCTTGAGCCTTATCCAAAACTCTTTGTTTGTCATCGACTATAAGGATGTTTTTCGCCGGGAGTTTAATTTCTTTATACAGTATTCTATAAAATTCATCATCATATTTTGTATAACCTCTATCATAAGAAATAAATTTATAGTCAAAATGCTGTAAAAAATTATATTTCTTATCAACTTCGTAAATCCAGTTTGTCTGGTCGGAAAAAATACCCCATTTGAATTTATCTTTTAATTTTATTACGGTATCTATTACCTCTTTTCTGGGTATAAAATTATCGAGCATCAGACCGCGACAGTCCATCAGATTTTCATCTACGCCGAGCTCCTTCGCTACTACCTCCCAGAAATCTTTTTCCGAGCCCTTGCCCATTATGTATCCGCTTCTAACTAGCGCTTTTCTCCCTACAATTTCATACATTTCATTGTAGCTTTTCTCGTAAATTTCAGAAAGTTTGAGTATACCAAGCTGAAATCCTTCGGGAGAGATTACTCCCCCAAAGTCAAGCAATATTACTTTTATTTGATTTGAATTTATCATACCTTACCTTTATTTTTTCGCGAATTAAAAAGAAATAATTGTTTTCTTATTGTCTTTTAACTCTCAAAAAACTGGCGTTTATTGCCACGATAACGGTACTCATAGACATGAGTATTGCACCAACGGCGGGGGAGATGATAATACCAAAATTATATAAAACGCCCGCGGCAAGAGGTATGGCGATTATATTGTATCCGGTTGCCCAGAAAAGATTTTGAACCATTTTTCTATAGGTTGCTTTGCCAAAAAGTATAAGAGCCATCACATCTTTAGGATTGCTGTTTACAAGTATTATATCAGCGGTTTCCGCTGCAACGTCCGTTCCCGAACCGATGGCTATTCCCACATCCGCCTGTGCAAGAGCAGGAGCATCGTTTATACCGTCTCCTGTCATAGCAACTATTTCTCCTTTATCTTGAAGTTCCTTGATTTTACTTTGTTTTTCGTGCGGCAAAACCTCGGCAAAGAACCCGTCCAATTCAAGCTCATCTGCCACTTCTTTTGCCACTTCTTTATTATCCCCGGTAAGCATCCAGCATTTTATTCCTTCGTTTTTTAATTTCTTTATGGCAACGCATGAATCCTCTCGGATTTTATCGGATAGTTCTATTAATCCTCTCACCTTACCATTTATCAAAACAAATACCAGTGTACCGCTTGCTTTTTTTATAGCTTTTTCAGGAATTTCAATATTGTTTTTATTCAGATAATTCTTGCTGACAAGTTGCACATTTTTCCCTTTAACTTTCCCTTTAACTCCCTCTCCTTTTATAACCTCGAACGCTTCGCTTTTTAAGATGCTTACGCCGAGCTCTTTAGCTTTATCTAAAATGCCTTTTGCTATAGAATGTTCGGAATTTATCTCAAGTGAAGAGGCTATTTGGATTATAGTTTTTGCATCATAATTCGAATCAAAAATTTTAACAGAAGTTATCCCGAATTTGCCTTCTGTCAAAGTGCCTGTTTTATCGAAAACAAGTGTGGTTATCTTCCTCGAGTTTTCAAAAGCAGTTCTATTCCTTATTAGAAGTCCGTTCTTTGCCGACAATGATGTTGAAACTGCGCTTACAAGAGGTATGGCAAGACCAAGAGCATGAGGACATGTTATAACCATGACGGTCGCCATTCTCTCTATAGCAAACGCCACCTCCGGTGTTTTAAATAACCAGAAAACTAAAGTTATAATCCCCACACTTATTGCAATAATAGTGAGCCACATCGCAGCTCTGTCTGCCAATCTCTGCGTTTTTGACTTGGCGCCCTGCGCCTTTTTAACAAGGTTGACTACTTTATTCAAATAGGAGTCTTCTCCTGTTCCCACAACTTTTGCCTTCATAGGCGAATCTCCGTTGACTGAACCTCCTATTGTCTTATCACCTTTTTCTTTTTTGACGGGTCTTGATTCTCCGGTAAGCATGGATTCGTCGATATAACTCTTCCCTTCGGTAATGACCGCGTCAGCGGGAACTTTCTCTCCCGCTTTGATTAAAATAACATCTTCTTTCTTAAGCTCAGATATTTTGACGTCTGAAACATTTTCTCCCTCTAATAAATGCGCTGTATCCGGCAATAAATGCGCAAGCTTTTCCAGTGCTCTTGAGGCACCCAGAACCGATTTCATTTCTATCCAGTGCCCAAGCAGCATAATGTCTATAAGAGTTGCAAGTTCCCAGAAGAAGTACTTACCCTTAAGCCCAAATACAACCGCACCGCTGTAAACGTAAGCTACGAAAATAGCCAGAGCAATAAGAGTCATCATCCCGGGCTGTTTTTGACTTAGCTCATCATAAAGACCTTTAAGAAATGGCCAACCACCGTAGAAGAAAACAAAACTCGACAGTAAAAACATTAAATATTTATCGCCCAAAAATATTAATGTGTAATTTAAAAATCCTTGAATAAGAGGAGAAAGAAGTAATATTGGGATAGTTATTATTATTGAAACAAAAAATCTTATTTTAAAATCTCTTAACATGTGCTTATGATGCTCTGTATGGTCGTGATGCCCATGATGTTCATGGTGCTCGTGTTTCATCACTTTAGGTTCACAATGCTCGCAGGTTTCCTCTTCGAAAACTTCCCTTAGGTCAACATTACACATAGAACACTTGCCAGGTTTGCCAAACTCCATACCACACTCCGGACATTTATACTTTGTCATAATTCATCTTACCTGAATTCTTCGTCCAATCGTTTCATATCTTCCCGGTCAAGCTTCCAGCCCAGAGCGCCGAGGTTTTCTTTTAGATGTTCGGTATTTGTCGACTTTGGTATGGTAATGATATTCTTCTTTGTAATAAGCCAGTTTATCGCAATCTGCCCAATAGTTTTATTGTATTTCTCTGAGATCTCCTCTAATAATTTATTCCTTTCTCTGAACAAGCTTCCTTTAACGAGAGGTTTCCAGGCTGTAATTATGATGTCGTTTTCCTGACAAAAAGGAATTATTTCTGTTTCAATATTCGTATTATACATACCGCTGTGCCTCGTAAGTAAATTGTATTCTATCTGGTTGTTTACAATTTTATTTTCAGTATATTCTTGTGCTTCCTTTAATTGTTCTACAGAGAAGTTACTTACTCCTATAAACCTTATTTTCTGTTGAACGAGTAATAAATCCATTGCGTGCATTGTTTCTTTTATGGGGATTTCAGGATTGGGCACATGAATTAAATATAAATCTATATAATCTGTTTTTAGTCTTTTAAGACTTCCTTCCGCGGCTTTAATGCAATCCTTATATTGTAAATGCTGCGGTAAAACCTTTGTGGTAATAAAAAGTGATTCCCTATCAAGATCATTTATTGCAAGCCCGACTAACTCCTCAGAATGCCCCGCACCGTACATTTCCGCTGTATCTATATGAGTATAACCGAGTTCTATGGCTTTTTTTATTGCGGTAACGCCTTCGGCGTCTTCACTTGTATTCCTACTCATTCCTCCGCCGATTTCCCATGTTCCGAGACCTAATACCGGGATTTTTGTTTGTTTACTTAAGTTTTCGTACTCCATCATATCTACTGTTAGATTATTGTTTTCTTCTTCTCTTCCCTCCGCTGAACATCCCTCCGATCGAAACATTAAGACCTATTATAAATCCTAAATTGTAAGGCCAGCCGGTGTTATTTATTTCATACAAACCGACATCGTTCGTAAAAAGACTAATAATAAAAGTTATTATAATTATAGCGCCGTGCCATAACCCTGCCCAAAATCCCGCCTTATTACCGGGATTGATTTCCGGGTCCCACCCTTCATTACCCGGAGCACAATTGATAAAAACAAGTGTTAAAATTACGATTAACAACAACAAGTAACTTTTCTTTTTCATCATAATTCCTCCTTAATATAATAATTTATTTAAACTAAAAATTCTTAATCATGTCGAAGATGCGAGGAAAGGATCCTGTGCCAAAAAGACTCGCAAACATACTAATTCCAAGTATAAATCCGCCAACTACCAAAACAACGATTACTCCTTGTATAATAAAGTATATTCTAAGAGGACTTAACATCTCTTTTTCCATAAATCTCAGATTCCCGGCGGAAACCTTCATCGAACCGTTGGATGCACGATTCAGTAGAAGCCCTTCCCATACAGTTATAGCTCCGGGAAGTGCCCCAACAATTGTTATTATAAGAAGTGCTCCTTGAATAATTTTAGCTATCCCTAACAACTTTAACCAGCCGCCCATGTTGCGAGCCTCCCTTGCAATCCCCTCATTATCAAATTTCTTCTGAGCCATCTTACCTCCTTACTATATTAATACAGAGTAAACAAGAAAAAAGAAATAGTCAAGAGCAAATTACCCATCTACTCCAATTTTCCCCCACGCTATCCGCTGACCGCTAGCAGCTTTCCGCTAACTCCCTAACATCCCTATTTAACCACAGAGAGCACAGAGCGGCAGAGCCGCTAAAATTAAAAATCAAATATCAAAATGGAAAAATACAAATCAAAGTTCAAGAAAAACATTTACCACAGAGGACACAGAGGAATAATTGTGTTTAAAAGGAAAAAACACTGAGAACACAGAGAAAAAAACAAATAAGAACTCTGTGCTCTCTGTGGTTAAAAAAATCAGGGGTTGAGAGAGGTGGGCTCTGTGTGTTTTTATTCATTTTGCTTTTTAAATTTTGATATTTAGATTATACCAAACTGATACTAACAGAGCTTTTTCTGTAGTTCTAATAATTTCTTACTAATTACTGCTCACTAATATTTATCGGCGTTATTTCTTACTTATGGCAAATATCTTTTCTGTTCGCTTATCAAACAAGACCCATATAGAGTAAATCCCAACAGCGGTACCAATAGGAAAATTGACTAAATCAAGGAAAGCTTTGATCAGAATGAGTATTCTTGCCCAACCCTGGTATTTTAGTAAACCGATTCCACCTACTATCCCGGGTAGCGAAAGAACTATTATAAACCAGGGGATAATCATCCCGATTGCCTGAAGAATTCTCATCGCTTCTTCCTCTACCTCTGGTATTCTTGCAACAAGATTCAATGCCGAAAATAAAACAACGGCCATTATGATTCCTAGTACACTAAAAGCTATGTGAATTATTCCTACTGCTTTTATATGACTTTCCATTTCGCCTCCTTTATTTTTATACTATAATTCTGCTTTTTCTATAAAAAAGCAAGAGGCTAATATCAAAATAACGCTAAATAAAAATGTTGCCATCATGGTTGCTATATTAAGACTGAAAGTTTCAACATCTCCGGCTAAAGTAAAACGCATGGAGATTTCAGGAAGGTAGGAAAAGATTTTTCTTCCAAAATTCAAATACTTAACATATATGACCAAAAGTCCGACAAGGCTTCCGGCAGTAATCCAACCTTGTGCTTTGGAAAACACTCTGCCCAGAAGATATGAAAACATGGCAAAGGGAACAATGAGAAGAATCCTGAATGCCGTCAAAAACCACAATTTGGAAAAAGTTAACACATCCACTCTAAATTGATCGGTAAACCCCGTTAATATAAGATAGGGTATAAAAAAAACAAGAAACACATAAAGAAAAATTTCTACAGCCAGAACCCCAACCTTGCTTAAGACTATATTGTAACCTCTTACAGGCAAAGACAGAAGAAGAAAATTTGTGTTTGAGTCCCATTCGTTCTTCCATATAAGAAAAGATCTGGCCAGAGTCATAAGTGGAAATGCTGGAAGAGTGAAAAATATAACCATCATAGCCATAAATCCCTCAGTGACCTTGGTTAAAGGCAGAAACAAAAAATTCACACCGAGCACAAATCCACAAAAACCAATAATCCAGTTCTTCTCTCCAAGGAGTTCCTTCTTAAATAATTTACCCATAAAGATCCTCCTTGAAAATCTGGTCCATTGATTTGCCGTATTTCTCTCTTAAGGCATCGGATTCGCCATCGATAACGACATTACCTTCTTTCATAAATATAGTCCTCTCAAAAAGCATCTCGGCATCAGTTACTATGTGTGTGGAAAATATGAATGTTTGACCTTCTCTGTATGCTTTAAGAATTCCGGAGGTAATATTTGCTCTTGAAGCCGGGTCTATTCCGGATAGAGGTTCATCAAGCAGGAAAGTCTTTGCGTCCCGGGAAAGAGTCAAAACTAATTTTAGCTTTGCCCTTAAACCTTTGGATAAATGCGCGACATATCGGTGCGTGGGAAGATTGAAAAAGCCGATAAGATTCTTTTCCTTTTCTTTATTCCAGTCAGAAAAGAAGCCCGAATACCAGTCTATCAAATCCTGTGCTTTCATCCAATGATAAGTAGAGTCGTATTCGGGATAAAACGCGGTTGTCGATTTTAGATCTATTCCCGGAGAGCTTCCATCTATTTTTATTTCCCCTAAAGTTGGCCGACAATACCCAAAAATAAGTTTAAGAAGAGTTGTTTTCCCGCTGCCGTTTGGGCCGACCAGCCCAACAAACGAACCATCTTCAATGTCCAGGTTTATATTGTTTATAGCATATACGTCACCGTACCTCTTTACAAGGTTTTTAATTTTTATCATCTATCTTCCTCACTAATTTTTTTATTTCTTTTTTAGATAAACCCATTGAGGTTAGGTTTTCAACAAATTTCTCCACTATCTCTTCAACCATCTTTTCTTTCAGCTTATCGCGAGACTTTTTTTTCACCCACGTGCCTTTGCCGACCCAACTTTCTACAATGCCTTCTCTCTCCATTTCCCTGTAAGCCCTTGCTACGGTATTGGGATTCACGCCCAATTCCTCTGCAAGAGCTCGTACCGTGGGAACATTTTTCTCGATGTCTCCTCGAGAAATCCTTTCTTTAATCTCCTGAACTATTTGTCTCCATATCGGTTTACTTTTATCAATCTTCATATTATTGTATCAATAATATAATACAATTTTAAAATTTGTCAAGGGGTGTTTTAGATTCTTTGAATTGGTTAAATAGTCGAAAAATAATTGAACCACAAAGTACACAAAGAGCACAAAGATTTTATTTTCTTTTTCTCTGTCATTGCGAACTCTTCTTCTTTGCTCCGCTTCTGTGAAGCAATCTCTCTCTTCCTCTTGAGATTGCTTCGTCACTTCGTTCCTCGCAATGACGTTTTTATTAAAGGTAAAGAAGACCCTCTTACAATAAACAGGAGAGATGTTTAACGAGTTAGCATTCTTTTTCGTGTGTTTTTTAACACAACTTAATAGGGGTGGTGGGATTTGGTGTATTTAGTGTGTTTCGTGGTTTGGTAGTGTGTGATGGATAAAAATTTCATTGTTGACAAATAGTAGAATTTCTTTAAAATGTACGCAAATGAATACTGTAAATAAGGATAAAAAAAATACGATTCGTAATCTCACGATTTTTACAATTACCGTACTTTCGGTTGGCTGGATTGGGCATGGGTTGGATGTGCTTTTGGGGAATCCTTCTTCCGGAAGTTTGGGTATGTTGCTTTGGATTATTACTCCGCTTGGAGCGTGTTTTGTGCTCCGGAGTTTTGCCGGAGGCGGGTGGAAGGATTTCGGAATAAAACTAAACTTCAAAGGTAATCAGTTGGGGTACTCTATTGCCATTTTGGTTTTTCCGATTGTTACGGCACTCATATTGATAATCGGTAAGGTTACAGGCTTTATTCTGTTTTCAGATTTCTCTCCCGGCGCCCTCGGGATATTCTTACGGGTTTTTGTGCTGGCTCTCCTACCCGGATTTTTTAAGAACATTTTTGAAGAATTCGCCTGGCGAGGATACCTTACGCCTAAAGTACACTCTCTTCGCTTGAATGATTACGCGGGACACTTGATAGTCGGGCTAATCTGGGCGTTTTGGCACATCCCTTATTTTCTTTTTTTTCTTGATAGGGCTCTTCTCCGTGGCTACACGACTCTAAACTTGGCCACTTTCATTCCGCTGGCTTTGGTTACTATTATGTCTTATTCATTAGTCTATGGTGAGATTAGATTGTTGACCAATTCTATCTGGCCGGTTTTGCTGATGCATGCAATAGAAGATGCTCTTGTCAATCCAATCCTTGTAGAGGGATTTGTAAAGATTAAACCGGGGATGGACTTCTTTTTTTCGCCGGGGGTTAGTATCTTGGTTATTATCTTCTTCACTACAATAGGAGTTTTTCTTCATAAATTAAGACATGGAAAATAAGCAAGCAGAGGAAGGTCAGAAGTTAAATAAAGTTTTCGAAGATTATTTCGAAGAGCTGATTAAGCTTTTTCCAATATACGCTTCTTACATTGGCGATAAACGCTATGATGATAAATTCGCCAATGATATCAGCGAAAATCACAGAAATAAGCAGAAAGAACTATTTAATAAATACTTGAGCCAAATTTCGGAAATAAATCGGGATTTGTTGCAAGGGCAGGATAGATTAAGTTATGATATCTTCAAGCGTGATATGGTTTTGTCTTTAGAGGGTTTTCAATTTAATGACCACCTTATTCCGGTGAATCAGATCCAAAGTACACCAACTTTTTTTGCGGAATTAGGTTCTACTGGCAGTTTACACCCATTCAAAACAGTCAAAGATTATGATAATTTTTTGGAACGTATAAAAGGTTTCCAGGTTTGGGTAGATACAGCGATTGTCAATATGGGGAAAGGAAGTGAACTTGGCATTGTGCAACCTAAGATTATTATGGAAAAAACTCTCCCTCAATTTGAAGCTCATCTTGTGAAAGACATTAAAAAAAGTGTATTTTATAAGCCAATTGAGAATTTGCCATCTGATTTCACCGGGGAAGAAAAAAAACGTTTGGTAGAAGAATATTCGGAGGCGATTAAGAAACAGATTGTTCCAACATACAAGAAGCTCTACGACTTTATCAAGGACGAATATTTATCCGAATGTAGAGAAACAATAGGATTATCTGAACTGCCCGATGGTGAGAAATGGTATGCGTATGAAGTTAAAAGATTAACCACAACTAACTTAACACCAGAAGAAATATTCGGGATCGGATTGAATGAGATTAAACGGATAGAAAAAGAGATAAATCGAATAAAAGAGCAGGTTGGCTTTGAGGGAGAAATGCAAGGTTTTTTCGATTATTTAAAAAAAGACGAGAGATTTTATTTTTCCGATAAAGAAGCTTTATTGAAAGGGTACGAGAAATTGAGAGAAAAAATAGACTCAAGAATCCCGGAATTGTTTAAACTTATTCCCAAAGCCGATTATGAAATCAAGCCCGTAGAAAAATTCAGGGAGAAGACAGCCGCAGGAGCTCAATACATGGGTGCCACACCTGACGGTTCACGACCCGGCGTTTTTTATGTTAATACTTATGATTTGAAAGCACATCCTAAATATGGAATGGTGACACTTTTTCTACATGAGGTTTCCCCCGGACATCATTTTCAAATTTCTTTACAGCAAGAGCAGGAGGATTTACCAAAATTCAGACGTTTCGGAAGTTATGGAGCTTACATAGAAGGGTGGGCATTATACGCGGAAAGTTTGGGAAAGGAGATGGGGCTCTATACGGATCCTTATCAGTATTATGGTAATTTGTCGGCAGAAATGTTTCGTGCCGTCCGGCTTGTAGTTGATGTTGGGATGCATATGAAAGGCTGGTCCAGAGAAAAGGCGCTAAATTTCTTAATGAAAAATTTGTCTTTTGTCGAATCAGAGGCTGTTGCTGAAATAGAACGTTATATAGCTTGGCCAGGGCAGGCTTTATCCTATAAAATAGGTCAACTGAAAATCTCCCAGCTGCGTGCTAAAGCGGAAAAAGAGTTGGGTTCGAAATTTAATATTAAAGCTTTCCATGATGAAATCTTAAGAGATGGGGCATTACCATTGGATGTCTTAGAGATTAAGATGGATGAATGGCTTAGATAGATTTTTTAAGAAAGCCGATTAATATATTAATCGCTAAGTTCGTTTGAGCCTGTAGCCGTTTTTCTCTATTTGGGCAATCACTTTTTCGTATCTTGAACAGTAAAGATACCCCGTTATTCTTACCTGTGGAATTGGGATACTTTTAATCTGTTTTTTTCCTTTTCTGAATAAAATTTTTATGTTTTTTACCTTTTCTTTCACCCAACTGGTGAAATTTTTATCCTGGGTCAAATCTTTTTTTATGTTGAATCGAATTATCTCCTCGCGGGAAATATTAAAATAATCGTTTTCCTTGTCTATTATAAAATCTCGCAGTAAATGCGCCTGGTGAGAGGCATAAGCGGATAAAGAGAATTCTTCTTTATAGGGAAGACTTGGGGCAAGAAAAAATAACAAGGCACGTGTATAGGCATCCCCTATTTTCTTTGAATAGTCGTTTAGATCCTCAAAATTAGGAATAGAGTTTTTTCTTTTAATATCAAAGTCAAATACTTCAAACATTTTTCGGATAACTGTTCTTAATCTGTGGCCATTTTTAATGTCATATTCGATTACCCTGGAAATAGATTGTTCAAAGTAATTTGTCGTTTCAAATTTATTACCATCGTAGAGACAATTTATCCTTTTCGATTGTCTTCTTAAAAAATTCTTTTGTTCTGATTTATCTGTCTTTATATCATCGACATAATCGTCAAGCCATCTGAGATATGTATAAAGAAGGTTAGCCAATTTTCCTCTTTCTCCTCTTATGAACAATTTTGTTGCTAAATAGGCTTCGATATTATGTTTTTTTAATGATTCTTTTTCATAATGCAAGAGTTTTCTCCATGCGACTTTTAGCTTCAAGTATATTTAAAGAGCTATAAAAAAAAGCCTTATTTTTTAAGAATAACTTTTCACTCAAATCGTTAAGAGGCGAAATTCTAACTTTTAAATACTTGGGAAGCTCTCTTGGAATTAGGTTATTCCAGTAGACTATCCTTCCTTCATTTTTTAGTTGAGGTAAAATTTGTTTAATTCTTTCAACATATTGATTATAGCTCATATATTCGAATATGTCTGATAGGTAGTACCCATCAAAAATCATCCCTTTATTTTTTTTAAGAGCTTCCGTTAAGGTACCTTTAAAAATTTTAAGCTTAACTATATTCTGACGAATTTTTTCAAAGTTTTCTTTCTTTAGGAAAAAAGGCAAGGAATTTCGAAAATTACCCCTTATTATATATTCCAGATATGGATTGTTGTGTGTCGGAAGTGAGGTTAACGCATATTTGATTCTTTTTCTCAATTTTTCTGAGATATTATTTTCTTTGGGTTTCAAACAATATGGATCTCTGCCTAAATCAAGATTTTTCAGGGTAGCGGGATTGAACACAATGTTTGTAAATAGATTCCATCTCCAGGAATTCATTTTTTTATTATAAAAGTCGACCCTCTCCAATTTACTTTTTTTGTCGATTAACTCCAGCCATTTATCCCTGTTCATTATTAAGGGCATAATCCATTTTCTGAATAAATTAAAATATTTCTCTACTTTCCCTGAGTGGATTATCCCCTTTGATATTAAAGGCAGGTTGTTATCCCAGAAGTTTCTAACTTCAGTCGATAAAAATTTACGTAATTTTCTGTAGGTAAGTATTCTTTCATAGCTATCTTTTATACCCATAAAAGATAATACTTCATTATAGGATAAATTTTGGAAAAGTACCTTACGGATTTCAATACAAGCAATTTGGGCAAGGCTCTTGTCCACCGCTAAAACAAGTTTCGGGTTTTTTGTCAAAATACCGAGAACATTATCTCCGGCGGAAGATATTGAAAGATATACGCCTTTTTCTTTTACCTCTAAAGCTTTCAATACTATTTCCGTGTCTTCCCAGCAATTTGAATACCGAATAGCTTTATTAATTGTCAGCATTAATACACTTTTTCTGAAAAATTTATTGAGCTAGATTGATAAGTCAAGAGGAAAAGAAACCGATTAACCACTCAAGTGATTCGGAAAATCTATAATGCCCTTGACAAAAGATTGAATCAGCGTATAAATTTTTCAATCGATGTAGGAAAGGAGGGTTTAATGCCAAAGGTTATATATAATTATAGTAAATGTACGGGTCTTGCCGATTGCGCCGATGCTTGTCCGGTGGAGATACTGGAAGGCAGCGAGAGTGGAAGATGGTGTAAGCCCGTCGACGATGAAGTTAAAAACAAGACTGCGCTTGATAAGTATTATAAAGAAGTAGACCCTAATGATTCTTCAAAACTTGTTATAGAATTTGATATGCCTGAGTGCATAGAGTGTCAGGCGTGCGTGGCTTCTTGTTCTCAAAGCGCAATAGAGATAGAATCAGATTGAATCTGCCTTCATCTTTGTCCTAATTATGGGTGTGGGCTTTGTGGCAGGAATTGAGTAGCTGTGCGAATCCATAGATTTGATCGTAATATTATAGTTTTTTTTCTCTTTGTTTTTTCTTTATATTCTTTAGCTGGTACTATGGGCCAGATTGAAGGTAAGATAGTTGATGCAAAAACCGGTAAAGTTTTATCTTATGTAAATGTAATAGTAGTAGGGACCAGTCTGGGAGTGGACTGTGAGAGTGACGGTTCCTACTATATAATGAATGTTCCTCCAGGGGTATATGAGGTTCAAGTTAGAGGCATCGGTTATCTTCCTTTGACTGTGACAAACGTTGTTGTTGAGGCAGAGCACAGTACCAAACTGAATCTCAAGTTGTTTTCTCCCAGAGATTTTGAAGGGAAATATGTAACTGAAGAGGCTGAGAAAGAAATTATTAAAATGGATGGGTTTTCAAGAAGATATTACTCGAATCTTGAAGAGATAAAAGAAATCCCTCTGGTTGCCAGCCTTGAAGATTATCTTGATTTCCATTCCCCAGTTGCGGAATTGGGCTATGCGGAAAGAAAAAATTCCAGAATTGTGGTTGTAACTGATGGATTTTTTTTATTGGATAATAGGCTTAATACCTCGACTATTATTCCCCCTATGTCTGCCACCCGGGATGTGGTTGTGATGAAGGGAGGTTTTGATGCCGAGTACGGAAATTTAAGTTCATGTGTGGTTAACATTACAGAGAAAGAAGGTGAGTGGGGTTCCTATCATGGTTCGGCTAATTTCTTGTATACTTTTCCTCATATGCCGCATTATGGAAGCAGTATATTCAGCCCTGGGAACGTACACATTCGTCCGTTTGTCGATACAACAGATAGTTTGTGCTGGAATGGCACCTCCGTACTACCGGAAGAAGAGGCGGATGAGTATGAACCCTTTGAAGGTTGGATTGGGTATGCTGAGAGCCGAAGGGAAATCGGGGATACTCTCTCTCCGGAGGAATGGAGAGATTTGTTTAGTTATGTATATAGAACCGAAGGCAGTGAAAATCTTGGTCAAATTCCCGGTAGTTATGGAGACAAAGAGGGGTACATGATTGATTTTAGTTTTGGCGGGCCTTTACCTGGCATAAACATTGTTACTTTTTTCGTTTCGAATGTACGGAAAGTAGAACCTTTTTCGCTTCCAGTAACAAGGGAAAATTACGTCGAGAATAAAACTGACTTGAAAACAACTTTTCGTCTTAAACCAGGGGTCAAACTTAACGTTAAAGGTTTATTCGAGACCATAGAAACTGTTACCAGTGATTCAAGAGAAATATATTCGGACGGCAAAATTTGGGCGCAGAGCGGAGATATTCTTTATAATGTTGCGGGGAAGGATTTTATGTACTGGGTGGACGCTCTTAATCCTTATGATATCAAAAGGTATGGATGGGGGTTGGATTTCAGCTATTCTCTTAGCCCATCTGCATACTATAATTTAAAGTTTTTTTTCTCGAAATTTACACATTCATCTATACCGATCTGGCAATCAACTGATTCGGAAGATTTCAGAAACACAACAGAGCTTATATCATTTGGAAATATAAGCATACCAAGGGAAATGCCCTTTGGTTATGAAAGCTTTGCCGGTAACGAGTGTTATTACATGGATTTGTTACCGGCTGATTTCGTTTTTAGTAACTTTGGAAGAGCTCAAGTGGATACTTCACATGTTAATACTTTTAACTTCAAAGGTGAAATAAATTCGCAGGTCAAAAGAGGACAGGAGCTTAAGGTAGGATTCGAAATCAATAATGATTGGATACATTCGTATTTATCCGGAGGTATTCCCGATGGAACGGGAGAGGTTATAGAGGAAATTAACTGGAGTGGTAAAACTCGCAGAGCAGGTTTTTATGTGCAGGATAAATTTTCGGGGGAGGACCTGTACGCTAAGTTCGGGTTAAGATTAGATTATTATAATCCTAGTAGAGACAATTCTAAATGGAAAGTAAGTCCTCGTATAGGAATGTCTTTTCCCCTTAAAGAATTTGGTAAATTTTACTTCAATTTTGGCTATTTTTATGAATTGCCAGAAACCGAAAAGCTTCTTGGTAAATTCAGTAATTATATGGATTCGATTAGGTACATCGGTAATCCTCAAATGGATTTACCGAAGGTTGTTTCTTACGAGATAGGTTTTGAAAAGGATTTCTTCGAGCAGTATTTGGTTCATGTTTCAGGCTATTTTAATGATTATAGAGAGCAAATTGGAGAGATAGATTTTGATGATGGCAGAGATATTCTTTATACGACTTATACAAATAATGTTTATGGCGAAATAAAAGGATTGGAATTTTCTTTGAGAAAGAGATACGGTAAGCTTTTTAAAGGTTTTTTGGCGTATAATTTAGAGACGGGTTCTTACGGTAAGCTTGGATATGAAGACGTTCAAATGAAATCTAACCCTGACTTTCGTCTTCTTCTCACTTTTAACACTCCCGGTGATTGGGGAAAGATATTAAAGAATATTTCCGCGAGTTTTCTTTATACGAGGACAGGCGGCAGTTATTTTAGCTTTGATCCCTATGCCGAAGATCCCTTTTCTCGTGATGATCCGACTTACGTGAACAATCTTAAATGGCAGGATGAAAATTACTGGAATTTGCGCTTGAGTAAAAGTTTATCGTCCGGAAGATTCGATTTTAGCTTTTATGCCGAGGTTAATAATATTTTTGACGCCAAATATATAACAGGTGATCATTGCTTCAAGGTTGATTCCGCAAACGCTGATAAGATAGATTATTTACGTTCTCTTCATCTGCCCATGTATAGGGACGAAAGATATGCTTCGGATACTTTGCTTGTTGGGGGAAATGATAAGGTGGGAGAAGTCGATAAGGATTATATAGATAAGCCGGCTCTTGAATATTTATATTACACTAATCCGAGATTTCTGAGATTGGGTTTAAGAATTGACTTTTAAACTTTATACGGAGAGATACACAAAAGAATAGTATTAGAGCAGTGCAAGTTAGAAGATCAGGGATTAAGAGGTAAGTTTTCCCTTAATCCTCGCTTGACTTCTCGCATTTCTCCTAATCCTTTATTGACTCACGTCTAATTATTCCGGTTTATATAACTCCATACTCTGGAATCCGAATTTCATTACCATTTTCCTTAAAAGGGAGTTGAATATAAAATGCGATTTCATATTCTTTGAGTATATGTTTCTCCTTAATTTTCTTGTCTTTTTGCGGTAACGTTTTTCGAAGTTATCCGTTGATTTACACAGTACTTCAGCCAGAATAAGAGCGCTTCTGAAAGCATAACTGATGCCTTCGGCAGAACTCGGGCTTATCCAGCCTCCAGCTTCACCCAATAGAGCGATACCTTTCGTCCCGGTAGAGAGTTGGCGTATGCTTACGGGTCGTAAAATGAGTGCGCCTTCTCTTTTCGTAGCCTTACCGAATTGAAATCCAAAATCTTCGAGCTTTTCTTTCAACAGCAAGAATTTTCCGGGAGCTTTATCGTTCGGATTTAAAGCCGCTCCGATAATGAGGTGTTTCCCTTTGGGTATGGTCCAGCAGTAATAGTCGGTAATTTCCGGGTCAAACACCGTGGAAAAGTATGGGGATTTACTGCTATCGGCTTCGACCCATTCCTGGATAGCGAAATATGGTCTTGAAGAATGGCGCTTTGACACCGATTGTTTGTGTACCAGAGAGGATGCCCCGTCCGCTCCGACTAATATTTTCGTTTTATCTATATAGGTATTATTTTTATCAGTAAATTTTATTTTGAAACTGCCATTTTCATATTCATATGATTCGAAGTTGCACCCAAGTCTTATATCAACATTAAGTGGGACCATTGATAATAACCAGCAGTCAAATTTCTGTCGGTCAATGTTTATGTAGTAGCGCTGATAGTATCTCTCCAGGTGTCGCTGAATATCGATTGCTCTAACAACGAAAAGTTGAGGTTCAACCAGGACACTCTTAGGCAAGCCCAATCCTAATTTAGACAATAGCTTCTGAGCATCGGGAGCGAGGAGTCCGCCGCAGCACTTTACCGATGAGGGCCTCTCAGGCGAGGTGGTTAACTCCCTCTTATCGATTAACTGGACTTTATACTTCGTCCCTATTAACCTTGCCAGGGTGCTCCCTGCGGGTCCGGCGCCAATAATAGTCACATCATACATAAGAGTTTATTTACCTTATTTAAAAAATATTTAGCAAATTCAATAAGTCAAGGGGTTTTCTTAAAGCAAAGCCCTAAGAATGACGGACGACCGCAGACGGCAGATGGGATAAAAAGAAATAAAAAATTTGTGCTATTCGTGTAATTTGTTGTTCCTAATGTAGTTAGGATGTTAGGAGGTTAGAAAGTTGGGAGGTTAAAACAAAAAATATAAAACTTTGTGATCTTTGTGCACTTTGTGGTTCAATTAATTTTTTTGGGGTGGTGATGGGATTCTGTATTCTAACTTCTGGCTTCTTAATTCTTTGTTATAATTTTCCATTTTGATATTTGATTTTTAAATTATTAGTGGCTTTGCCGCGTAATCAATATTCCCTTAATGCTTTGATTATAGGTAAAGCGGCAGCTCTCAGCGCAGAAGGAAAAGAGGCAATAACAGTCGTAAAAACTCCCAGAAAAAACGCTCTGGTAAAGAACACGGGTATAATCTTACCATACATGTGGGTGCTCATAGGAATATTAAAACCTTCCAGGGCCCCTGTGGGTATGGGGATACCGACATTCTGGAGCAATAAAGCTCCTATAAGACCTATAAAACAACCCAGGAGCCCACCCAATAAACCAATCCAGATTCCTTCACTAAGAAAAATTCCTACAATTTGCAATCTTCCATATCCTATAGCCCTCATCGTACCGATCTCTTTCTTTCTTTCCCAGGTAGAAACCATCATCATGTTTAGAATTCCGAAAAGCGCAAGAATCAAAAGTATTCCCCTTATAAAACCGGTCGCGCTTTCCTGCATCCCGCGCAGGCTCAAAATATCTTCCATATAATGGGTATAAGGGAAAATTTCCACATCAAACGAAGACAACTTACTTCTAAGCGAATCTACAATCGCTTCGGTTTCTTTTGGATC
>Ga0307437_1000492_pt1 | contig 31189 bp, 9 predicted proteins | sample SalMarWE160390MG_FD_202146 | JGI IMG/M metagenome (GOLD analysis project Ga0307437, IMG submission 202146) | Salt marsh sediment microbial communities from the Plum Island Ecosystem LTER, Massachusetts, United States - WE1603-90 | ecosystem: Environmental > Aquatic > Marine > Intertidal zone >...
CGCTGCTTTTCAAGCTCATTCTCCAGGCCAGCGGTGCTATCGGCAGTGTCGTGCAGTTTTTCGCTGGCGCACACATGCCGCCTTATCTTCTTCTATTTCTACTGCCTATGCTGGTTAGCTTCGCTACAGGCGTGACAATGCCGACGGTCGCAATTACCTACCCATTTCTACTCACGTTCATCGGCACCGGCTCTGACGTTAGGATGGGACGCGAAGTGTTGGCATTTTCGGGTTTGCTGTTTGGACTTTGGCTTACACCGGTACACTTATGCGTTGCTCTCTCAGCCAGTTACTTTGAGGCTTCGCTGTTAAAGATAATCATAAAGCTTTTCCTGCCTGCTGCAGGTGTTGTTCTTGCTGGTATCCTGATGTTCGTTTTCTTCGGCTGATCTTTGCCGCAGCGGGTATCGTTCAATTGGGTATTTTTAACTGGCTGATTATCAAATCTCGCTGTTGCTGTCCTTTAGATATCATCGTGTCTTGAGTGTAACTTGTGGTGCGCGCAAATATATCGGCGATAATGTCACAGGATCAGAATAATCACCTGCTTTTGCTTTCTGTCGGCCAAGCAGATGAACTTTTTCTGCACGCGGGCTCCAGTATGCCTCATCAAAGAATTCAATGCCTTCGCCCTTGAATTTGTCACAGTGATACAGCAGACCATCTCCAAGTAAACGGACTGGCATATACTTTTGAGAAAAACTTTCAATAAATTCGTTCGCAGTAAGTAGGCAATCTGGAAGAATTTTCTCCCAGGCTCCTTGAGTGGGGTACACTTGCTGGTCGCTTCGTTTTTGTTGATGTTGTATTGAATGCTTTTCGACTTGAGATTTCTTGCTTTTATTCCGGATTCTTCGCTGATAAACAGCTATGAAGAACTGGCCTCTTTTCGCATCCAGGATCACAGCGATTCTATCTTGTCCGATCCGATGCGATTTCTCCTCGCAGGCTCTCTCGGTCCTACCGTTCGCAATATCTATGACGTTAGAGGCTATTACGTCCATTGTATTGACTGCTACAACCTGCGTACCCTTGGCAAGATGCATCGCTTTTGCCATGGTCACAGCAATCCGCAGGCCGGTGAAGCTGCCAGGGCCGACGGATATATATATCTCGTTTATTTGCTTGGCCTCAAAGCCGAATCGTCCGAGTAACTCTTGCAGTATCGGGAAAATCTCCGCACTATGTCTGAGAGGTGCAGAAAAATTGCTCTCACCGAGTACTCTATCCCCAATTGCCAACGCGACCGATCCTATTCTACTTGAAGTTTCAGCCGATAATATTAGGGGAATTTTGCTCATATTGGCCTTTCTACCACCCAGCATAATAAAATTTATGTTTTGATCACTCTACGGCGGTCGATAGCACACCATTTATCAAGCGGCGAATTTGGAACCCATTTTCGCAGGCTTTGCAGTTTCATTATTGTTGCATAAGATATTATCGGCCAAAAGGCTACAAATCGAATTTTTCTCTTGCAAAATATTATAATTTTATATAGATTAGGTTATCGTAAGTCCAACCTATCTTTTGAATTGGAGGTTGTGGATACTGTACAGGTTGTAACACTATTCCATGAGGGTGATTTTTCTGGCAGGAGGTTAGTTTTGGACAAGTCGATTTGTTTAATCAAACCTTTCGGCAGGGGGTTTCTGTCGATTGTGCTGCTATTGATTTTACTGTTGTTCGCGTTTTTCCCGCAGGTAGTACTATCTCAAACCGAGCGAGCTAATGACGATCAGACAATGCGTAATGTGGTGCAGTATCTAATGCGCGTCGGCACGGAGCAGTATGAAAAAGGATTCTACATTCAGGCCGAAAAAACATTTCTAATGGCTCAGAACTATCAAGAATATCTGACTGCATTGGAACGTACAAAGCTCACTACACTTCTTCAAAAAGCTCAAAAAGCGGCACGCGAAAGAGAAGTTATACTTCAGCAGAGAGAAAAAGCCTACGAACTAATTGGCCAGGGAGAACTAACCCAGGCAAAAACTCAGCTTTCAAAAATCAAGGACAGCGATTTTTTAACTAACGAGGAGAAAGCAACCATAGAGCAGACGATTGGAGGAATTAATGCCCAACTGCTTGGCCCAAGCGCCTCTCGTAAAGAGTTCTCCTCACCGACGTCCTTGCCCGAAAAGCAAACGCAACCGGTAACTCAGCCAAGTGGCGTAATTGCTGATGAACAAATGGGCGAAAAAGAAGTTGCAAAGCTTTACTATCAAAGCCTGCGTCTGTACCGGCAGGGTGATTTGAGGCAGGCTCGGGACGGCTTTATAAGAGTCTTAAACAGCGGCTTAATTCCGGCGCCGATGGCGGAGACTATAAGGCGAGACCTGGAAAGGATAAATAAAAGTTTAGCTTCCACAAACAATCTGATTACATCTCGCGGCCTTGGCAGAGCAGAACTACAGACGACTTTGCCGCAGGTGACTGTTGCACCGCTAATCGAATCACTACCTCAGCCAACACGACAGCCCAATAATGTGGGTGTTCAACAACAGATTGAGCGAATTATGCAGCTCTATGACCGCAGCGTAGATCTCTACTACCAGGGTCAGCTTACCGTTGCCCGGCAGGGCTTTGCTCAAGTCGCCGAAAGCGGGTTGTTCGTTGCGCCACCTGGAAAGGCGCCGGAGGATTATATTGCAGCTATCAATCAACTGCTGCTAACCCAAACAGAGCAAGAGAGACTGCAACGGCGGTTCGAACCGGTTATTCAACCTACCGCCCCTCCGATGGTTCCGACTACAATGCAAATGGCGATACCTGCCGTACCAGTGACAGAAACAGGACAGGCAAGTTATATAGAAGAAGTTAATCGAAGAAGAAGTGTAATAAGAACGCATACAAAAGCAGTTGTTACCGATGCGGTCAGTCGAGCTCAGACTCTCATAGACCAGGATCAGTTCGAAAAGGCGAGGGACCTTGTTGAAAGAGCCGGGCGCCTCGTGCATGAAAATCATATACACCTTGGCGAGGAACTGTATGAGCAGTATAGCAGTCAGCTTGAACAGACTATTGAGCAGATAAACGAGGCAGAACAGAGAAAGTCTCGGCAGTTGACAGGACGCAAGCGTCGGGAAGCCATAGAAGCGCAGCGCCAGCTCCGAGAGCAGGCGGAGATCGATAGACAAAAAAGTATCTCCGAGCTTATGGAAAGGGCCATAGCCTATCAAAAACAACAGAGTTATGAAGCTGCGCTTGGTCAGATCGAAGCATTGCTTGCCATCGACCCACTGAATGAAGAAGCTCTTACTTTAAGGGACACGCTTAGTGACACGGTTTATTTCAGGAAACAGTTGGATATCCAAAAAGAGCATGACAAGCAACGCGCCGACATGCTTCTTAAAACGGATGAGGCTGGAATTCCCTATGCTGAAGAGATAATGTATCCCAAAAATTGGCGTGAGATAATTCAAAAGCCCACGCGCAAACCTGACGAGCCAATGGGCCTTGACCCGGCCGACGCAGTCGTTTACGACCAATTGAATCAGCCCATTGACCTGTCTGAAATATCGCCATCGATGTCTTTTGCCGATGTGCTGGACCGAATCGCGAATTCTGTAGATCCACCTGTCCCGATACAGGCAAATTGGAGAGACTTGTCTGAAAATGCCGATATCGAACGCAGTTCCATTGCGAATATGGAACCCCTGATTGGAATCAGATTAGGAAGGGCACTAAGGGTCCTTTTGGATCAAGTTTCCGGTGGGATAGTGGATCTTGACTACGTAGTTGAAGAAGGAGTTATCAGTATTGCCACACGCGATACACTTAGGCAGCCCAAGCCCCCAACTGGTCGGCTTATACCGCGTGTCTATGATATTAGTGACCTCATAAGCGAACCAGCCAGTTACAATCAATTAAACATGCTGTATTATATAACGCAGATGATGCAAAGCATGAGCAGTATGAGTGGCGGCTATGGCGGCGGTGGCGGTGGCGGCTATGGCGGTGGCGGTGGCGGCATGGGTGGCGGCATGGGTGGCGGCATGGGTGGCATGAGTGGCGGCATGGGCGGCGGCATGGGTGGCGGCATGGGCGGTATGGGTGGCGGAATGGGCGGCATGGGTGGCGGCATGGGCGGTACGATGGGCGGCATGGGCGGCGGCATGGGCGGTATGATGGGCGGCATGGGCGGTGGTATGGGCGGCGGCATGGGCGGCGGCATGGGCGGCTACGGTGGCGGTATGGGCATGGGGGGTGGCCAATCAGCTATATTGGCGCAAGACCTCAGCAGGCTTATAATGGATGCCGTCGAGGCCCAGTGGCCTGAAAGCTGGCTTGATACCGGTGGGGATGGAAGTATTATGCAATATCCACTTATGAATCCGAGAAAACTCGCTGTTGTTCAGACCCTTGAAATACATAATTATATATATGAACTGCTTAACGGTCTAAGAGTCGCACTGGGCAGTCAGGTGTCTATTGAGGCCAGATTCCTCGTTGTCAGTGAGAGTTTCCTTGAAGATATGGGACTTGACCTTGATCTCAGATACAGACTGGGCAGCCAGTGGTCAAAGTGGGGTGACATCGATATTACGCAGGAGTCTTTTGCTGCGACTGAGGTCAAGGAAACAGGAGTCGCCGGTGGTCTCGGTGGTATAGATGTTGGTGGTACTCTAACCGGTGGTTATGGATCGATACTTGATGATTTACAGGTTAGTTTTATTCTTCGCATGGCACAGGCCCACAGGGGTGCGAAGGCCCTAACTGCTCCCAAAGTCACTGTATTAAGCGGTGAGTCAGCCATCTTCAGTATCCAGAGGATTCTCCCCTTGGCACTTCCGCCCATCCAGCAGGGTGGTACAGCTACAGTTTCTGCAGGTCAAGGTACTACCACTGGTGTCGCTGGCGGTTTAGTGCCCAGAGAAATGTACATACCTACTGGAAGTGTAATGAGCATTAGTCCAACTATCTCCCGGGACAAAAAATATGTCCTGCTAAATATTATGGCTATGCAAAACGACTACCTCGGTATAAGAACCACAGATATTCAAGCGCCTATCGTCTCAGCACTTGGCGAGACCGATCTCGTGGAGTGGCAAGTTGATCTTCCTGAGACGGAGACAGCCCAGCTTATGACACGTGTCAGCGTACCAGATCAGGGAACATTGCTACTGGGTGGTCAGAAAATAACCTCGGAGGTCGAGACGGAAGCAGGAGTGCCGATTTTGAGCAAGTTACCTATAATTGGTAGAGCCTTTAGCAATAGCAGCAAAATCAGAGACCACAAAATACTGCTCATTTTGGTCAAGCCGACCATTATCATTCAAGAGGAACGCGAGCAAGAGGCAATTGCTGCAATGGATAGCGAACTTTAAGTACCTTGCAATCTTTAACTTATCACAAGGGTGGGGTCCCCTTTAATGTTAATGTATTGAGGGATTCAAAAGCAGAAAAAACAGGAAGTCGAAAAATGGAACAGCGAGTTCTGAAGCGACCAAAGAGCTGGCAGTTTCTGATTAGCTCGATGGTCATAGTGTGCGCCCAAGTTGCTCTTGCGGCGCCCAATGAGTTCTCAGGGATTAACCTGTCGTATTTACTTGAGTCTGGAGTTACTCACGCACCAGGCGAGATAATGGTCCGTTTTGCTAATACGGCTGCTCATACACCCGTTGGCCCAGTTATAACCGGACCACGCACTGTGCGCTCCATTCGCACCATCATGTCGGATTTTGTCATTACCGGTGCATCGGTGCGCCGGGAATTCGATGGTGTGGTTCCTGGCTTGGCTCTGGTTAAACTACCAGAAGGTGTCTCTGTCATTGATGCCGTAATAAAATTCAATAACTCATATAGCGTTATTTACGCTGAGCCGAACCACAAGATCAGGATGCATGTTGTCCCTAATGACCCGCTGTTTGCTAATCAGTGGGCTTTGGATAATACCGGCCAGACTGGTGGTCTTCCTGACGCCGACATCGATGCTCCCGAGGGTTGGGATATTACGACTGGTAGCGCAGATATCATTGTTGCGGTTACTGATACCGGTATCGATGTCAATCACCCCGACATTTTCGATAACATCTGGATAAACGATGGAGAGGTCAACGAACCAGGTGTAGTCGATCCTGAAGTTGATGCTAATGACGTTGACGACGATGGGAATGGTTACAATGATGACTTCTATGGCTACGATTTCGTCGACGATGACTCCGATCCTGCCGATGAGAACTGGCACGGTACACACGTAGCCGGAATTATCGGCGCCATCGGCAATAATGCCGAGGGTATCGCGGGCGTTTGCTGGAACGTTAAACTTATGGCCCTGAGGATACTCGACGCCGACGGAAATGGTGACGTAGCAGACGCCGTCGAAGCTATTCAGTATGCTGTTGCTAACGGTGCCTCTGTCATAAATGCTTCCTGGGGTGGGGCAGAATATGACCAGTCTTTGTTTGACGCTATTGAAACAGCGGGCGATAGCGGCGTCATATTCGTAACTTCGGCTGGCAATGAGAGTGCTAACAATGATAGCTACTTTTTTGCTTATCCAGCGAACTTTGAGTTGGATAGTGTAATCTCCGTCATGTCAACGGATCACTTCGATGAGATGTCGGGTTTCTCCAACTATGGCCCCACTACCGTCCACTTGGGCGCACCGGGTGAAAACATCATCAGTACCACCCCAGTTGAACTGACAGATGCCATGGAGGCGGATGGGGTCCCAACAGGCTATGCGTATGCAAGTGGTACATCAGCGGCTGCACCACACGTCTCTGGTGCCTGCGCGTTGATGATTGTAGTTAATCCCAACTATACACCACTCGAAATGAGAACGATCATAATGCGTGCTACCGATCCTGTCCTGCCAGGTTTATGTATCTCTGGCGGCAGACTGAATTTATACAATACAATATTGATAGCACGGCCTGGTAGAGTCTTATTAATAAGTAGGAGAACTGCTTACTCGTTTGAAACTATTCAGGAGGCCATTAATGCCGCAGGTGATGGCGATACCGTCATAGCTCATTATAATAATTGGTATCTTGAAAGGATTAATTTCCTTGGTAAGCAAATTACAGTCCGGAGTGGTGATATAGATGCCAGTCCATTTTACGGAGTTCCATCACAACAGAATACTTATATATCTGGTATCCTGGATCCTGGCACGATAGTAGGCTTCTCTGGAGGTGAAGACGAGCAGTGTATCTTGCAAGGCTTTACAATCACTGATGGCACCGAAGGTATCCATCTTAGTGGCTCTTTGCCAGCAATTAGCCAGTGCGTCATCACCCAAAATCAAGGCAGTGGTATCTTTTGTATAAATTCAGCTCCAAGCATTTCTGACACTACCATTAATGATAACACTACAGCCGGAAATGGTGGCGGTGTTTATTGTGACAGCAACTCAGCGCCGAGCTTGGACAAATGTATAGTCTCTGAGAACATAGCCTCGCAACACGGAGGTGGTATCTACTGCGAAAGCGGCACCGAGCCGAATCTAAGTGATACTATAATTTCCATGAATACCTCAGGCCAAAGTGGTGGTGGCATCTATTGCGGTGAAGGTTCCAATCCATATATAACCTCCTGTAGAATATCAGACAACTCCGCCCAATGGGAAGGAGGGGGTATCTATTGTGTAGAATCTTCTCCTGATATTACAGATTGTACGATTACAGGCAATGCTACTGATTGGGATGGTGCTGGTATCTATTGTGACGTCGGCGCAGAACCAAATATCACTAACTGTGAAATTGTCAGTAATATCGCCGACTATGATGGTGGTGGCATTTACTGCAATGCTACGTCACCTTTGATTAAGAACTGTCTTTTAGTTACAAATACCGTCGAAAGTTGGGATGGCGGCGGCATATACTGTTCGGATGCTTCACCTGCAATCGTCAACTGTACATTTGTCGGTAACACAGGTAATCCTTTTGATGGGCTGGGTGGAGCACTCTACTGCGCAGGAGACTCAGATCCCACAGTTACGAACTGTATATTCAATGATAATAATGATGTTGCAATCTATGAGGGTAGTTCAGTTTCCAATCCCGACGTGACGTTCTGTCTGTTTTATTACAACCGTCAGGGCGACTATTATGACAACGACACTCAGGCTATATACAATCTTAATGATACTGATCCAGCCAATCCTCTCTCTGGTAGAAACAACATCATTGGCAATCCGATGTTTGTTTCTGGGAGGATCGGCGATTACTACCTCAGTCAATACGATGCCGGCCAGATATTGGACGTAAACGGCGAGATTGTAGATCCGAATGTCAATCCTCAGGATGCTACAAGTCCTGCTGTTGACGCCGGAAGCGCCAGCGCAGATGCAATTGGAATGCACATTTATTCAACACGTACAGACAATTTTGAAGACCCCAACGGCTACAAGGACTTTGGACTCGTCGATATCGGCTATCACTATAATGATCCGGAACCAACCCGGCAATTCAGTCTCGTTACTGCTGTTGATCCTGCGGGCGCCGGCTTAATCAGTCCCGATGCTGCTGGTAGCCCACACACCTACTCGCAATACACTCAGGTTCCACTGAGAGCCAGCCCTGTCGATCCGAACACCAATCAATTCAAAGCTTGGCAAGGAACCGACGATGACACACGCGTTGATCGGACCTCTGGTGGCGCCATTGCTCAGGTTCAAACCAACATTGTAACAATGGATTCGAGCAAACTCGTCACAGCTCAATTCGAGACAATTCTTGTGACTTTACGTGCACGTGTAGTCACTGGTAACGGCACTGTTAGACCGCGTACAGGGCAGTATCCGCGAGGCTCTGTCGTAGAGCTGACAGCCACACCTACTAATCCAGCCCATCGTATCAAGTGGGTCGGAACGGACAACGATTACTCAACCGTTCGTACCAACACGGTAACGATGAGCCCGCCATTTATGATCGACCCGAGGGATGGCAGAGAGTTTAAGGAAGTTGAAGTAACGTTCTATGAGGCACGTACCCTGGATGTTCCTGGCGACTACATGAGAATTCAAGATGCGATAGACGATGCAAATAGTGGTGACGTAATTATAATTGCGCCAGGTACTTATTCCTACGAACCCGGTCAGCACCCTAATGGGGATAACATCATTATTGATCGCAACGGTATCATGCTGGTTAGTTCCAATCCGGATGATCCCTGCGTCGTTGCCGACACCGTCATAAATGGCCGGTTCGTAATAATGGGTGTAGACCGCAGCACAATCATAGATGGCCTGACTATTCGGAATCCGGTTCTTGTCGATTGGTTTATGATCGACCCTATTGATGATCCCGAAACTGACGCGGGTGAACCTGGATTACCTGGAAATGGCTACTATGGTGGCGGTATGGCGTTGATTGGTAGCGCATCGCCAACAGTACGCAACTGCATATTTGACGGCTGTTATGTCTGGGGTGCTCATGGTAGCAATGGTCTCCCGGGTGAGCCTGGAGGTAATGGCGGAAGGTCCGGCTGGGGCCGCGGTGGTGGTGTTTCAATCGGATATAGTGGCAATCCGCTTTTTGTCAACTGTACCTTCACCGATTGCTGGGCTCGCGGCAGCGACGCTGGTAATGGTGGTGATGGCCAAAACGGTTTTGGGGGTGGCCGTGGAGGAAGCTGGGGCGAAGCTTACTGGATATACAGCGGCTATGGTGGAGCAGTATATTGTTATCCTGAAAGTTCACCCGAATTTGAGCATTGCACTTTCACAGACAACCAGAGTTACGGTGGTAGCTGTGGCATTAGTGGCACGCCTTATTATTCTTCATACCCTATGAACCATTATAAGCTTACCAATTACGGCGGTGCGGTCTATGCAGCAGAAGAGAGCGCTCCAGTATTTAAAGACTGCGTTTTCTCAGGTAACGGAGCCGATGTAGTTGGACCCGATTCTCACGCTAGGGACGGCGAGATACCGATATATTATGACCCCTATCTCGGCTACGGTGGTGCTGTCGCTTTTGAAGATAGTGCGTCTCTTACCTTCGAGAACTGTTCATTTAATGATAACCTCGCTTCCATCGGCGGTGCAATGTGGGCAAGTTGGGCCGAACCTTCTATCACCGACAGCAACTTTATTGCGAACAGGGCCTTACATGGTGGTGGTGTTTATTATGTCGGCGGTGCAATCAACATCACCAATAGTGATTTCACTCAGAACGAGGCCTTGGTTGACACGAGCATAGTCGATCCTAACGAACCCGATATCTTCCAGCAGATATGGGGTGAGGGTGGTGCAATCTATTGTTTTGATGCTGAGACAACAATCCTTGATAGTTATATCGCTGAAAACTCCGCAGGCGGTTCCGGTGGTGGTATCTACATCGCAGGCAGCAACACCGGACTTATCAAAAACTGCCTTATAGTAGATAACTCTGCTCTCAGAGATGGTGGAGGTATTTCTTGTGATTGGCATAATGAACTTACAATCCGCAATTCTACAATAGCTGATAACAGCGTTGCAGGTATTGCTGCTACTTATGGTGGAGGCATCTACTGCTCGTATGGTAGCTATGCCCAGATCATAGATAGTATCATCTGGGATAATGCCAGTGCTTATGAGGGCCAACAAATCGCCGTTGGCACCGGTTTTGAGTATGACCCAATACCTGCTACGGTAGAAATATCCTACAGTGATATCGAGCCGGACCCTGATCCCAACGAGCTTGGGCCGTTGGCGCTCGATCTTGTTTTCTGCATAGATTCAACGGGCAGCATGTACGATGACATCGATGCTGTCAAAGCCTCGGCAACGGTAATCACCGGTTCGATATCTGATATGATTGAAGATTTTAGAATCGCAGTTGTGGACTATAAAGACTTTAATCAACCAAACCTTGATCCAAGTATTGAGACTCCATATGGGGGGCCAACTGATTATCCTTATAAAGATAATTCAGTATTTACAACTGATGTCAATGAAGTTATTGCTGCGATTGATTCGATAGTGGCATCTGGCGGAGCTGATGGACCCGAATCGGTTTTAGCGGCATTGATGCACTGTATCGACCATAATTCAGTGCGGGCCGTTATTGAACCAAACTTTTATGGAGCAGATCCTAACTGGCGCGGGCCTGGAGCTTGGCGTACAGGTGAAAGAACAGTCAGAGCAATTATTATTATGGGTGATGCCCCGTCACATCGTCCACCATATGATCCTTGTGAGCCTTTCACGGGATATGTGGTCGACGATATTGTTACAGCGGCAACAGAAGGGCCAGAAGGGCCTATTAAGATTTTCTCGATTGTTATAGGTGATTGGCTTGAGACAATCGAAGATTTCACCGCTTTATCTCAGGGTACGGGCGGAGTAATGCTCACGGCAGCCGATGCCAGTGAGGTAGTTGACGCGATCATGGAGGCCATTGAGTTGATTATGCGTGTGCCGCCCATGATTTACGTTGACGATACGTGTGAACTGGCCGGCTTGGATATCGATACGCAGCTTTGGGATCTCAACTCACATAATATTGGTGAGGACCCACTCTTTACTTACGGTTATTATCTAAGTCAAATTGCATCTGGCGAGCCAAATGACAGCCCATGCGTCAACACTGGTAGCGCAGACGTGAGAGACCCGAATGTGGATATCGATCCGAATAAGTATACTACACGTACAGATGGTGTTGGCGACTTTGGTATCGTGGACATGGGTTATCACTATGCTATCGACTCGATGGCGCGCTTAACCGTCACTTTTGTTGATGCAAATGGTATGGTGCTTGACCCAAGTTTGGCCCACGGTTATGTTGACCCAAATAACAGACTCTATCCCATAGGCTCAATCGTGCAGCTCGTCGCACACCCTGATCCCAACTATCGTGTAGCTTTCTGGACTGGTACTGACGACGATTTGTCTAAAGCGTTAACCAATACAGTCACAATGACTGAGGACAAGCTCATCATTGTTCAGTTTGATCCCGATATTTACGAATTAACTACGATTGTCCGTGGCGATAATGGTACGATCGAGCCGGCCAGCGGACCACAGTTCGCAGGTGTAATAGAACTTACAGCATATCCGGATTCAGGCTATCGTGTTAAACAGTGGATCGGCGCTGACAATGATCCCTTCTGGAACAGCAATACAAACACGGTGACACTCGATAGCGACAGGACCGTCATTGTGGAATTCGAACGCGATATTACGCGTAATCTTCGCGTTCCGTCTCAATATGGAACGATCGAAGATGCCGTGGCTGCGGCAAGCTACGGTGGCACAAATATTATCTTAAATCCCGGGGTTCACTATGTAAGTACTCCGGAAGGCATCGACTTCAAGCATAAGGCTGTTACATTAACTTCCGAAGATCCGGATGATCCAGCCGTGATAGCAACCACGATTATTGACTGCCGAGGTACAAGGTATGTTCCTTGTCGTGCCTTCCATTTCCATAGTGGCGAGGACTCCAACACAGTAATAACGGGACTAACCATAAGAAATGGTTACATCCGTGGTACTATGGGTGATCAGGGACGGTATGGGATATTAACACCTCAGCCGTACGAGTTGATCCCTGACCAAAATCCTGATCCCGATTCAACTCCACCGAGAACCGAACGCGGTAGAGATGCTACCGGCGTGGGCTATGGCGGCGCGATCTTGTGTGAGAATGCCAGCTCTCCTACTTTTAGGAACTGTGTGATAACTGATTGTATCGTTACTGGAGGCCAAGGTGGTAATGGTGCTGCTGGACGGATGGGGCAATGGCAATGGCAGCCGGTCGATCCAGCAGTAGCTGAACAACAAACTAACGATGGCCAGTGGGGTGGTCACGGTGGTGCTGGCTATGGAACCGGATACGGCGGTGCTATCGCTTGTCTGGGAAGAAGCTGCCCAGTTATTATAGATTGTACCATAAAGGGTAACATCGCCAGAGGTGGCTGCGGCGGAGACGGTGGAAATGGTGGATCTGCTTATACCGAAGATGGCGGGCAAACCTTTCAAGGACTGGAAAGCTCTGGTGGTAATGGCGGAGAGGCCCACGGTCGTGGTCTCGGCGGCGGTATCTTCTGTGAAGATGGATCCTGTCCGGTTATCAAGGACTGCACCTTCAAGAACAATATTGCTATGACGGGTACCGGCGGCCCTGGTGGCGCAATAGGCGAAGGCAATGCGCGAGATGCTCCCATCCTCGCTAATGTGGGTTCTGTTGGTGATGTCTATCCTGAACCCGGCATAGCTGGCGGCGCAGCCTACTATGTTGATGCTGATCCAAACTTTATTAACTGCAAGTTCATCAGCAACAGTGCTCGTGAAGTTTTTCCAGTTTACTCCGGTTATTATCAGGGTATTTATGGTCAGCAGAAGGAAGTCCGCTTATACACGATTGGTGGTGCTTTGTATTCCGGAAATGGCAACACCGTCAAGGTCAATAACTGCCAATTTAAAGCCAATCTTGGTGGAGCTATCTATATCGAATCTAACGGTGTTGTTGATGTGAACGATAGTCTCTTCGAGAATAATGAAATGCTTGATCGAAGAGATAGGTACGGGTACTACTATCATCCGTCTTATTCGCACGATTTCCTCGATTTCTTGTTCTATTATCCGGAATTTACCAGGACTGAAATAGATTATGTAGGTGGTGCCCTTTACGTTGGTCCAGATTGTAATGGTGTAAATGTCAAGAATAGCATTTTCAATGGTAATTATGCCCTCGAAGACGGTGGTGCTATTCATGGCAAGAGTAACATAAACCTCACGGATTGTTCATTTGGTGGAAACCAGGCCGACAGTTGTGGTGGTGCGGTTGATGTATATTATGATACCAATGATCCGAATACCCGTAAAATATTGGTGATGGACGTCAATTCTTGTACCTTTACCGGCAACAAAGCTACAGAAGGTATGACCGGATGGGGTGGTGCTGTTCATTTGCAGGACTTCAATGCCACATTTACTGATTGTTACTTCGTGAATAACACCGCTAAGAACGGCGCCGGTCTATTCATCGTAGGTGGAGACATTACCTTACGCCGAACAGTTATAAATTCAAACAAAGCCGTAGGTGGAAGCGGTATTGATACCAAAGGCTACCTGGATTCCTTCCGCTATTATCCCTTGTACACGATTGATGACCTCTCGAATATTGAACACTGGTATTATGATCCTAATGGTTTGCCTAAGATCGATATGGCCGGTGGCCATGATATCGGTGGTGGTCTGGTCTGCGCCGATACGCAAGCAACGATTGAACATTGTGTTTTGCAGAACAATGTGGCTGAGGGTGTTAATGGCTCCGGTGGTGCCATTAATTTTTCTGGCGGATATGTCAATCATCTTGTCAAGAACTGTTTGCTGACCGACAACTATGCCACTAAGGAAGGTGGTGCAGTTTACTGTGACTTCTATGCGACACCGAGATTCGAAAACTGCACCTTCAGTGGCAACTCAGCAGGTAAGTTGGGTGGCGCGATATTCAGCGATTGGACTTCTGATCCAACCGTTATCGACTCCATAATCCATGACTGCAATAGTGTTGCAGTAGCTGAAGAAGACTTTGGCAACGCATCTGTAGAATACTGTTTGTTCTACAGCAATAGCGATGGTGATTACGGGATTTATGATACGCTTACAGAGCTAACCGACACGCTTACAGCGGCAGACATTGGTGTTAATAACATTGAGGGCGATCCGTTGTTCGTGACTGGGCCTTTGGGTGATTATTATCTTGGTCAAGTTGCAGCGGGCCAGTCTGCGAATAGTCCTGCTGTGGATGCAGGCAGTGGTTTAGCCTCTGACCGCAGCTTGAGTACGTATACAACCCGTACGGACAGTAGCTCAGATACGGATGATGTTGACATTGGTTATCATTACGCGGATCACTCAAGCATCCCGCAATACACCTTAACTGTTACTGTGGCTGATGGGCACGGCAGAGTCGAACCGAGCAGTGGTACTTACTATGCTGGAACTTTGGTAACCCTCACAGCTCAGCCTGAGATGGGTTGGCGCGTTGCTAGTTGGTCTGGTACTTCCGAAGATAGTTCTACATCTCTGACAAATGTCGTCCTCATGGAAACGGATAAACACGTGGCCGTTGCCTTTGAACAGACAAGGACCATTGTTGTAGGTAGTGACACCGATTACACTTCAATCCAGCGTGCTATCGATGATGCAAATGATGGTGATGTCGTTATTGTTAAAACTGGCGTGTATTATCCTACTACGATTCATCCATACCGAATATGGGGTGTTGAGATGATCGAGGTAGGCAATAAGGCAATTACTCTTACAAGCACTAATCCCGAGGATCCCAAGGTCGTGGCAGCGACAATACTTGATGGTTATTGGTTCCGTATCTTTAACGTAGGCCCCGAGATGATTATCGATGGCTTTACCATAAGAAATGCACAGCGCGATGGTCTTGTTACGGTCAATACATCCCCTGAGGCTGATGACGGTTTTTATGGTGAGAGCATGTACGGCGGTGCAATGCAAATCTTAAATGCCTCGCCTACGGTCCGTAATTGTGTGTTCGAAAATTGTTCTGTTACAGGTGGTGATGGTGCACCGGGCGACAATGGTACTCAGCAGCATTCTGTTGGCTTTGATGGTGGCTGGGGCGGCAAGGCTTACGGTGGTGCTGTGTACTGCGGATACAACAGCAATCCGACGTTTGAAAACTGCTCATTTACTAATTGCTTTGCCCGTGGAGGTAATGGCGGCGACGGTGGCGACGGCAACCTTGGCGACAAAGGCGGAAGAGGTGGTGGCTGGGAATGGGCCGACTCACAAGAAGAGAAATACGCCAACAGTTGGTGGGACGGCTGGGAATATGGCGACAAACTTAATATTGCCATCGACTACGATCCGTACGACGCATATTTGGATCCGTACTACAGATATAGTGGTTATGGCGGTGCTGTCTACTGCGAAAACTATACTGCTCCGAAGTTTATAGATTGTTCATTTACAGACAATACTACATATGGCGGTGTTTGCGGCATTGGTGGTATAGATGCCGCAGGCATTCAAACTCCGGACAGAAATCTTAAGATTGAAAACCATGGTGGTGCAGTTTATGCTTGTGACATTAGTAATCCCGAATTTGTAAACTGCATATTTACCGGTAATTTGGCTGATACATCTAATGATTTTATTGCTACCGATGGCACACCATCCACCGTTCAGAACAACGACGATCCTTACATTAGCTACGGCGGTGCTGTTTCCATCGAGGATGACTGCTCGGCGAAGTTTGTAAACTGCGTCTTTAGTGATGACCAAGCTTGTATCGGCGGAGGTGTGTACTGGTCTAATGCAACTGCGACAGTTATTGATTGTAACTTCGCAGAAAACGAAGCTTATCACGGGGCAGCTCTTTATTCAGTAGAATCTACAGCTATAATTACCGGCTCGAACTTTACGAGCAACATTGCTTTGGCCGATATCGCCGAGACGAACGACCCCAATTTTGCAGTTCAGATCGGCAATGTGCTCGGTCAGGGCGGTGGTTATTATTGCTTGTCTACGGTTGCCAACATTATCGATTGCTTCTTTGCAGAAAACGAGGCTGGCGCATCTGGTGGAGCAATTTACTTCGCTGGTAGTGATCAGCAAACGTCTTTCTCACCTTATGTATATAACTGCTTGTTTACAGGTAATATGGCAAGTAGAGATGGTGGTGCCGTATCTTCGAATTGGTTTGCTGAACCGGTAATCTCTAACTCTACGATAGCTGACAACCACGCCACCGGCGCCATCGGATATGGCGGTGGTATATATTGTGGTACTGATAGTAACACAGTCATTATTGACTCAATAATCTGGGGCAATACGGCAATTGACGGCGCTCAAATTGCTGTCGGCACCGGCTTTATTGAACATGGGTCCAGGCCTTCAAGGCTGAATATTTCGTATAGTGACATCCAGCCCGAGTATGACCCCAACGAAGTGAAAAAGCCTACTAAGCTTGATGTTGTCTTCTGCATCGATACTACGGGCAGCATGGCAGATGATATTGACGCCGTTAAGGCTGCATCAGCACAAATCATCAGTAGTATTGCTCAAGAGTATCCCGATTTTAGAATTGCCATCGTTGATTATCGCGATTTCAACGAAGCACCTTATGGTGACCCTGATATTGATTATCCTTATAATGATGTTCTTCCGTTTGAAACTGATATTGCAGCCGTGGAAGCCGGCATTGATTCCCTGGCGATCGGCTCTGGTGCCGATTGGGAGGAATCAGTTTATGCAGCATTGATGCACTGCATTGATGGAGAGTCGCTAAATGGCTGGCGAATCGGTTCCGATGTCAGTAGAGCCATCATACTAATAGGCGATGCACCACCTCATGAGCCGGAACCCATTACAGGCTATACACTTTCCGGTGTTATCGCTGCCGCGAGAACCGGAGCAGCACCAAAGAAGATACTTGCGATCCCTGTTGAAAGCAATGTTATCACCGTTAGCTTCTTCAGTCGTCTCGGTGAGGGAACCGCAGGGGCGGTCATAGAGGCAGAAGATGCAAGTGATGTTCCTGGTGCCGTTATGGAAGCCATCGACCTCATTTGGAGGCCGCCTGTTGGCATTCTTGTTGAAACCGATTGTCAGCTCGACTGGTACGATGATGTTACCGACACCTGGGATCCGCAAAGTCATAACATTGCTTTGGATCCGTTCTTCACCGCAGGCTATTACCTCAGCCAGATGGCTTCAGGTCAGCCAATCACAAGCCCATGCGTCGATGCCGGAAGCGCCGACGCCAACGATCCCAATATTGATTTGTACATGCACACCACTCGAACCGATGGTGTATTTGACGCCGGCATTGTTGACATGGGTTACCACTACAAGAAGGGTCTGACACAGTATCGGCTTGTTGTAACTGTAGCCCCGGATCCCAGCGATGGCCTCGAGCATGGATATGTGGATCCCAATCTTGCTGTAGTATATGAAGGATATGGCGAGAATGTCATAACCATTACCGCATATCCGGACGATGGCTACAAGGTCAAGAGTTGGACCGGCACTGATGATGACTCCTCCACTAAGCGGACGAATACCGTCACTCTGACCGAGGATAGGAACGTCGTTGTTGAGTTTGAACCGGCCGCTACATACAACTTAACCGCCGTTGTGATTGATAGGGGTGACGGCCCGCACGGCACAATCGAGCCAAGTGCTGGTTCGTTCTATGATGGTGTTACCATATCGTTAACAGCCAGGCCCGACTCAGGATACAAAGTAAAGACTTGGTATGGAACAGACGATGATTCCTCAACAGAGTCGACCAATACCGTAACCATTGACGGTGCCGATGTATTTGTCTACGTCGAATTCTGGCTGCCTGTGCCCTCTCTTATTAGTGTTCCAGGCGACTATTCGACCATCCAGAATGCAGTTTCCGCCGCTATGGATGGTGACACTATCGTCGTTGATCCCGGAAGGTATTACGGTGGATACGAGGGATATGGATTAGTTATAGATAAGTCGGTCGTTATTACATCGAGAGATCCACACGATCCATGCACTGTGGCTTCAACGGTGATAGATGGATATGTTGGAATGAACGAATTCCGTAACCTGGGTGTCATTTTCACATACAATACAGATGCCAATACGATTCTGAACGGCTTTACCATCGAGAATTGTGGCGGAAGCTTTGGAGACGGTGAAGATGGTGACCGTGACGAGGGACATCCCAACGGTTACGATGGTGAATGTGGCTTCGCTGCCGGAATCATCATTGAGCCTTACGCCAGCCCTGTCATAAAGAACTGCATTATTAGGAACAACGAGGTAATCGGTGGTGATGGTGGCGCCGGTGTCGGTGCGGATGAGAATAATAACGCAGGCCGCGGCGGCTGGTCAGGCTGGGCACGTGGTGGCGGCATATATTGTGGTGTATACAGCGCCCCGAAGTTCATAAATTGCAGGATCGAAAATAACCTCGCACGTGGTGGAATTGGTGGTACTGGCGGCGATTACGCCGACGGTGGTGGTTCCGCCAACTACGGCGGCAACTACAGCAGAGCTCAAGCATATAATATCAGTACTGAGCCCAATAGCACCGACTCGGAGTTAGTCGAGGGCAACCTCTGGGAAGTCTGGCAGTGGGACTTGGCAGCTTCTTACTGGCCCATGTATGGTGAGCCACGCAGAACCTCCTACTTTGGTGACTACCGATGGTACTCAGGATATGGCGGCGGTGTGTTCTGTGACGCTGGAAGTAATGTTACCTTCGAACACTGCGAAGTCAGAGGCAACCGTACTTATGGTGGTATGAGCGGGCAAGGTGGAGTTAGGGGCCCAGCCGGTCGACAACACGAACCCCTTATTCCGTATCAGATACCAAGCTATGGTGCTGGTGTCTATTGTGCAGATGACTCAACCATTACATTCAATGGCTGTACGTTCGAAGAAAATATTGCTTCCGAGGTAGAAGACCCGGCAGAGCCCGAACATCGTCTTGATCCATACGCAGGCTTCGGAGGCGGCGTATGTGCAGAAAGTAGCGCTATGCTAGCATTCGTTGACTGCAACTTTGTTGACAATGACGCTGATTCCGGCGGTGGCCTCTATATCCACGATTCCAACGCGACTATCATTGACTGCAATATCGCATCCAATACAGCCCTTCGTGGCGCTGGATTCCTCGGTGCCAAAGGTTTGATGAGTATGACCAACTCGCTGCTTACGCGCAACATAGCGGACACTGATGTAAGCGACCCCAATGACGACGATATTGTCACAGCCGGTGCAGGCTTGTACTTCTGGTCAGCAGATGCGACGATTGCTGATTGTAATCTCAATGGCAATCGTGCTGTTGGTTCTGGAGGTGGTCTCTATGTTCGCGGCCGAAGCGAGTTCTCGTTTGTTAATTGCCTTATCATCAATAACGAGGCTGGCCGTGACGGTGGCGGCGCCTCCGTTAACTGGTATGCAAACCCACTTATCGCAAACTGCACATTCGTTGGCAACGCAGCCCCAGGCATAATTGGTGAGTCCAACAAGACCGGTCTTGGCGGTGCGCTTAACTGTGCATACAATGGCTGGTGCGAGGTCACCGACAGTATCTTCTGGAACAACCAGGCCTTGAAAGGTTCCGAGATTTCTATCAGCTCCGGCTTTGAGCTTGATCCACTGTGTGGAACCATTTCTATTTCTTATTGTGACATCAAGCCTTCACCAAACAATATCTCGGTCGACGAAGAATGTACACTCAATTGGGGTTCTGGTAATATCGATGAAGATCCGCTGTTTGTATCTGGAATGTTCGGCAATTATTATCTTAGCCAGGTTGATGTTGGTGCGCCTGGTCAAACACGCCAGAGTCCGTGCGTTGATGCCGGTAGCGATCTCGCCGGTAATCTTGGCATGACAACCTCCACAACCCGAACGGACAGGGTGCCTGACACTGGCCAAGTTGACATAGGCTATCACTATCCATTGCTTGAACCGTGTAAGTTCTGTGACCTCGTTCGTAACGGTATCATTACTTTTGAAGATTTTGCTGAATTCGCCTCCAGATGGCTCCGCCAGGATTGCTCAAGGTCCAATAGTTGGTGTACAGGTGCCGATTTCACGTTCGACAATAATATTGACCTTATGGACTTAGCTTTCTTTGCTGATTGCTGGCTCATAAGTGATACTGATCCACCGATTCCCAACCCGAGCGAGTGGGAAGAGGAACCCTACGTTTCTTCAGGCAGCTCTGTCACTATGGTTGCAAAGACTGCGCTTGATGGTTGGTGGGATACAGAGTATATAAAGTACTACTTCGATTGCTATTCCGGCAACTGCCATGACAGTGGTTGGCAGGATAACCCCATCTACAAGGATACTCAACTATCATCCAATGATGCTGAATATGGATACAGAGTCAGGGTTCGTGACGGAGCCGGCAAAACGACCAAATGGTCTGTTGTCCGTTATGCCGGTGAGAAAGACACAACGCCTCCTGCCCCAGCTCCATACATAGAGACCATCGCAGCCGACGCTAATGATCCATATAATTCGATCACTATGATTGCAACCATAGCCTATGACGTAAGCGGCGTTGAATACTACTTCGATTGCAATAATGTCGACAGACCTGAGGGACATGATAGTGGCTGGCAACAGAGTCCTGCCTATACAGATACCGACCTTAATCCTGATACTGAGTACTGCTATCGTGTCAGGGCAAGAGACAGATCCTCCAGCGCCAACGAGACTGCGTGGTCCGAGTATTTCTGTGCTAGGACCGAGGAACCACCTGATACCGATCCTCCGGAACCCAACCCGATGCAGTTTGATCCGAACGGCCTACCTCGCGAGTTCTGGGGAGGCGGAGGACCGTTCGATTATTATGCCGAAATGACGGCAGTTGTGGCCACGGATGAAAGTGGCTTTGTGGAGTACGAGTTCCAGTGTATCGACGACCCAGGTCTTAGCAGCGACTGGCAGCTTGGGAATACATACACTAAGCTGGTTGGTGGTGCCGGTCGTGGTTACCGGTTCAAGGTCAGAGCTCGTGACTTGTATAACAATAGAACTGGGTGGTCACAGGCATATCCAGCTCAGTAGACAGCACTACTGCGATAGCAGTGGCTGTTTAAGATATGGCTGCGGTCTTACGGGCCGCAGCCCGCATTCATTTCTATCCGTTCTACGCAATTAGCCAACTGTGTAGAACGTATGCGCTCAGAGACTGTAGTTTCGCGACAGTTCTCTCATCAATATTCCTGTCTCAGGTGCTGTTGCGCCCAGATACCAAGACCTGCCCCAATCAACAATAACAACCCAAAAAGTACTTGCAGCCTTGTCAGCGATTCTCCGAAGACAACATTGGAAATCGCCAGAACAGTAAAAGGCTGCACCAGTATCACAAGAGCTGGAATAGTCGCACCAATACGCTTTATTGCCGCATAATATACTACATGGCCAAGCGCTATCGCCGTCACTGCCGAGATAACGACACACGCCCATTGCCACACACCCATCTGCAAACACTCGCTAACATCCCCAAACACTATCGCAAACACCACCAACCCACCAACCGTGTATATGCTTATTACCGAAAATCCATCCCGCGATCCGACATTACGAAAAGCAACCTTAACACATACCGTGTACACCCCCCACATCAATGACATCAAAAGAGCAAGCACTATCCCTGCTACCGTCCCCGGCCCTGCAAAGTCATCCTTAAAATACAGCACACCTGCCACACCAATCAGCGATAGCACAAGTCCAAACCAAAATCGGCTGCTTTTGGCCAATGGTCTCTCATCTCGAAACAAAATAAGCGAAAAGCCTGCCACCCAGAGCACGCTTGTCTTCGAAAGCAGCACCAAAAACGCTGGCCCCATATAGTAGAATGCTGCTGCCCACATGCTCTGCATCACAATATTTGGCCCCGCCGGCAGAATTGCCCTCCACCATATAGCCTTATCAAATCGTCCCTTCAGATTGGAGTGTATAAGAAACGGCAGCCAGAATAAACACGCTACTGAATACCTTAGCACATTCTGTGTCCATGAATCGAGATACCCCGTCAGGTATTTGATAAAGATCGGCCCAACCGACCAGAGCACAACTGTCCCAATGCAAGCCATTGTCGCGGTAACATCGAGCTTTCTAGCGTTCACCTGCTTACTTTGCATTGCATCCTCATTCTCTCCCAGCTTGCAATCCTACCTTTGCTTTTTCTCTGAATCAACCATTTCCGAATATATATATATATATATATTATGTTTAGCCCCCAGCACTGCTAGGTATTTTCTTCCAGCTTAGGTCTTTTCCTATCCAGTTTTGCCACTTCGTGACGACATAATAGATGACCAGAAACTGATCGTCCTTGCTGAGCATTTGACGATGGAAGTGTATGATCTTAAGGTTTGTAGAGACGCGAGTCTGTGCCCATTTTCAAGCGGAGATTCTACCTTCGAGTTGGTTGAGGCGGCTGAAATCGCAGAGAATGACCTATAATACTTGCAATTATATGATGAATATAGTAATTTAAGGTAATCGGAAGGCTTATAAAGGGGGAATCTTCAGATATATTTCCCTTTGACCTTGGAGATTAAAATTACTATCTGTCATGGCTATATGAAGGAATCATAAAATGTCTCATCGAGAATTGCTACTAAAAACGATTGTGTTTCTTGCCATTTGCAATACATCAGTTCTATCTGCCGATTCTATCTCCACGACCGTTGGGCAGGAGTTCACAATCAGCCTCGATTCAAACCCATCCACGGGTTATGAATGGATTCTTGTATCATCTTTGCCGGATTGGTTAGAACTCGTCGGGCACGAATACACACCAACGAATCCTAATCTGATAGGCGGAGGGGGCATAGAGGAATGGACATTCAAGGCTACAAATACAGGAAGTACGACTCTCACTTTTCATTATCTAAGACCATGGGAGACAGAAGTGCCCCCTTTACAGATATATGAGGCCCAGGTTATCGCTCAAGATGACCGGGACGCACAGGACCTGGTCAGCGGCAATTTAATTCAGTTCAACGACAACGGTGCTTGGTGTTGGTATCAGGATGAGCGTGCCGTTATTGATATAATGGGTGGTAAGTTGATTATCGGTTCCGATGCAAGCGGCTCTGGCGTGGGTGGCTCGTCCCGCAATGGTAACATTGAAGTGGTCATCTTTGATCTTAAAACAGGATTATTGCGAAGATTTACGCTCATGGAAACCAGTTGCGATGACCATAACGCCCCTGCGTTTCTGGTCCGACCGGATGGTAAATACCTTGTGCTTTACGCCAAACACTACGATGATTCCAGTCGCTATCGTATTTATGACGGTAATAATTGGACTGAGCAGCAGAAATTCGATTGGAACAGCATCCCAGGTGGAACTGATTTTTCAACCACATATTCTAATCTCTTCTATCTTTCAGCCGAAGATAAAGTTTACAACATCGTCCGATGCTACGCCCGCAGCCCGAATTTGATGGTTTCCACCGACCTTGGCCAGACGTGGTCCTATGGCGGCTTATTAACGGAGCCGGACAGAAGCATCGGTTATGTTAACGGATATTTCAAATATTCAAGCAACGGTGTCGATCGCATTGACTTTGTTTGCACCGAGCATCATCCCCGTGATTATAATACGAGCATTTATCACGGCTACATTTGGAACGGCCAGAGCTTCAATTCATACGGCATCCTGATGGATAGCGACATCTCCGACAAGTCTGCCGCAAAACCTGCCGATTTTACGCTCGTTTTCGCAGCCAATACGTATGTCCAGGGCATAAAGATGACACGTTGCTGGACCATCGATCTTCAATCGTACGGGGACGGTACCATTGCCACGATTTTCAAAGCGAGGGCGAACAATTCTCAATATGATCACCGCTTCTTTTACGCTCGCTTTGACGGTTTGAACTGGACCTCGACGTATTTGGGAAAAGCTGGGTCGAAATTGTATTATAGTGAACAAGACTACACCGGTTTGGCAGCGCTGCACCCCAACGACCCGAACACCATCTACATTTCAACGCCCTTCGATCCTCGCGATGATGCGGACCTGGAAGTACATGAAATCTTTAAAGGAGTCACCGATGACCACGGAGCAACTTGGACCTGGACACCTATAACCCGAAAATCTGTCCGTGACAACCTTCGCCCAATTGTTCCAGCCTGGGACGGGGAAAACACCGCTTTACTATGGTGGCGGGGAACCTATTACACCGCTCAGATATTTGACGCTGCTGTCGTCGGCATTTTAGATCGCCCCTCGGAAACGCTCAGCCCGATGAGCTATGTGGATGCTACGAATATCAATACCACGTTCTCGACTGGTGCACCGCTAATGACGACCGGACCAGATTCCTATAGGGGACCGGCAGATGACCAGTGGCATGAACGAACCGGTTTTGGAAATGGTGGTTCCGTGCTGACCTCAGCCGAGCTTGACGGAGAGGATGCGCCTGCCCTTAAAACACAGGTGATGGTGCCTGAGGCAGGGACGTATGATGTCTGGGTCAATTTCTGGGCGAATCCGGATGAGGATTGGAGGATCAAAGCAGGATTATCCGAGAGCGAAATGCAAGTATTCCGGCAGATGGCTTGTAAGCAGGTAGAGCAGGGCGCCCATGATGTTGCTATCGTACTGACCGGCGATGGCAATACGTTTCTTTATCAAACTTATCTCGGCCGTGTGCAGATATCGGATAGCAACGCTTTCGAGGTTTTTGTAGACGATTATGCAATCCAGACCGGTACAGGAGCTACACTGATAGGCAGCGTTGCCCGTACCTGGTATGATGGCATAAGCTACGCCAGTGTAGATATTGATATAACTCATGTAGAAGATTTTGAAAGTGGCGATTTCAGCCGACTCCCATGGGAGCATAGTGGAGATGCAACTTGGAGAATTTCTTCGGAGCAGACTTACAATGGCACGTATAGTGCTCAAGCAGGCCAGATCGGCTATCAAGAAAGCTCCACGATGGAAGTTACACTTGATTGTGTAGCAGGCAACATAACTTTCTATTATAAGGTCTCTTCTGAACGGGATTGTGGCTATCTAAAATTTTACATCGATGGGGTAAGGCAGGGGCAATGGTCTGGTGAGCAAGGTTGGATGGAGGCATCTTTTCTTGTAACGCAGGGGACTAAGACATTCACGTGGACGTATTTCGTCCTTCGTAGTATTTCCATTCTCCGTAGTACTACTACGAAGGATGAAACTACGGAGAATGGATCAGAAGATAATTCTATGTCTAATGATTCTGGCACTGCGTGGATAGACGATATAATTTTTCCCGTTGCACTCGATTAGTGTGCGGTTGGTTTGTTGATCAGTTAGAATTCCCAAAATTTTTTGGGGGCTGATATGGTTCATATAGAATAAATGCGTTTCATTTGTTTACTACGCTTTCCAGGAAGATGACGTTAAGACGAGTTAAGCCTAGCCTGCCCGAGGGCGTCGCGGAGTCTTAGTCGTGCCAGGGGATGTAATTGTTGCTGATGGTGTCATCATTTTCCCGCGTGGACACGCTTTGTGTTAAGTATGGTCGGTGATTGTTGTTATCGACCGCCATGAGGAGATAAAGGCCAAGTGTCCAGACCATTTTCTGGATCGTAGCTCTTTAGCCAGTATTCAGCTAACATGGCCATATCCAGCAAGTCGACCCTACAATCTCCATTGAGATCAGGAGGCTTGGCTCCCTCGCAGCGGACAATGTCACTGCAAGTGGCTATCTCATACATGCAGGTAAGCTCACCAAGCCACTTAAAGAAAGCATCGCCATATTCTTGAAGTACGACCGCTGCCATTCCCTCAGTATAGCCATTCCAGGAATTATACATTAGCCCATCCTGACCAAAGTCCTGAACCATCTCGGTAAGGGCTTGCATCCAGGTAGTATTGAGACCATATTGCACAGAATCTGGGAATACAATATGTGCGTCATAGCCTGGTGAAACATCCATCAAAAAGGGAATGCCTGTATTAGCCCAACCTTGGGAAAACCTGCGTTTCCAATCTATCAGATGCTGGTCATTGGACGAGCCTACCCAGACCTCAGGAATGAAGCACATGATGCCCAGAATGGAATCTTGCTGTTTTAAGTAGTAAGCCGTCGAGCCATACGAGGGTCTAAATTTGCCTGGCGCGTAGGTACCAGGAGGAAGAGCATCGATAAAAAAGCCAACTTCAATACCGGTCTGCCGCAGCACTTCTTCAGCGATGGAATCAAAACCTCTGGCAAAAGCAGAGTGGTCGTATGAGCCGAGCTGATTGGAAGATGCATGAATTATCGTGATCGCATATTTCGGCTCACCATTGCGGTTGTAGACACGTGCCCAACTATTTTGCCCTCGGTGTTGCTTAATGTAGCGGTTGATTAAATTAACGATCTGGCTGACAGTTCCCGGTGCCACCTGGTCGCCCCAGGTAGGAAACTCGTTCTTGAAACTCCAGTCCGCACGCGATTCGATAAACGGAATGACCAAAATGTGCTTGCTTTTCACGGCTGCAAAGAGTTCATCGTGGGACTTCGGAGAACACTGCATTGGCGCCCAGAGTGACCAGCCAATGGAGCATGGCAGGAAGTCCTCGCCCCAGGAGGACATAACAGTAACATTTATGCCCGCTTCGATCATTCTATCTATGACAAAGTCTCGGTTCTGCTGGCTATCGGCCCAATTCAGATGCCGCGAGTCTTCCGGATGAACCGTGTAAAGAGACATATTCGAGCCTGGACCGCAGTCGTATGGAGCGCTTCCATCTCTGGCCTGGCCTGGAAAAAACAGCGTTGCCTTTATGTGGTGCTGTTCAAAGCCCTCATTTGCCAGCAGACCCCAGCGCGAATCAGCATCCGCTGCTATCGATGTAGACTCAAATAGTTGGCTACAGACAACAACTACTGCCAAGGAAAAAATGAATATAAATGAAATTATGTTAGCGTTTTTCATCTTAATTGCCTCCTATTGATAACAATGTTTAAAGCCCTGCTATCTCTGGATTCATAATTCATAGTATCGATTTAAGATTAACCAGGATTTCATTTGTCCCCTCCTGCATTCAAATACAGAATGGTTACTTTTTCAAGCCAACTATAACATTATTGGAGGCCATGAGTCAAGCGAATTGAGGCAGAAACTCAACTGTTGCAGAAGTAATGGCAAGACCAAGTGCACAAATATCATTGAAACTTGAATTTGGAATTTGTATAAAATATCAGAATTGATCGAGGAAGCGCAGGTCGTTCTCGAAGAATAGGCGGATATCAGTAATGCCGTACTTACGCATGGCAAGACGCTCTATGCCAAAGCCGAAGGCCCAGCCGGTATACTTTTCACTGTCAATATCGACAGCGTCAAAGACATTCGGATCAACCATGCCGCAGCCGCCCATCTCTACCCAGCTCTCCTTGCCGGTCTTATCTGCTAAGAGCAAATCTACTTCGCCACTTGGCTCGGTGAATGGGAAAAAACTCGGCCTAAATCGCCACTTCGTCTCAGGACCGAAAAAGACATGAATGAACTGCTCGATGGTCGTCTTCAGATCCACCATGCTGACGCCTTCATCGACAACCAGCGCTTCGAGCTGATGGAACATGTACATGTGCGTTGCATCGACCGTATCCGGCCGATAGACACGGCCGGGCGCAACAACCCGGATAGGTGGTTTCTTGCCTTCCATGACGCGGATTTGAATCGTTGAAGTCTGGCTACGAAGCAGTGTATTATCATCAATATAAAAGTTATCCGCAGGATCCCTTGCGGGATGTTCCGGCCCTATGTTAAGCGCAACAAAATTGTGCCACTCATCTTCGATCTCCGGCCCATAAGCCACATCAAAACCCATCCGGCCAAATATCTCCAGCAATTCATTCAGGGTCTGTGTGATAATATGGGGTCTGCCTATCTGAACGGGCTTACCAGGTAACGTGACATCTATTAACTCACCCGGCTTCTGCTGTGCTTGAAGTAAATTATCCTTTAGCTTTTCAAAATCAGCGGTAACCTGCTTCTTTATACTATTTGCGAGTTGACCAGCCTCGGGCCTTTGTTCGGCTGGCAGTGTCCCTAACTGTGTGAGCATCTGCGTGATTTGGCCTTTGCGGGCGAGGTACTTTATGCGAAAGGCCTCCAGAGCCTTAAGGTCGGTGACAGCCTTTAGGTCGTTGAGGGCTTCTTTGCTAATCTTTTCGAACTGTTCAACCATCTTCACGTAAACAATGCGCTCTATCTCAAACGCTATGATACACCGCCTGTAACCGAAGGCAAGTGACAGGTCTATGAACCTGCTGCGGCATTGGCAGCTTCAACAATAGCATCGAAACCCTGCGGATCATCGATGGCAATTTCACTTAGCATCTTTCGATTCAAAGTGATGTTGGCTTTTTTGCAACTGTTGATGAACTGGCTGTACCGTATACCCCGCTGCCGACAGGCTGCGCTTAGGCGAATAATCCAAAGACCACGGAAGTCACGCTTTCTCCGTTTGCGGTCGATTCGGGCATTGACATCCGCTCGCACGGCAGCCTCTTTGGCCATGCTATACAGATGACCCGCGGGACCACGATGACCTTTTACGGCCTTTAAGACTCGTTTCCTCGCCTTGCGCCTTGCGGCACCTTTTCTAACTCTTGGCATATCAGCTTTCCTTTGAAAGGTTCCAGTTATTAAGCTTGCTGGCGGCAGCTGATTGAAAGCCGAGAAGCAAGCATATTATATTATCGCACGTCACCCTGCTGGAGCGTCTGATAGGATGCGAGTTATTTACAAAGCTTGGTTCTGACCGTCTTGGCTGACGAACCTGTCATTATTACTGAACTGTGTGTACGTCTTCGACGTTTTGCATTTTTGCCGCTCATGAGATGACTGCCACCAGCTCGACGGTGTTTGACCTTTCCGGTGGCGGTTGTCTTAATCCTTTTACTTAATCCCTTGTGGGTTTTCTGTTTCGGCATTTAGTTTCTTTCAGCAGAACTGTCTACTAAATACTAAACGGTGCTAAAATATTAAGTTTAATCAACATTCAGGCATAGGTCAACACCAGATGTGTAAAATTGGTGAAAAAAACCGGCTGTCATCTGACACCGCTGACTGCCTCGCCGAATGCTACCAATACACCGCACAAGCACGAACATCAAGATTGGAATCCAGCAGATGCGCCGGTTATTTGGCCACAAGCAACACAGTCATACGCCTACCGGTCATTCTTGCGGGACGTTCAATCTTTGCTAAATCCTCCAAAGATTCGGCAATTTGCCCGAGAATTTCATAGCCATGGTCTCTATGCAACATTTGGCGTCCTCGGAAGAACATTGTGAACTGCACTTTGTGGCCCTTCTGTAGAAATTCACGAGCATGACCAACCTTGATATTCAGGTCGTGCTTGTCAGTCTCTGGCCTCAGCCGAATCTCTTTTAAGCTTGTGGCTTGATGGTGCCGTTTGTGAGCCTCACGGATTTTACGCTTTTGCTGATAGAGCCACTTGCCATAATCCATGATGCGACAAACCGGCGGATTACTTGTTGGGGAAACCTCCACAAGATCTAATCCGATCTGGCGTGCTCTGTCGAGCGCTTCGCCTGTATCCATAATCCCCACCTGATTGTTCAATTCATCAATTAGCCGAATTACATCGGCTTTTATTCCTCCGTTTATCCTTAAACCGCGTTTACCTATATCGCACCACCTTACCTTTCTGAATATTTGATTAAATAGTAACTTATCCCAAAGGGACTTGTTAAATGATAATTAGCCACAATAGTAAATCGCTATCAATTGTCAGTTACCAAGACCTAATCACTACTTCAAAACACAAGTCCTACATCTTTATCGGCAATTTTGTTCTTAATCGTTGCCAAAAATTCTTCAACTGCAATCGTTTTGTTCTGTTTTACGCCTTGCGCCCTAAGATTTACCGTATTCGATTGGGCTTCTTTTGGGCCAACTACCAACATGCAAGGAACTTTCTGGCTATGAGCTTTGGCAATCTTCGCATTTATCTTTTCGTCAGACAAGTCGCAGATGGAGCGTAGCTTGGAATGTTTCAACCTGTCGTGAATCTTTTTGGCGTAGTCATTAGTTTTCTCACTTATTGGAAGAACTCTCACATGCTCTGGGGACAGCCATAAAGGTAAGTTGCCGCCATAGTGCTCAATAAGAATTCCAATAAACCGCTCGAATGAACCCAGGACCGCCCTGTGAATCATAACAGGCGTCTTCTCGGTGTTGTCCTCATCGGTGTATACAAGGCCGAAACGCTCGGGCATAGAGAAGTCAAGCTGAATAGTGCCAAGCTGCCACGACCTTTTCAGACAGTCTTTTATATGAAAATCTATTTTGGGGCCGTAAAATGCGCCATCTCCAGGATTGACTTTGTATTCTATTTCTTTACGCCTGAGGGCATTTTCAAGAGCGCTCGTGGCGATTCTCCAGATTTCATCCGAACCTATGTGCTTTTCGGGCTTGGTCGATAGCTCGATGCGGTAATCTTCAAAACCGAAAGCCTTGTATGTCTCAATGGTAAGATCGATAACGCCGATTATTTCGTCCTCAATTTGTGCTGGCGTACAGAAGATATGTGCGTCATCCTGGGTGAACTGTCTGACTCGAAACAGGCCGTGCATCACGCCACTTGCTTCGTGCCGATGAACAAGGCCAAGCTCAGCGACACGCATAGGAAATTCGCGATACGAATGCTGCCGCGCCTTGTAAACAAGACAACCGCCCGGACAGTTCATCGGCTTTATTGCATAGTTGGCGTTGTCGAAGCTTGTAAAGTACATATTCTCTTTA
>Ga0307437_1000495_pt1 | contig 31029 bp, 25 predicted proteins | sample SalMarWE160390MG_FD_202146 | JGI IMG/M metagenome (GOLD analysis project Ga0307437, IMG submission 202146) | Salt marsh sediment microbial communities from the Plum Island Ecosystem LTER, Massachusetts, United States - WE1603-90 | ecosystem: Environmental > Aquatic > Marine > Intertidal zone >...
CTGCAGGCGGCAGGCCCAGGTTCTCCGGTCCGAAGGCCACCTCGTTGACGACGCGGCTGCCCAGGATTTGGCGCTCAGGGTCCTGCAAAACTGTGCCCACGATCTGGGAGATGGCTGCCAGGGGCTTATCGCTGGTCTCTTCCCCATGGAGACGGATCCGCCCCTTCAACTCTCCCCTGTAGCTGCGGGGGATGAGGCCGTTGATGCAGCGGATCAGGGTGGTTTTGCCGCAGCCGCTGGTGCCGGCCACCAGCATGATCTGCCCGGCCTCCAATTCGAAGGAGACGTCGCGCAGGGCATAATCGGGACGGTCTCGGTATTTGAAAGAGAGATTCTCCACGACTAGAGCAGGGGCGCTCAAGCCTTGATAGCCTGCTTCCAAAGCACTTCTCCTCCGCGCTATATACCGATAGTATATATCAGTTTCGGTAAATTGCAAGGGGTCGCATTCATTCACGACCTGTTACAAAGCGGGCCTATCTACCAGAGCTATTGCTACGGAATGTGGCTCCACTCACTGAGCTCCGGTCCCAGTTCCCACACCCCGCCGTCTAGCGCCTTGATGTAGGTGACGTTGTACTTGTACCGCGAGGTGCGCTGGACAGCCGTCGGGTAGCCCGCCTCCTCGTCCACCGCCCAGCCCAGGCGGTCGTGGACGCCAGGCTCCTCTCGCCACACCAGGCCGAAGCCCCGCACCGGCTGATACAGCCCGGCCGGCGGCACGATGCTCGGATCTGATTCCGCCTTGCTTTCGTCCCACTCGTCCATTAAAACCTTGAAGGCGGGTTGCAGGCCATCGTCGAAGAGTGCGTAGATCCTGTCCTCGGCTTTGATCCAGAGCATCAAGCCATGCTCGAAGTGCTGCTCGGCCCCGTCGGTGAGGATAGGTGGGCTGATGGGACACTCGTCTGGGGCGGGGGAGAAAAACCAGACGTCGGGGCAGCGCAAGGTCACTTGCAGCGTGGCCTGGGTCACGTGCTCCGCCTCGTCGAGGACGAAAAGCACGAACCCCTCCCAGTTGCGGGAGTTGGCCGGTATGACGTACTCCATTGAGCCGCCAGGCTCGACTTCCCACCAGCCATCGAGCTGACCGCTATTCATCAGATGATACAGTGAGGCCAGGTTGCCACCACTGGACTGCCACTCCAGCGTGATGGCGTCCCCTGGATCGGCCTCGGTCACGTTAGCGCGGAAGTAGGCGATGACGGGCCCTTTGGCCGGTGCGGGAGTGGATGCTTGCGTTGGGACGGACGTGGGTGTCGTCGTGGGGGTGGGGGTTGCTGTGGGCAGCGGCGTTGGTGTGACAGTTGGTGCGGGGGGTGCTGTTAGCGTGGCAGTGGGCTCTGGCGTGGGTGTGAGCGACGCCGGTGGTACAGGGGTGCTGGTTGGCATCGGCGTAGGAGTGGGAGTCGGCGTGGAGGACGCGGCCATTACGGGAGTGGCCGTAGGTAACTCGGCTACAGGTGTGGCAGTGGGAGCGCGTGCACAGGCCACTAACAACGCGATACTCAAACACACTATGCTGGCACTGCTATAAAGTGATAGTTTCATCTTTCTTTCCCAACCCCGTGGGTGGTGATGCACTCGATGATGGCGGATGGCGCAGGCCATCGTGCTCAGGGGGTTCCGCCCTCCCGCCGTTCAGGGAGGTTTTCCAATGCTTTGAGCCAATTGTGGGCGCAGCAAGCCAGGGTGCGCTCTGCGTAAAGGTAGCGGGTGGCATTTTGAGCCAGTTGCATTCTGAGGCTATCGTCAGAAAGCAACCTCTCCAATGCTTCTACCCACGCCTCAACTTCATTTTCAGCCAGCCAGCCCGTTTCCAGATGGCGCACGCTGGACTCATAAGCAGGGATCCGACTGTAGATTCCCGCTGCCCCAATCGCGCTGTAGTCCAGGAACTTGATATCCGATTTGCAGCGGTTAAAAGGAGTATCCTTCAGAGGTGAAACCGCGATATCCCAGCGGAGATGGCTGGAGAACCACAACATGAATAGAGGATATTCTGTTTCTTCTGGCTTGGGATTAACCACGCGCACCGGCAACTCTTGCAAAGTCTGGAGGGTATCTGTGCGCCCTACACCACCCACGATCTGCAACTCGATCTCGCCACCATGGCGCTCCCAGATCGTTTGAAAGACGGGCAGGATCATCATCAGGTCATCATCGTGCGTCAAGGTGCCCATATACCCAATCACTTTGCGCCTTTGTCCAAAGGGGGAATTTACTGGAGGTGGTCCCCCTCCCACTAACAGGCGTTCGTCGAGCGCTTGGGGTACAACCACCATGTTCGGATTCAAGCCCAAGAGTCGTTCCTGAAGGGCTGGGGTCGTCACCACCACGCCGTCTGCCTGGCGAAGGAAAAAATGCACCACCCAGATATGCTCTTCGGTCGGCCACGCCGTGCCTTGTGATACCAAAGGCAGTTGCCTCGCTGGGAGGTCCAGCAGATTATCGTCCAGGGTATAGATCAGTTGCACCCCTGCCCGGCGAACATTTTCCACCAGACTTATGGCCAACGCTGGTGAGATATCCGGCCGCCAGAGGCGATCCACGATCACTGCATCTACCTCTTGACCATTGTACTTCAGACCAGAGGTAACCTCCAGACTCTCGCGGAGGGTCGGGTAGGTAAGTGGACGAAGCAAGCGAATAAACGCACTGCCATGAGGACGCAGGTCAGTGCCATATTCATAGAGGATGTGGACTCTTCGCCGGTTCATGAAAGCTGAGGCTCCAACGCTCTCTCCCAAGTGAACTGACCTTTAACCTCCTCAAAGCCAGGGCGATACATCTCTCGTAGATTCAAGGTGCCCAGCAACTCCACTAGAGCATCAGTTACCTGCTCGACATCCCCGCAATCCATCCCCTCCCCAGATTGTGCTGCCCCACCAACTCGCTGATGAAGTTGCCTCTCGTGGTGACGATGGGCAAACCAGCCCAGATGTAATCCAGTAGGCGGGCGAGGTAATGTTTGATCTCCCCTTCTGTTCATAACGCTGTCCTTGGGCAGATCGAGTAATCTGAGGTCATCACTGCGTCTGCCTCTTCCACCAGCCGCGCCAATGCCCCTGATAGCCCTCGGCGTAGCCGGCCTGGCAGCACTGCCCGCTACGCAAAGTGGGTTTCCCAGGTGTGGCCAGGGTGACGCTCACTTTGTCACTGAGGGTGCGGGCCAGTGACCGCCGGCCGGCCATGCGGTCCCCCAGGGGCTTGTGGCTCACGATGAGCAGGTACGGTCAGGAGTTAATGCTGACCACACTTGTAGGAACGGGTTTCTTTGGGACGGACTGTGTCTGAAATGTCATAGACAAAACGGGGGACAAAATGTCAATTTTCACCGGGAACCAGTCTGTACAGATAGACCTCACCTTGCCTATAGACGAGCTGCAAGTCTCCTCTGATTGGGTCCAGCTCCCGCGCGGGTGTAGGACATTCCGTATTGTTGATCAAGACATACTCCACGCCTATCTCATCCAACCTTCGCCTCAAGGCATCCCTTGTCTTCAATTGCTCATAATCTACATATCCTTGCAAAGAGGGATGACCCCAGATGAACTCATGCTGACTCAGATACCCTCGCACTTCGTTGAAGGCGAGAATAGCCCCGCCTGGGGGTAGCTGTTCGTTCACAAAGTATAACACATCTGTAAGATAAAAATGCTCTTTTAGATATTCTTCTCGCGATTTTCTGCCGATAACGACCGAGACCTGATTAATTAGACCCCCGGGCAGACAGCGTTCACGCCACACCCCTGCGACCCCTTCGGCTATTAGGGCTATCATAAGCAAAGACAGAATCAACTTTCCGAACTTTAAATGCTTCGTCAGCGAAACGATACCAATCCCTGCTACAACACTGAGCACTCCTAAAGCAGGTAACAGCATACGGACCTGCTGCGTGGTGAAACGCGTCCAAAGGATGAAACTAAGCACGGCGTAAGCGGACAAATAGGTTACAGTCTTATCTCTGCGCTGTGCAAGGCCCCACAATAGCCCAACCAGGAATATTCCACTCACTGGGCCTTCATAAGGTATGTGGTGTGGCACGAGAAGACGCAACGGTAAGAGAAGATAGTCCGCCATGGATCGCCCTATCCCCATGTATGCAAATTGAGATGTGATGAAACGAGTATTCACAGTTGCAGTCCAATACTTGCCGCCAAATAAGCTGTATCCGAAGGGGAATATTGGGTTGCCTGTTTGAAAATAGCTCTTGAGATACCAAGGCAAAGCCAGGCCCCCGGCGACGACACCAGCCAAAATTTCCTGATACACAACACGATGAATTGGCTCCCTCTGTGATAAACCCTTGTAAAAGATATAGAGACCCAGCAAGGCCAATCCGAACAGTCCGGTCAGCTTTGTGCCCATCGCCAGACCAGTTCCCAGCGCAGCCATCTTCATCCAACCTCGATCGTCTTTTTCAACCCAGCGCAGAAAGGCGATAACAGCGAAAAGCGTGAAGTATGAGACTCCCAAATCGCTGATGGCAGTTCCAGAGAGCCAAGTCATCACTGGGATCGAATAGAAAATGATGCTGGCAAAACTCGCGCTAAGAGAGTCATACCGCGATCGTACAAAGCAATAAATGAGCAGCGTACTAAGAACACCCAGACTAAAATGGGTCAACTGAGGCAGGATGCTCCCGTCTATCAAGAGCATTTCTATAGCATATATAACGCTCAGATTAAGAGGCCAGTTGGAGAATAGAATATATGGTATGTACACCATTCGCTCGGCAGATAGCCATCGCTTTGGTACGTCAAGATGGTAAGAATGGGCATCCCACACCGTGTCTGGCACAAGGGCTCCAATAAGGTTGAGCACCAGCAGCAGGAACAGAAAGGATAAGGCCATATACTCAAGAAATCGCGTGTCAGATTTGATATCCTCTCGACTTACAATGCCGCTTATCTCATTCACTTCCCTGAGCGCTGGCAGCCCAATGAATGCCATACTGCCCAGACTTAACAACACGCCCCACCTATTTAGCCACCCTAACGATCCCAAAGCAAAGCCTACAGCAATAAAGGAGCCCATACCTAACCCAATTGCAAAGGTACAGCATTCCAGCCTGGAAGCATAGAAAACTCCTAACCATCTCGAAATGCGAACTCCAAGTCCGCAGGCAATCAGAAGCAAGAATGCGAAAACAGCAAGGCTTTTGATGATCACCATGGCCATCCTCAATGCTTAATCTAACTTATGTGATGCACACAACCGTTTCGCAACTTTCTAATGACCATTCTGAAAGTTGTCATTTTGCGTGCGCGGCCAAGTAGATATTTTCCAAAACAGGCTTTGTATGGGACCCGTTCGCCAGCGTAAGAGTGGTAAAATGCTTCTTCCAGTTTCAGCGAATAGGTCACTTGGTATGTGCAGATGCGAACTAATTGGGAAGCCGAAGGAAGATGAAAACTAACAAGCGTCTCTAGTTTATATTTTGTTTGTCCTGAAAGTAAATAGGAGAAGGGTCTCGAGAGTAAAACTCCTATGAATGCGTCACGTGGCTTCATTGGGAGGAAATGAATGTATGGCAACAAGGTGTGCTGCTCCATCTTGTAGTATCTATTCGGAACATCCAGGAAAATTACGCTTCCTGGCCTCAAAACTCTAAACAGTTCAGTTAGATATAGAGTGGGATTCGGGGTATGCTCTATTACGTGCATACTAAGAATGATATCAAAAGAGTCATTATTGTAAGGAAGTACTGAACCATCGTAAACATCTATTTGAACGAAGTCCTCGAATCTTGTCCCCAGGAACCTCTTCCGCGCTAGATCGGCAAGACCATCGCTCACTTCAATACCATAGGCTTTTGAAGCGCCTGCTTCCATAAACGCGAATAAATCCCCTGCTGAACCACACCCAGAACTCAGGACAACACTGCCCATAACTTCTTTGTATTGGGAAACCTCATTCACCCATGAGTGAAACCTGCATATGTCAAGATGACCACTTAGCATGGTCTCATAATTAAAGTTCCCTTCAAATGGTTTCAGGTACTGTATTACAGCGTTTTTGAGTTCATCAGTCATAGCAACTACCTATCTCCTGCCATCGCATCGGCAACGAACTTATGCACTGTACCTGCTGTCTAACAGGTTTTCCAACGCTTTGAGCCAATGGTGGGCACAGCAAGCCAGGATGCGCTCCGCGTAAAGGTATCGGGTGGCATTTTGGGCCATCTGGATTCTGAGGCTATCGTCAGAAAGCAACCCCTCCAGTGCTTCTACCCACGCCTCAACCTGGTTTTCAGCCAGCCAGCCTGTTTCCAGATGGCGCACGCTGGACTCGTAAGCGGGGACCCGACTGTAAATCCCCGCTGCTCCAATCGCGCTGTAATCCAGGAACTTGATGTCCGATTTGCAGCGGTTGAAAGGAGTGTCCTCCAGAGGTGAAATCGCGATGTCCCAGCGGAGATGGCTGGAGAACCACGACATAAACGAGGGATATTCACTCTGCTTTGGTCTGAACCGAACCGTACGCACTGGCAATCCTTCCAAGGCCCGGCGGGTGTCTGCGTGCCCGACAACCCCCACCATCTGGAACTCAATCTCCTCACGGTGACGCTGCCATACTGTCCGTAATGCTGGTAGGACCATCATCAAGTCATCGTCGTGCGTAAACGTGCCCATATATCCTACCACCTTTCGCTTCGCATGGGCGGGAAGGGCTATGTTCAGCACGTATGTCAAAAGTGTGTTGATATATCCGATCACTTTTCTTCCTGGCGTGAAGTGCGATCTACCTTCGGAAAGCCCCCTACCAGATAGCAGGCGTTCGTCAAGGGCATGGGGCACAACGGCAATGTTCGGATTGAAGCTCAGGAATCGTTCTCGAAGGGCTTGAGTCGGCACCATGATGCCATCTGCCTGACGAAGGAAAAACTGCACCACCCAGCGGTGCTCTTCAGTGGGCCGCCAATCCTTGCCTTCCGCTGGGAGCTCCAGGAAATCATCGTCCAAGGCGTAGATCAATTGCACCCCTGCCCGGCGAACATTTTCCACCAGGCTTTTGGCCAACGCTGGTGAGATATCCGGCCGCCAGAGGCGATCCACGATCACCGCATCTACCTCCTGACCATCGTACTTGAGACCAGAGGTAACCTCCAGACCCCCACAGAGAGCGGGGTGTGTCAGCGGCCGGAGCAGACGAATATACGCGCTGCCAAAAGGTCGCAGATCGGTGCCATGTTCATAGAGGACGTGGATGCTTCGTCGGTTCATGGCGCTTTGTCATCCGCCGCATCGAAGAGGGCATTCAGAATGTTAAAAGCGGGACGCTCGGGGAAGAAGCTGGGTATCTCAACCAGCGCATTTCTTTGCAGGCGGGAACGAAGATGGTGATCCTCGATCAGGCACTGCAAAGCACGCCAACACGCCTCGCGAGAGGAGGTATCTACCACCAGACTGTTCTCCTCGTGCCGGGCAAAACTGATGGCCCCTCCTCGTTCAGGGACAATGACGGCAGCTCCACAGGCCATGGCTTCCAATGCGGTCAATCCCATCGCTTGATGGGAGGAGAAATCCACGAAAATATCAACCTCGTTCAGAAGGTGAGCGACCTGCTCCTGAGTGAGCACGCCAGCAAAGCTCCAGGCAAAGTCGCGTGGTAGTTCAGCAAATCCTGAATCGCCCAGCGAAGTCCCAAAAACCACGATTTCTATACGGCCACCATAGCGCCGGTATGCCTGCCGCAGGAGTTCCATGGTTAGTTTTGGTCCGCGATAGGGGGTAGTAGTACGAATCATGGCTGCGATCCTAATGGGACGGTCCGGCCACTCCGGCCCAGACCGTGGACGGGGCCGAAACAGGTCAATATTCACAGTGGGACCCACCACGGTGCACTCCACACCAATTTGTTTCCTCACCTCCTGGCGCGTCCATTCCGTCTTAGTGAACCGCACTAGATCGGGGAAAAGTGTGTAGGAAGACCAGGCTATCTGGTAATCCTCCGTCCCGGGTGAATACATGTAAGGTTCAAAACCCTGAACATAATATCCCCGGATCGGACGACCATTTTGGCGAGTCGCGTGGCATAGCCATTCCACAGTGAAGTTCACTGTCGCAATCACCGCGTTATACCCGCTGGCCAGGGTAACAAGGTGCTCTTTCTCCCCATAAAGTACGGGTATCTCAAGCTTCGGGTAGCCATGCTCAAAACCGTAGCGATTGGCCACCAGGTTGAAAATCCGCACATCCACGCCCATTTCACACATCGCCATCGCCTCGGTGATGACCACGTTGCCTCCACCTCCGGGTGCAGCGAGCGGCAAGACAAAAAGCACACGCCGCCCCACGAACTTCGCCCGCCCCTTATCAATCCATGCCTGCCGGGCACTCATCACTCGGCTTCGTGCGCGAATGCTTTCCAAAACTCGGTCCTGCCGACAGATAGTAACCCCCTCGCTTATGATCTGCTGCCCGTGCTTTTTGGCCAGAAGGGTACCCGCCCGCCTGGTCAGACGCCTTCGCGCCTCGGTGGAGTAACTACGGGACTGTGCGTGATAGACGTATGCGTCGTCAGCAAGGGCCAGCAGCCATCCCGCTTTACGAGCTCTGAGAGCATAATCATCCTCTTCACCATATCCCGCCCCGAAGGTCTCCTCATCGAAGTAGCCAATCTCCGCAATCACTTCCCGTCGAATGAACAGACAAAAGCCATTCAAAAAGGGCATGGGGGGATACAGCCGCGCCGAGTATCGTGCTACTAACCGTCCCATCTCTTCTATCGTCATCCCTGCTGGCAGCGGGTTAGCAGGCCAATCGCCCTGGGACTCTATTTCGGGAATGGATTGCCACGAGGCTGTGTTGGAGAGAGGCCCGACGAGTCCAATTCGAGGATTGGACTCAGCGCAAGCGATGAGGCGGTCCAACCACTCTGGTGTAACGACGGCGTCGCTGTTCAGGAGAACCACGTAATCCGCTGAGGACCGCCGCAGGCCCTGATTCGCTGCCCTGGTGTACCCCTTGGCCTCTTCGTTTCTCAGCAAGACCGCTCCTTGTGAATTGGCGAATTCAGAGAGGTAGGCGTGGGTCTCTGACTCGCTGCCGTCATCTACCAGGATCAGCGAATAGGGTGGATTCGTGTGGCGCACTACCGCCTCCAGGCAACGCTGTACGTCAGATAGCGCATTGTGCACGCAGACGACAATATCCACGCTCGCCTGATGAGCCTGCACGGGAGGACGCTCTTCGACTGGATCAATCCGAACCATCTGCCCCCGAGACCTGGGGCTAACGAACAATCGTGCTTTCCACAACAACACCCTTATCTGCCAGGAAATCCCCTGCCCGATAAGGCGCATCAGTCCAATGAACGCCCCTAGATTCCGCAGTTGCAATACGCGGAAAACAGCATCCAGCAACTGCTCCCTCCTGCTGCCAGGTGGAGCAACGCGGGCCCGCCAATGCTGTAGTCTCTGCAGAAGTGCCCACCCGATGCTACCTTCAAGATGCGCCCAGCGCGTCTCCCAGTCACTCACCTGTGCGGTCAGTGCCTGTACTGCCTGCTCTTTCTTCGCCAATTCGTTGCGCTGCTCAATGCTCAGTTCGCGGCGGGCCTGGTTTTCCTGCCACAACTGCCAAAACCGACGCTCGTAGGCAGCAACCACCCGCGCCACAGGTTCGCGCGTCTTTCGAAAGCGCGCTGCCCAGGGCGTGATGAATGAAGCATCGAAATCCACGTCACGGAAAAAGCCCTGACGCGCAAACAGTTCGGCCCAATATTCAGGTGATTGAACGTTAAAGTGGGTGGCCTCTTTATAGTCCAGCGGCGTGGAGGAGAACAACACATCGTCGCTGTGCCGACAGAGGTTCTCAACGGCTTGCTCTGCCTCACGGTGCGGTAGGTGTTCTAACACCTCAACGCAAACAATCAGGTCGTACCTCTGAGGAAAGGGTTTGGTCACGGACCCTAGCCAGCAATATGGCTGAATGGCTGGGTGTACATTTTGAATGGCATACTCCGAAACATCCACCCCAAACGCTTCCGCTCCTCGCTGACGCAGGGCTTCCACCAGGAATCCCATAGCACAACCAACGTCCAAAACGGTGCAGGGCCGAATATCCCTCATAATGCGATCGGCCACTGAGCCAAAAAAACGTAGCCATTCCTCATCACGCTGGTACGGTCTCCCACAGCCAGTAGCAAAATAGTGGGCATCATACAAATCTGTATCGCTCACCAGCTTCCTCCATTCAATCGTCCGGCCTCAATCGCCACTCGCAAGGGATATGGATCAGCCCATAGCGCTCCTTCACCGTGCCCCGCTGGACGATGAAGCTGTGCAGGCGGTGCTGGTGGTCGTAGGCGTGAAGGCCGTCCTGATCGTAGACCACCGCCGAGAGCTCATAGCTGCCTTCCAGCAGCGGCAACATGTCCACGATGTAGTCCATCTCCCCTGAGCCCTCCACCGACTCCACTGTGTAGCCGGAGAGCCTGGTGTTGGGGCCATTGACCTGAACACCGTCGCTGGCGTAGATAGCTAGGCCGAAAACGGGCTGCCTGACTTTGGTGTGAGCATGATACCTCAACCTGACCACCATCTTCTCCCCCGTCTTGAACGCGCGTCGCTCCCCCCCCTGCGCGTCGAGGAACCTCACCTCGGTGATCTCCACCTCCCCACTCCCCCAGCGATTCTCGTTATCCCTCGTTGGACGCTCTCGACTTAATCGCCCCCCCTCTTTCCCCCCCAACCTGGGGGGGGAGGAAGGGAGGGCAGCGGTTACGCTATTCAGGTAGCAGTCAATGACCCTGTCCGTCGTTCCGCTCTCCTGGATCACTCCGTTCTCCAGCCAAATGGCCGAGGTGCACAGGGTTCGCACCGCTTCCAGGTCGTGGGAGACGAAGAGGATGGTCACTCCCTGGCTCTTGAGCTCGCCGATCTTGCCCAGGCATTTGTTCTGAAATGCCTGATCGCCCACCGCCAGGATCTCGTCAATCAACAAGACGTCGGGATCGACGTGGATGGCTACAGCGAAGCCCAAACGCATGTGCATGCCAGAGGAGTAGTGCTTGATGGGCACGTCAATGAACTTCTCCAATTCCGAGAACTCGACGATGCGGTCGAACTTGGCCTTCATATCGTTTCTGCTGAAACCCAGGAGGGAGCCGTTGAGATAGACGTTCTCTCGCCCCGTCAGGTCGGGATGAAAGCCAGCCCCCAGCTCGATCAAAGCCGACACCCGCCCCTGGACGTCTACCCGGCCGGAAGTTGGCTCCAGGATACGGGTGATGAGCTTGAGGACCGTGCTCTTCCCCGAGCCGTTAGGCCCGATGATGCCCACCGTCTTGCCGCGCTCCACGGCGAAACTGACATCCTTCAAGGCCCACAGTTCCTCCCGCGAGTTATCCCGACCCTTGAGGAAAGCCAGGGCCGCCTCTTGGAAGGAGCGCGACCTTTCGTGGCGGAGGGTGAATTTCTTGGAAACGTTATCGAATTGGACGGCTACGGTCACTGGAATCTCCTCAAACGTGAAACGTAAAACGTGAAGCGTAAAACGTAAGCCCAAACATTACGTTTTACGTTTTTACGTTTTACGGCATCTTTTTCAGCGCCTGGTCTAAATCAGCGATGATGTCCTCCACATCCTCGATTCCCACCGACAGGCGCACCAGCCCCTCGCCGATGCCGATGGCGGCGCGCTCCTCCGGAGACAGCGCGCGGTGGGAGGAGTGAGCCGGGTAAAGGGTCAGGCTGTAGACGTCGCCCAGAGTGGTGGCTGGCAAGACGAGCTTCAGGGCTTCCATGAAGCGGAAAACCTGGGCTTGGTCGGCGCCAGCTATCTCAAAAGAGACCATCCCGCCGTAGCAACCTTCTCGGAAGAGGCGAGTCGCCACAGAGTGTTGGGGATGATTGGGCAGGCCGGGATAATTCACCCTGGCGATCCTGGGATGCTCGGCCAGCCAGGCGGCCACCGCCGCAGCGTTGCGGCAGTGCTGCGCCATGCGCAGGGGCAGTGTCTTGAGGCCCCGCAAGGTCAGCCAGGCCTGGTTGGGGCTCATGTTGCCGCCAGTCATCTTGATGATCTCCCACAGGCGCTTTCGCCTCTCGGCGGAGGTGACCACTATCCCGCCCAGCACGTCGCCGTGACCGCCCAGGTACTTGGTCGAGCTGTGGACCACGTAGTCGGCGCCCAGGGTCAGCGGCCGGACGAGATAGGGGGTGGCGAAGGTGCTGTCCACGATCACCTCGGCTCCGTGGGCGTGGGCCAGCTCAGCCACGGCTGGCACATCGGCTACCTTGAGCAGGGGATTGGAGATGGTCTCGCAGAAAACGGCCCTGGGTTTTTCCTCGGCGATGGCCCGTTCCACCGACGCCAGATCAGCGATGTCCACGAAGCGCACCTGTATGCCCAGCGCAGTGAACAACCTGGCCAGAAGAGCGTAGCTGGCCCCGTAGACATCCTGAGCAGACACCACCGCCTGCCCAGCCTCCAGACCCGTGGCTAACAGCGCAGCGTGGACGGCCGCCATACCTGAAGCGAAGGACAGGGCCGCCTCACCACCCTCCAGAATCGCCACCGCTCGCTCCAGGGCGGCATTGGTGGGAGTACCGAAGCGGGGATAGACGTAGCCCTCGCGCTCACCACCGAAGACCTCGTCTAGCTGCTCCATGCTCTCGTACAGGTAGCCGACCGAATTGTAGATCGGGGTCACCACTGGAGTGAAATCGGGCCGTGGGCCACGCTCCCCGGCGTGCACGGCTTGGGTGAAGATGCCTGGCTTATTTATTGACATGGGTTCAGCTCTCCTTAAATTTTAAGTTCTAAAGCCCTCTCCCCCCTAGCCCCCTCTCCCAACCCTGGGCGAGGGGGGAACTGTGTGGCCCTCTCCCCCCTAACCCCCTCTCCCAACCCTGGGCGAGGGGGAATTGGAACTCCCCTCCCCTGCTTCTCTTAAGGGTAGGTTTTTTGTCTGGGCCTCCACCCACCCCAATATATGGTAGTAGGTGCCCTTTCTGTGCCCATACATGGGGGTTGGATGGGCCGATTCTAAAAAACCTACCCTTGAAAGCTCCCCTGCTTCCCCCCCAGAGTTGGGGGGGATTGAGGGGGGGGGCGGGGAGGGGCTGGGGGTGGGGGCTGCGCCCTGATTCCCCGCGCATCCCTCCCTCAACCAAACCCACCAATCTCGTCGAGGTAATGGTATTGGCCAAATCAAGTTCACTGTTCGTCATCACTCGAATGTAGTTGTCCGTCAGGCCCGACCAGATGCGCCTGTCATCCTGGTCTGGTTTCTCCCAAAGCACTTCCAAACTTCGCCCCAAGAATCCACGATGGAATCGTTGGCTGCTCTCCCGCGCCAACTCCAGCATGGTCTCGCTGCGTCTCTTCTTCTCCGCATAGGGCACCTGATGCGGCATGTCGGCGGCGGCGGTGCCCGCCCGGGCCGAGTACTTGAAGACGTGAAGGCGGGCGAACTCCATCTCCTCCACAAAGCTCAAGCTGGCGGCGAACTCTTCAGCCGTCTCGCCAGGGAAGCCAACGATGACGTCGGTGGTGACGGCCAGGTCGGGGATCAATCGGCGCGTTGTGGCTACCAGATCAGCATACTCAGATGTGGTGTAGCGGCGCCTCATGCGTCGCAAGGTGGCATCGCAGCCGCTCTGCAGCGGCAGGTGCAGGTGGCGGCAGAGGCGTGGATTCTCCCACAGGCGCAGAAAAGAGGGCTCCAGATCCCAGGGTTCGATGGATGAAAGGCGCAGGCGAGACAGCGTGGTCTCAGCTAGAATGTCCCCGACCAACTGGCCCAGACTGGCGTTCAGGTCCCTCCCGTAACCCCCGATGTGGACGCCCGTCAAGACAACCTCCTTGCCGCCGGCGGCTACCAGGGCCTCGATTTCCGCCAGGATCTCTTGACGAGGCCGGCTTCGTTCCCTCCCACGCGCCAGAGAGGTGATGCAATAGGCACAGCGGTTGTTGCAGCCGTCCTGGATCTTCACAAAGGCGCGGGTGTGGCCCAAATCGGTAGATTGGTAGAATCGTAAATTCGTATAATCGTGGATTCGTAGACCAGTTCCCGAATTTACGAGTTTACGTGTTTCCGAATCTACGGATTTACCAGTTTCCCGATTTACCAGTTTCCCAGCTATCTCCACCAATCGCTCCTTATCCTCGTTGCCTACGATCAAGTCTACCCCATCAATTGCCCTTATCTCTTGGGGGTACATCTCGGCGTAGCAGCCAGTCACGATGAGGTGGGCCGTCGGATTGACGCGGCGCAGACGGCGGATGAGTTGGCGCGACTTCTTATCCGCTACCTGGGTCACAGTGCAGGTGTTGACCACGCACAGGTCGGCCTCTTCACCCGTTTGAACCAAGTGATGGCCAGCCTGGACGAAACCACGAGCCAAAGCCTCGATCTCGCTCTGATTCAGCTTGCAACCCACTCTATCCAGATACACCCTCACTGGAACCCCCTGAAGCCAGCGTTAAGTATACACCAGAAAAGCTCAAAGTTCAAAAGGGGGAATCTTGCATCTAAGAGCGATTTGAGGTACAATCACGGGGCGCAAATTTGGGAATACCATGACAAAATTTGGAGGTCAATAATAATGAGGTTATTGATAGCGCTCGGTGGCAATGCCATCAAGCAGGCTCACGAGAGCGGGACTGCCGAGGAGCAGTTCAGGAACTGCATGGTTACCACGAGGCTCATTGCGAAGATTGTGAGGAGGATGAAGCCTGAGGACAGGCTGGTGATAACCCATGGCAATGGGCCCCAGGCTGGCAACCTCCTTGTGCAGCAAGAGATGGGCAAGGAGAAGGTGCCTCCTCAACCGATGGATGTGGTTGGGGCGATGACCCAGGGGCAGATAGGCTACATGCTTCAGCAGACGCTGACGAACTACATGAAGGCTATGGGGGTCAGCGTGCCTGTCTGCGAGGTGGTAAACCAGGTTCTCGTGAGCAAGGATGATCCTGAGTTCTTCGGGGAGGCAGCGTCGAAGCCCGTGGGCAACTTCTTCACTGAGGAGGAGGCCGGAGAGCTCAAGCGGGAGCATCCTGAGTACATCGTAAAGAAGGTCAAACCCGTTGGGGAGAGAGCCTGGAGAAGAACTGTTCCCTCCCCCGCTCCCATAGCCAATGTCGAGAGTGAGGCGATCAGGAGAATGGTGGACGCTGGGATCATCGTCATCGCCTCCGGAGGTGGGGGGATACCGGTGATACTGGATGAGCGTGGTCATTACCAGGGTGTGGAGGCGGTGATAGACAAAGACCTGGCGGGGGAGAAGCTCGCGGAGGTGGTGGAGGCTGATGTCTTCCTGGTCCTCACTGACGTAGAAAAGGTGAATCTCAACTATGGCCAGCCGGATGAGAGACCGATAGACAGGATGACCCTGACAGAGGCCAGGAGGTACCTGGAGGAGGGGCATTTCCTGCCGGGCAGCATGGGGCCGAAGGTGGAGGCCTGCATCAGGTTCCTCGAGTGGGGTGGGGAGAGGGCTATCATAACCTCGCTAGAGAACATCGAACGCGCCCTGGCCGGCGAGACAGGGACGCGGATAGTACCGTAAAACGTGAAACGTAAAACGTGATCTTTGGCGAGCAATTCACGTTTTACGTTTTACGCCTCACGGACTGGCAATCCGAACAGATTTTCTGACTACCGGACGAAACTCCCCGTCCAAATCGGCAGGTCCGGCTTCGGCTCCAGTTTTTGCCATGCCTCGTCGGTCAGGCGGTCGCTCATGGGCTGGGTGAACTCGTGGTAGGAGAAGATGCCACCCTGGGAGGCCACCAACTGCCCCTCCACCGGCGCGATGACGTAGATCAGGAAAGCATCACCCACACCCTCCTCCAGCACTTGCCCCGTGTTGACATCGGTGTGCACATCGGCTACGACGGCCATGCGCTCGTCGGCCTCGGAGGTGATCTCCTCCTTCACCTGGGCCGAGAAGGTGGTGATGCCCTCCAAGATGCCGCCTATGTTGCGTATCAGCTCGTACTCCTCCTCGCTCAAAGCCTCCCCAGCCAGCTCTTTCTCCGCCATCGTCTTCAGGGAGAGGAGCAGCGACTCCAGGCGCTCCAGCTTGTCGCTGTATTCGGCGTCGAGCAACCCCCGGCCCTCTAAGCCGGTCCGCATCTGCCTGGCCAGCGCTGCCAGCCGGGCGTAGACCTCAGGCTGCGGCTCTACGTAGCCCTTCACCGCCTCCGGCTCCGGCATGATGCCGGTGGCTTTCATCGTGTAGCTCTGCTTGGCATAGAGGATGGTGTCGTGGCGCAGCTCCGTCCAGGAACCGAGGAAGGAGTTGAGGTCCTTGTCTACCCAGCTCTGGTTTTGCATGAAGGCGGGGTAGCCCTCGCCTTTGACCTCCAGCAAGGGACGCAAAGCATAGAGCCAGCTCCAGTAGAGGTTCTCCACCCATTGCTCCGGCGGAAGTTGGCCGAACTCGCCCCGCAGCTTCTCCACCTGCTCCTGGTAGTTGGCATAGCGTCCCTCGCCGTAGACGTCGAGCAGAATCTCATAAGCTCGCGACGAGCCCAGCACAGCGGTCACATCCAGCCCTTTGGGGAAGAGGCGCGGATCATCCTGGGCGCCAACCTTGTCGTAGACCAACTGCTGGAAGATGTAGGAGTCGGGGATGAAACGCTGGCCCATGAAGCGAAAGCCCCTGGTCACCTCCTCCGGCTTCTCCAGGTCGGTGACGTATGAAGAGATGATCTTGGGCGGGCGCAGAGTCATGGCCTGCTTGATGAACTCGTCCAGCCTGGCCTGATCCTCCAGGTCAGCCAACGTCAGTTGGCCCCCGTAGACCTCCTGGACCAACTGGCCGTAGTCGTAGATGTTCAAATCGTCGGTCTGGCCCACGAAGAACACCGTGGGCTCGTAGACACGCTCCCAGACAGCCAGGGCCGACTCCTCGCCTAGCTTAGCGTTCTGCAACGCGGCCACGATGAGGATGGCCTGTCGTGTCTCTATCCGCCCGGCCTCGACTGCCTCAGGGCTCGGCCCAGGCTTCAGGCGGAACATCATCCGCCCGTACCACATCATGGCTTTGAAGTAGCGCTCGAACGTTTCATTGCGGGTATAGTGGCCGCGAGGCACGTACTGGCTGTAGTCCTCTTTGTAGCCGAAGATGGGCGATTCGGCGAAGCCCTGGTGAGCCGTGATGAGATCCAACTCGGCGTTGACATCGTCAGCCACCTCGGCGGCGATTTGCGTGCCGGGATCGAGCAGAACCGAGGCCACGGAGAAAAAGGCCAGGTTGCGCCTGGCGGCCTCCCGGACTTCGCCCAGTGCCGCCAGGTACTGCTCCTCGGCGACCTCTATCATAACTGCGTTCAGACCCTTCAGGTCGTTGACGAAGTGCTGGATCTCGGCGGAACGCAGGGTGTAATCGTAGAGGATGTGGTAGGTGTGGAGCAGGGCGTCGGTGGTCACAAAGATGGGGATGCCTCGCTCCTTGGCCGCCTTGTAGATCTCGTAGATCTGAGCCACCCGGCTGGGCACCACAACGAAGCCGTTCTCCTCCAACAGAGCCCGCTGCTCGTCGCTCAGCCTCGTCAGCAAGTCGGGATTGGCTACCTGGCCCAGGTCAATCTCGTAGCCCGGCACGGTAGGCTGGGCCTTGACCTGATAGGGCACATAGTCAGCGAAGCCCCCAGGCACCGTCACGGCGATGGCGTAGGCCACCTGGATCGGCGTGTCCGTTGGCTTGACCTCCGGCGTCTCGGTAGGCGTTGGCTCCGGCATCGGCGTAGCCTTCTCGGTTGGCGTAACTGGCTCCGGCTGCGGGGCACAGCCAGCCAAGAAAGCGATGAGTAGCAACAGTGAAAATACAGATCGTGCGTTCATGACATTCCTCCTCCCTCAGTTTTGTCCACCTATTGGACGTTTGTGGCCTTCAAAAGGTTCCCTCACCTGCCATCATTATAACGCGTATCTCAAAAGATGTCCAGAGTGCGGACTCCTTGAACAGCCCTGGCTTCGCTGCCAGGACAAACAACAAAAAAGGGCCAGCAGAACTGAAGTGCTGGCCCTTTGACTTGGCTCAGGACATGACATTTCGATTGAATGTGTGGGCTAACGGAAAAGCTGAGCTGCTAACGAGAGTAACCCTTCAATACGATGGGCAGGAAAACATACTTGGTAGAGCTGAGCCGAAGGATTATTGAGTAATCCTTGACGAGCAGGTCACGGATGACCAGGTTTCCGTCTTCTTCGCTCGTTATTATTGGTTGCTCAAAGCCATACAGAACGTCGATGCCTGTCACCTTTTGTTCCGCAAAGCCAGGGAGGATCAGGGTGGCTGCTGTCCCGGGATCCTCATCGACTGCTACGCCGTCTGACCACAAGGCGAGCAAGTGGTCGTCATTGGGCAGAGCGAACGTGTAACTTACAACATTCGTGACAGTCGTTTGTACCTGGATGGGAAACGACTCTGCCTTCGCTCCGGCGAAGATCGTCGCCAGATTGCTCACCACAGCGGTAGTTTCCCGGCGTCGGCTTGACATGCCACCAAGATGCACAATGACATCTTCCCCGAGATGCATCACAATGCCTCGCGTATGATACTTCGCTGCAGTGACATTCGTGAACCTATGCAGCGCCGCTCCACAATCTTCCTGATAATAATCGCACCAGCCAATTTCATCCCCGCGGAATTCCCCTTCAAAACCATGAGCGAGGGCTTTCTGCTTAATCTCCCGCAGCATAGCTGGATAGGCATAGTAATATGCCCATTCATCCTCGTAATCTGGTCCGATGAAAAAGAACGGATGCCAGGCAACCACATCGACCAGGGGCATGGCGTCTGATTGAATCAAATTGCTCAGATAGTATTGCCCTGAGGGGTTGTGGAAGATGATGCTCCCGACCACGATCTTCGCTTCGGGGTATTCATCCCGGATGACTGGAGCAACGCGCTTCACCAATTCAACGTAGTCTTGCGGTTTGATGTACTGGATGGCACTGGTACCATTATCGGGTTCATTCCACAGTTCGAAATAGTGCACACGATCTTTGAAATGCCCCACGATGAAGCGCACGTATTCCAGGTAACGCTGTATCTCCTCCTCGGTGGTAAAACGCGAGGGAATCGCCGGCCAGCCCTGGGGATGATTGGCTTTATCCCAGAAGTTGAGAAGGTAGGTGACGGTGATGCCGTTCTCGGCAAGGCTGGTCACCAGGGCATCCTGTTCAGCGGTGATACTCAACTCTGGCTGGCTCCAATCGATCGATGGCCAGTCCTCCACCTCGTTGAAAGACAGCCTGACCATCTTCAACCCCTTGATTCCTTGCGGCATACAGCTGACATCTCCCCATCCTTGAACACTTTCAACACTCTGCACATATCCCCAAAAGGCGCCAAGGCGATTGTCCAACAGCTCCGACGAGCACCTGGCCTGAAAGGGGGAAATGGGCAGATCGTTTCCCTGTTGCAGCTTCAGATACCTGGCTGAAACCGAAGTCGGCAGCGAAAATTCGCTGGTATTGCCGTCCATGTCGGTGGACGTGGCCGTCAGAAAAGGCCCCACGAAAGCTGCGCCTTTCGTGAACGCAAAGACACCTTTATCGTCGGCTGTTGTCCGGCCCTCATAGACCGCCCCTTCAGCGCCGCTGTCAGAAAAGATTTCGACCATGCAGTGGGAGCAGGCAGCGCCTGTGATGACGCCTGCTGACAGATCAAAGTCAAAGATCAGGGGGACGGCCAGTTGGACGTTACCGCCGCTCCACAAAGCAATGCCCCTCCCGCTATTGTCGTGGATACTGTTCTGCGTGATAGTGTTGTGCACCGAATCCGAGCCCTCTACGACGATGCCGCTTTCGCCATTGTTGGCGATGACGTTGTCTGGTCCGATGGTGTTTCCGTGAGCGCCCCCGGAAATCCAGACACCGCTTCGATCATTGCCCAAGCCATCCATACCTCCAGCATTCGTGCCCATCAGGTTGCCGGTGACGCTGTTGAGAGTCGTTCTCGTTGTCGACAGATCGACGCCAATAGCATTACGACTGAACAGATTGCCCTGGCCAAAAGGCCCCGTTCCGATAGAGCGATCACCGCCAATCACGTTATTCTTGGCACTGACGTCGCCGCTGATGGCAATCCCTGGGCCGGAGAAATTGGAAATCTGCAAGCCCCGGATCGTGTTTGCCTCGGACGACACAATCTGCAGGCCAGCCTCCCACTCTCCGGGTAGTTGGCTGCCATCCAGGATCACGCCGGCGTTGCTGGCATCCAGCAGCAGGTTGCTTGCATGGATGTGAGGCAATGCGCTGGTGATCGAGATGGTGACCGGAGTAGTGGGCACAAAGACGACCGGGTCGAAGGTGATGGCGTCGCCGTCTTGCACAACCTCCAACGCTTGGCGAAGGCTGCCGGGGCCGCTGTCAGCCGTGCTGGTGACGATAATGGTTCCCCCTTGCAGTGCCGGTGTTGACGTAGGCAGTACTGCTAGAGCAAGGGAAAGCATGGCCACAATAAGGAATACTGATGTAACGCTTCTCATTGTTCCCCTCCGTTAAGCGGGCTAACTATAGTTGTGCCATATGGCAGGTACCTGTAGAATACGGGAGTGAGATCCCAAGTTCAACAGGAGATCTGCCAAATGATACGACAACCGGAACGTGAGCAACTGAATCGTTTAACTGTCAAGACCTTCGACCCCAGGTAACAAAACAGCCGACCACGCACCGGGATCGCTCCCAGCATAGGGGTCGGCTGCCAATCTTTCATGATACCCTCCTCGGTTGACTACGATTGCTGCGATTAGGGCTGCGACGGTGCTGCGTTGATGATTTACAGTGATATCATAGCACAGGCTGAGACATTCGTCAAGTTCGAGAGAGCGGTCTTCTCTCTGTACTATTTCAAGAGGCACCTCACTGATGAGTTGGGCACAGAACGGATTGGCTCTTGCCCCCCTTTCCCACGAGGATACTCCGCTTCAGCACCTCCAGTGAGCAGACGACAGCTTGGCGGCGTATGTCAACGCGCTTTATTGACTGAGCTTTGCACTGGCAAGCCGATCCAGACTTACACCAGCTTCAGCAGCTTCAAGTGCCAAACGGCGGTGAAGCCCTGGCGGAATCCGCACCATGAATTCCCCGCTATATTGCCTGACAGCGATTGGCTCAGGCGCAAGTTCGCCACTGGTATCCAAATCGGCCACGACATCAGCCGTCACCTGACGGACACCTTCGAGTGCCGCTTCTGGTGTGGAGGCTAACCAACTAAGGCTGGGAAACTCGACACAGAGGCCGACGTACTCATTGTCTTCCTCTGACCAGGTCACACGATAGGTATATCGGTCATTCTCGAGCATCACTTTGTGCCTCCAGCCGATCAATTGCTTTCAATACTTGCCTTACCTGATATGCTTTAGCCATACCTTTATGGTTCTGGATATTGACTCGCGGGTCTCCCTGCCAGGGTGTTTTGTAGATGCAGTGGCTACTGCTCTTCTGTCGAGCCTCACCAAAGTAAAAATCGCATACTTTGCATAGGTCTCGAAAGCGAATCCCTTTGGGATTTCGCCGCATTTTGGCAACGGTGTCCTCAATCCTGGTCACAGTTCTTGGTCCTTTGGGATGAGTGCTGTGACGGTGCCACCCTCTGACCTGCGGTCTTATGATACCACAGATTCAGACATTCGTCAAGCTCGAACGAGGGTCTTTTCTTACTCTCCGTTTCGCTGCTCGTACAAAGGCACTCGAGCGGAGCAAGCGTCGTCTCATGACAATATCTCTGCTATCAATTCGTCTGGCGTCATGGGGCGAGCGTTCCCGGCCTTGAATTCCTCTTGAGCCTCCCGTATGTCTTTGGCGAGTTCCGACCGCCGCCGCTCGATGATCCGGCGACGGATGATGTCCGTCAATGCCTCTTGGCCTTCTAGAGACAGTTGTTCAACTGTGTCCAATACCTCTCCAAAGGATAACGTCTTTTCCATGATTTTCCCTCTCATTTGGGGCAATTGGGCTACAAATAGCCCCACTATTAGTCTCGGCTGTAACTCTGCCACACTCCAATTACGGTGCTATCATAGCACAGGCTGAGACATTCGTCAAATTCAAAAGAGCGGTTTTCTCTCTGTGTTGTTTCAAGAGGCACCTCACTGATGAGTTGGGCACGGAACGGACTGGCTCTTGCCTCCCTTCCTCACGAGGATACTCCGCTTCAGCACCTCCAGTCAGCGGACGACAGCTTGGCGGGGCGCATCAGCGAGTTGTTGGCTGGCGGCTCTCGGATGAACTAAATGCCAACAGGGGATAACTCAAGGCTGGGCTCGATTGACTTGATTGACAGGTCTGAACGTATCAGGAGTTGCACGATTACATCGAGATACCACCACCAATGTGTTGCTGGTACGCTTTCATCACGCCGCCAACTGGCTAAATCAGCGATGCTCTGGATAGATTCGTAGAATTGCCTGGCTTGTTGTAGAAGCAACCTATCTGCATTTAGCACACGCTTGCGCTCTTCATCTGACAAATGCAACTCATTTTGGGCAATTTCGCTGCGGGTCATCAGCATGTCTAGCTGCTCCATACCGCTTACATCGGGAAATTGCACATCAACTTCATAGGCTGCGATTAGCTCTTTATAATAACCCATTATCCACCTCGCTCAACAATCCAATCCATTCAAACCCAGGTTTGCAAGGACTCGTATCCCTTGCGCCAAATGCGCATGACAATGACTGTCAATAACACCACGGCATCGGGGTAGGTGTAGGGCCGTCCTGGCCCGGTACTGGGCCGCAGTGCGGGGTGCAACCAATAGGTCACTGCCACTGCCCATTGAGCCAGGGGCCAGGCGTTGATCAGCTCCAGCAGTTGGGCAGGTTCGATCCACAGCCCCTCTGCTGTGCCGCTCAAGTCTGGTCGCTCCTCCAGATTCAGTTGGGGGAGTAGCTGTTGAAAAGGTGCAAGGCGAGAGATCCAAAGAACCAGTTGCATGATAGCCCTCCTCCTTAATCATCCTCGCAGGACTATCATACCTCAACCCGGTCCAAGGCTCTCTGAATGAATACGGATACTTGTCAGAATCCAGCTTTAGTGATATAATTCAGGCCAAGTAATTCAACACCACTTTCTACGAAAGGCTGTGACGGAGAGGAGTAGGCGGAGGGAGACCGCCAGGGAGACGGGGTCGTGGACTGAGAACCCCGCTCGGAGGAAGCCCGCTGAAGTTCGCTCCTGAGCCGACGGGGGAAATGGCAGGAGCCAGAGTAGTCCGTTCCGGAGTCCCACCGTTAGCGGGACAACCGGTAAGCCACTGGCAAAGGTGGCCGCCGGTGTAGAGGGGGCCTGTTTTGGGCCAAACAGGGTGGTACCACGGAGCATCACGGTTGCTCGCTTCGCCCCTGACGAAGCAGGCAACCGTTTCTCGTTGAAGGGATCCCCTCAGAGCAATTTTGGATCCACTGAGCTTTCATCATCCTGTCGCAAAAAGGAGCGAAAAGATGCTGCAAAAGTTACGTGAACTGAAGGATAAGGCCCTTCAGGCCCTGGAAACGGTCTCTGATTCCGAGGAGCTGGACGGTTGGCGCATCGGACACCTGGGCAGGAAGAGCGAGTTGAATAGTATCTTGCGCAACGTGGGACAACTGCCCCCTGAGGAGCGGCCTGCGGTGGGGCGGCTGGCCAACGAGGTCAAGCTGGCCCTGGAAGCTGCTCACGACGACAAGGCCGAGGCTCTCAAGCGCCAGGAGTTGGAGAGAGCGCTGAGGGAAGAGAAGAGCGACGTGACGCTGCCCGGCAGGCCCGTCAGCGTGGGGCGACTGCACCTCACTACCCAGACCTTGCGACAAATCTACGCCGTCTTCGGCGCCATGGGCTTCCAGGTCTACGAAGCCCCCGACGTGGAGACCGACGAGCTGAACTTCGGCCTGCTGAACATGCCACCCCATCACCCGGCCCGCGACATGTGGGATACTTTCTGGATCAGCGAGGATGTGTTGCTGCGCACTCACACCTCGCCGGGGCAGATCCGGGTGATGCGCGAGCGCTGCCCAGAGCCTATCCGCGTCATCTTGCCCGGCAAGTGCTACCGCTACGAGCAGATCACTGCTCGCTCCGAGCACCAGTTCTACCAGGTGGAGGGGCTGGCCGTGGGACACGCCATCACCATGACCGACCTGATCGGTACCCTGACCGAGTTCGCCCGCCGCTTCTACGGGCCGGATCGCCGCATCCGCATCCGCGGCTCCTACTTCCCCTTCACCGAGCCTAGCATCGAGGCCGACATGGACTGCATCCTCTGCGGCGGCGAGGGCTGTCGCGTGTGCAGATACAGCGGTTGGCTGGAGGTTTGCGGAGCCGGGATGGTGCATCCGGTGGTGCTGCAAAACGGCGGCTACGACCCCGACGAGTGGAGCGGCTTCGCCTTCGGCTTCGGCGTCGAGCGGCCAGCGATGGTCAAATACGGCATTGATGACATCCGCCTGTTCTATGGTAACGATTTGCGGTTCTTGAGGCAGTTCTAACTCATTGCCCCGTTCACCCGTTGACACATCACAAGGAGATAACCAATGAAAGTCCCTATATCCTGGCTCAAAGACTACGTTGACATCACCATCTCTCCTGCCGAACTGGCCGAGCGGCTGACGCTGGCCGGGCTGGAGGTGGAGACCATCGAGTACATCGGCCTGCCGGGGGCCGAACTGCCCTGGGACCCGGAGAAAATCGTGGTGGGCGAAATCCGCGCCGTCCATTACCACCCCAACGCCGACCGACTGGTGCTGGCCGAGGTGGAGTACGGCGGCCCGGAGCGAGAGGTCGTCGTGGCCGGCCCCCCCAGCCTGCTGGAGATGCGGGGGCGGGAAGATTTGCACCTCAAGGTGGCCTTCGCCATGCAGGGCGCCCGCCTCTACGACGGCCACGCCGAGGGCTGGCGCGTCACGAAGCTGAAGAAGGTCAACGTCCGCGGCGTGCCCTCGCGGGCCATGGTCTGCTCGGAGAAGGAACTGGGCCTCTCCGATGACCACGTGGACATCATCTACCTGCCCGACGATGCCCCCGTCGGCACGCCGCTGGCCGAGTATCTGGGCGACGCGGTGCTGGAGTTCGACATCAAAGGGCCGTTCGCTCACCTGTACTCCATCCTGGGCATCGCCCGCGAGTCGGCCGCGCTGCTGGGCTTGCCGCTCAGAAAGGACGTGCTCGAGCCGACCTCCCCCCCAGAGTTGGGGGGGACCGAGGGGGGGACTGAGGGGGGTCTGACTCCCACGCCCGACTTCCTATACCTGGAGATCGCCGACCCCGACCTGTGTCCGCGCTACTCGGCGGCCTTCATCCGAGGCGTGAAAGTGGCGTCTTCTCCCTTCTGGATGCAGACGCGCCTGCGCCGCGCCGGGATGCGCCCCATCAACAACGTCGTGGACATCACCAACTACGTGATGCTGGAGTCGGGGCAGCCGCTGCACGCCTTTGACTACCACGTCCTGCGACCCCGGCCCGGCGACGACCGTCCGGCCATCATCGTGCGCCGCGCCCATCCAGGCGAGCAGATGGCGACGCTCGACGGCGAGCTGCGCACTTTCGACCAGGAGATGCTGCTCATCACCGACGGCGGCGGTCCCGTGGCCGTGGCCGGCGTGATGGGTGGCCTGGAGAGCGAGGTCACCGAGGCCACCACCGATGTCCTCCTGGAAGCGGCCAACTTCAACTTCCTCAACGTCCGCCGCACCTCCCGCCTGCTGGGGTTGACCAGCGACGCCAGCCAGCGGTTCGGGCGGCGGGTGGACCCGGAGTTGACGGTGAAGGCCGCCGCGCGGGCAGCCCGGCTAATGGCGGAACTGGGAGGCGGCGCTATCGTCCCCGTCATTGGCGACCTGTATCCCGGCCGCCAACCGCAGCGAGTCGTCGTCCTCGATCCAGCCTACGCCGCCCGCGTCCTGGGCGTCGAAATCCCAACTGATGAAATAGTGCGAATTCTGTCCTCTCTAGAGTTTCAGGTTTCAAGGTTCCAGGTTTCAGGTTCGACAGATGGTGGGGAACCTGAAACACTGAAACCTGAAACCTTAAACGTAACGGTTCCCTCCCACCGCCTGGACATAACACTCCCCATAGACCTTATTGAGGAGGTAGGCCGTATTTGGGGCTACGACCGTTTCCCCACGACCCTCCTGCGCGACGAACTACCGCCGCAGCGGGCCAATCCCAGGCTGGAAGGATGCGAGCGCGTGCGCGACCTGCTGGTCGGCTGCGGGCTGGACGAGGTCATCACCTACTCGCTGGTGCCCCCCCCTAGCCCCCCCCAATTGTGGGGGGGGGATGAGGGGGGGCTGCGCGTGCTCAACCCCCTCTCCGCCGAGCGGGCCTACCTGCGGCAGACGCTGCTTCCCTCTCTGCTCCGCACCACCCGCGAGAACCTGCGTTTCCTCGACCGGGTGGCCATCTTCGAGATCGGCGCGGTCTACCTGCCGGCGGAGGGGCAAACCCTGCCCGACGAGCCGCTCCGACTGGGCGTGGTGATGACCGGCCCGCGCGAGGCCCGCTCGTGGCTGGCGGGACAGGACAGCGCACCCATGAGCTTCTACGATCCCAAAGGAGTGGTAGAAACTTTGCTGGCCGGGCTGGGACTGGAGGGGACGTTCGAGCCGGGAGATCATCCTGCCTTCCATCCGGGCCGCTGTGCGCAGGTAAACGTGGGGGACGGCGTGGCGGGTATGATGGGGGAACTACACCCGGCGGTGCGGGAGACATTCGGTTTACCGGAGCAGCCCGTCTGCGCTCTGGAGTTCGACCTGGAGGCTCTGTTGGCCCGGGTGGGCGCGGCGCGCACCATGCAGCCCATCCCCCGCTTCCCATCGGTGAGCCAGGACTTGGCCCTGGTCGTTGATGAGGACTTGCCAGCCCAGGTGATGGAAGAGGCCATCGTCAAGGCCGGCGGGAAGCTCCTCCGCCGCGCAGAACTCTTCGACCTGTACCGGGGCCAGCAGATCGCGCCCGGCAAGAAAAGCCTGGCCTACTCCTTGACCTATCAGGCCGAGGATCGGACTCTAACCGATGACGAAGTGGCCAAAGTGCAGGAGCGCATCGTGCAGCATCTGGCTGAGGAGTTAGGGGCTGAGTTGCGAGCTTGAGACAAAGACCTCCGAGGTTTCCTAACAAAACCTCGGAGGTCTGAACGCTTACAAGAAGGAGGACTTCAATGACTATCAAAGACTTCCCCGGCCGGGGCAAGGTGGCCGTGCTCAAGACCACGCCCGATACGGTGTTAGAAGACTATCGTCAGTTGATGCATCTGGCGGGTTATCAAGAAGCTCTGCCCAGGGATGTGGAGACCATCCTCAAGATCAACGTCTCCTGGCAGACCTGGTACCCGGCCTGCTCCACGGTACCCTGGCAGTTGGAGGGCGTGATCAAGACCTTGCAGGACGACGGCTACCAGAACCTCATCGCTGGCCAGAACAACACCGTCGTCGTGGACGCCTACGTGGCCGAGCGCAACAACAAACAGAAGATCATCGTGGATCAATACGGCGTGAGGAACGTTCACCTCTACGAGCCGCAGTACAACTGGGTGCGCTACGAGCCCAAGCAGCCCTTCCTCGTGCTGGACCAGGTCTACCCTGAGGGGGTGTACATCCCCGAAATTCTCATCGGACGCAACATCATTCAATTGCCGACAGTCAAAACGCACGTTTTCACCACCATCACTGGCGCGATCAAGAACTCGTTCGGAGGAATCCTGGGCACCAAACGCCACTGGACTCACGGGGTCATCCACGAGACGCTGGTGGACCTGCTGATGATCCAACAGGACATCCACCCCGGGCTCTTCGCCGTGATGGACAGCACCTTCGCCGGCGACGGGCCGGGCCCCCGCGCCATGCGCTGGCACGAGAAGGACATCATCCTGGCCTCGGCGGACCAGGTGGCGATTGACGCCATCTCCGCCAAGCTGCAGGGCTTCGATCCCCTCTCCATCCCCTTCATCCGCATCGCCCACGAGATGGGGCTGGGCGTGGGCGATCCCGACCAGATCGAGATCGTGGGCGAGGAGCGAGGCTGGGTGATGTCCCAGAACTGGCACTTTGTCCAGGAGGACACCTTCGCCAGCCGGGGGCAAAAACTCATCTACCACGGCTGGCTGCATCCGCTGGAGCCGCTTCTGCTGCGCTCGCCGCTGGTGCCCTGGTCCTACTTAGCCTCCAATTTCTACCACAACGTCTACTGGTATCCCTTCGTGGGCCGCCAGCGGGTGGAGGCGGCTCTGGAGACCAAGTGGGGGCAGCTCTTCAAGAGCTACGGCGACGGGGAGGTAGTGATGCCGGGCATCCAGCCCCAGACGGCAGCCATCGTCCTGGGCGGCGCGGCTCTCTTGGCTGGCGGGCTGCTGTGGGGGTTGTGGCGGCTGATGAGGGGTTGGAAAGATGAAAGTTGACTTCCACGTCCACACTTGCTACTCTGGAGATTCACTCACGTCTTTGGAGGCGGTAATCGGGACCTGTCGGAAGCGGGGCCTGGGCAAAGTGGCCATCACCGATCACAACACCATTGCGGGGGCCTTAGCTCTTTCGGAGATGGCCCCCGATTTGGTCATCGTGGGCGAGGAGATCAAGACCGAGGTGGGGGAGATCATCGCTTACTTCTTGAAAGAGGAGGTGCCCAAGGGACTTCCCGTTCAGGAAGCCATCGCCCGCGTGCGTGAGCAGGGTGGCCTGGTTGGCGTCCCTCACCCTTTGGACCGCCTGCGCCGCGAGGCCATGGGCCTGACCTATCTGCTCACCGTCATCGAGCAGGTGGACCTGCTGGAGGCTTTCAACGCCCGCACCACATTTCCCTCCGACAACCGCCGGACACTGGATCTGGCCCGCGAGCGGGGGCTGCTGGTGACTGCTGGCAGCGACGCTCACATCCCCTGGGAGATCGGCCACGCCTACTTGGAGATGCCCGCCTTCAACGACAAAGACGAGTTCCTGCGCAGCCTGGCCCAGGGGAAAATCGTGGGTCGCTTGACTATCCCCTTGATCCACTTTGCCTCCACCTGGGCCAAGTGGATCAAGAGGCGGCGAAGTTGAAAGAGGTGAACCACCTCTAGCACGACCCTCACCCGCCGGTCGTAGGGGTAACTGTCGGCGTCGCCGTGGCCGTTGGGGTGACTGTCGGTGTCGCGGTTGGTGTCGCTGTAGACGTGGGCGTGACCGTGGGTGTGGCTGTAGGTGTAGCTGTTGGCCAGGGGTTGGCGGTGATAGTGATACTGCGGGTGAAGGGGACATGCACCCCATCGTCTATCATGACCTCATTGGTGATGAGGGTGTCGTGTGGGAGGGGCGGCACGGGCCCGCTACAGCCGAAGCTGATGGTGTGAGTCTCTCCACTAGCCAATGAACCGGCCCAGGTGATGATGTCTTTTTCCGAGTCATAAACGGCGCCACCGCTCACCGTTCCAGGGAAGTATGTCAAGAGCGAAGGCACTGCATCCGTGATACGGACGCTGGTGGCCACGCCTGGCCCGCCGTTGTCCAGTTCAATGGTGTAATAGAGCGGCTGGCAGTAATCTATTGTATCGCGATCAGTTGTCTTGCTAGATGCACCCAGGTCAGGCAGAGCCGTGGTAGGCGTGGCGGTCGGGGTCTCCGTAGGTGTAGGCGTTGGCGTGGCCGTGGGGGTCGCTGTCGGCGTAGTTGTGGCCGTTGAGGTAGCTGTTGATGTAACTGTCGGCGATGGCGTTAGTGTGTCGGTGGGGGTGTAGGTTGGCGTCGGGGTGCTTGTGCTGGTAGCCGTTGGAGTCATGGTCGGGATGGGCGTGCCGTAGTTCTTCAAGACCAGGGGCAGGAAAGCTTTGAACGGGAGGTCCATGACGAGACGGGCGTCATCCCAGTAGGAGTCGTTGTGCTTTACACGCCATTCCGGGGCTGCCTTGGTGAACACGGTGACGTGGTCAGCTTGAGCCTCAGCCGTAACAAGAAGCTGTACGTGCTCGTCGTAGTGCTCAATCGGATCGCTCCACACGATCTGCTCCGAGTAGGCGTCTGTGCCACCGTAAGGGTCTATGCCCACCGAGAGCCAATATTTTCCGGGAAGGGTTGAGTGGTGGGGGTCGTCCTCCGAGCTGGACCACACCACTACCCAGGTGGAGAACTCCAACTCGCTACCCTCAGGCACTGCCACCTGCTGATAGAGACCCGCCGTGTGGGTGGAGGAAAAAGTAAACATCTTCTGAGCGTACCGGCCTGATCGAACGCGCAGGGGATCGGGGTGGGCATGACCGTCCTCGGACTTGTATTCGGGCCGGTAATTAAAGCCATCCTGTCCCGGCACGTTATCATACCATAACTCCCAGCCATTGGCCACCTCCAATTCGCCCTTGGGTCCCTCCCAGGGTGCGTAGGGGTCTGGCCTGTAGCTGAACCCATCCTCGAAGCCCGGATTCACCAGCAAGCTGTAAGAGCCCTCGGCTTGATTCGACAAGGCCAGGCCAATTATCGCACCTGCCACAGCAACCAGAAGCACGGTTACCTTTAGATTTTGAGCTTTGAGCTTTGGATTTTGGACTTTGAACCTCATTTTGCCCTCCCCCGCGCGGTGATGGGGTTAGTATAGCAGATTTTGAGCTGACTGGCAAAAGTAAGGAAAGGAGCGGTGATAGATGATTATCGCCATACTCTCAGACATCCACGACAACATCTGGAAGCTGGAGGAAGTTTTGCAGGGGTTGGGAGAAGCCGAGGAGTTGATCTTCTGCGGCGACTTCTGCGCCCCATTCACCCTGAAGCAGATGGCTGATGGCTTCCCCGGTCCCATCCACGTCGTCTTCGGCAACAACGACGGGGACAAGCTCCTTCTCTCCAGGGTGGCAACCCAGGCCGGGAACGTGACCCTGCACGGGGAGTTCGCCGAGCTGGAGCTGGGCGGCAGGAAAATCGCCGCCACCCACTATCCCGCCATCGCCGCAGGCCTGGCCGCCAGCGACCGCTATGACCTGGTCTGCTGCGGCCACAGCCACCGCGCCGCCGAGGAGAGGGTGGGCGACACGCTGCTCATCAACCCCGGCGAGGTCATGGGCCGCTTTGGCCGCTCCACCTATGTTTTGTACGACACCGACACAGACGAGGCTATCCTGCGAGC
>Ga0307437_1000498_pt1 | contig 30995 bp, 21 predicted proteins | sample SalMarWE160390MG_FD_202146 | JGI IMG/M metagenome (GOLD analysis project Ga0307437, IMG submission 202146) | Salt marsh sediment microbial communities from the Plum Island Ecosystem LTER, Massachusetts, United States - WE1603-90 | ecosystem: Environmental > Aquatic > Marine > Intertidal zone >...
GTTTAGTTTATTTATGCTTCGACCAAAGTCGTAAATGTTGTCTACTGCATATACTCTGTATTGTTCGGACAAAGCCTTAATATTTGACATCCAGATAAGAGATGATGCACTCGTAGATGGCAACAATACCAAAGAAGGACCATTCATTGGACCGCTTATACGAACAAAAGTTTTTCCATATGGTGTTTCCACTGTTATGGATTCCGAAGCAACTGGCCATTCTTTAGCCCTTTTATCATAATATTTCAAATATTGTGCTTTTGCTTTTACTGATTTAAATGGGTAGTATTCAGGCATTTTTGCCATATCTGGTTCAGAAAACAATGATATTAAAAACCAGGAAAAGGCGACAACAACTGCAATTAAAACTGTGGCTAATCCTATGAAGAGCTTTTTTAATAAAGACATCTTAGGTGGAGTAACTCTCTTTGTGTTATTAACGCTTGATTTTTTCATTACTATTCGTCTACATTTTCTTCACATTTTATTCTATATTCTTCCCAATAACACATAACCACGAGTTCACCTCTCAAGATTGTATAAAGAAGGGAATTGATTATGGATTTCATAATAACACATTATAGAATAATTAATATTCTGTCAAGCCTAAAATCAAAGTTTGGGGAAATCCGTAAATAATTAAATTTTCCTTATATTCATCTTCTTCATCTTTCTAAACAACGAACTTCTATCCATCTTCAGTTCTCGAGCAGTATCAGATATTTTCCAGCGATTCCTGTTCAAGATTGAAATAATATAGTCCCTCTCAAATCTATCTTTAGCCTCCTGAAAACTACCCTCGACTGAAATTTGCTTTGGAGAAGCACCAAGTATTTTTTCAATATGTTCTGCCTTAATACTTGTTGCTTCCTCGAGGATTACCAGTTTTGACATAAGATGCTTCAATTCCCTTACATTGCCAGGCCATTTACAATTTTGCAAAAACCTCACAGCCCCTTTTGTTAGTCTCTTAATTTCCCTGTTGTTTTCTGAGCAAGTTTCCCTTATGAAACTTTCTGCAAGAGTCGATACATCTTCTTTTCTCTCTCTCAAAGGAGGAACGAAAATTGAGACAACATTCAACCTTTGGTAAAGATCTTCCCTGAACTTTTTTTCCTCAATTAAACTCCTCAAATCCTTATTCGTTGCCGCAACAATTCTAACATCAATATCAATAGCTTCTTTCCCTCCAATGCGTCTAAAATTTCCTTCCTCTATCGCACCAAGAACCTTTGCTTGAGCCTTCTTGCTCATATCGCCAATCTCATCAAGGAACAATGTCCCCGTATTAGCAATTTCAAACTGACCCTTTTTCTGTCCGTAAGCACCTGTAAACGCACCTTTTTCATAGCCAAAAAGCTCGCTTTCTATGAGTTCCCCCGGGATTGCAGCACAGTTCACCTTGACAAAAGGTTTTGTGAATCTAATGCTTCTGTTGTGAGTAAGCCTGGCAACCAGCTCTTTACCTGTTCCCGATTCACCCTGAATTAGAACAATTGCATTGGTAGGAGCAACCTTTTCAACGATTGAGATGACCTGTTTAATCTTCTCTGATTCTCCCAGCATCCTATACCTTTCAAGCATGTCATTCCTCATTCGCTCCGATTCTTTGAACAACTCTCTTTTCTCGATGGCGTTCTTGATTGTGGTAAGAACCCTTGTTGTTTCAAGTGGTTTTTCAATAAAATCATCTGCGCCTAATTTTGTTGCTTCTACCGCCTTTGAAATTGTTCCAAACGCAGATATCATAACAATGGATATATCTGCTTTTGCTTTCTTAAACTCTTGTAGAAGCGTCATTCCGTTAGTATCCGGGAGTTTAAGATCAAGAAGAACTAAATCAACATTATCGTCTTTAATAACCTTTTGAGCATCCTTACCATTATTGGCAACTCTGACAGAATAGCCTTCATCTTTCAGAATTTCACTTAAGATACCGCATATCTTTTTTTCATCGTCAACAATCAGAATGTTATATCCATTTTTTTTCATTTTTTTTGTCCTCTATATTAATTGGTCGAAGCATATCCTATTTTGCTTCAACATTATTCAAATCTAATGGCAATTGAATCGTCACAGTTGTTCCAATACCTTCCTTACTCTGTATACTTATCTCTCCTTTATGCTGTTCCATTATCTGACGCGATATCAGTAACCCTAATCCTGTTCCACCCTCCTTCGTAGTGTAAAAGGCTTTGTATAAATTCGGCAAATCCTTTCCTGCTATTCCAGCACCACTGTCCTCTATGCTTACCTCAATATACTTCCCTATCTTACCATCAATAATCTTCTCCACCAACAAACTCCTTACACTCAATACTCCACTACCCCCTACCGCCTCTAACCCATTCTCTATCAAATTGTTCAATAATACCATTATCTGACTGCTATCACAATCCACTGACGGTATGTTCTTCCCATATGACTTCTTGATCTTTACTCCTCTTGGTAATATTCTATCATATTTCTCTAAAGCTGCTTCAATAAGGGAATTTATATCATTTAACTCAAAATTCGGCTTCTCTATAGATAAAAACCTCATAAATCTATCCGTTGTTCCACGCAATCTATCTACTTCCTCTAAAATGGAATTTGCGTATGTATCAAGTCCCCCTGCACTTTTGCCAAGTTCCTTCCTGTAAAGACTCTGCAGTCGCTGAAGTGTTAATGTTATCGTCGAAAGCGGATTCTTTACCTCATGTGCCAACTTCTGTGCAAATCCCGCCCACGATACTATCTTATCGCTTAAATATTTACTCGTCATATCCTCTACTATAATAAAACGTTCACTGTTAAACGGATAAAGACGTGCCTCAAAATTTCTTTCCATTTCCTCACCTTTTGAAGTAAACCTGAGAATCTCTTCTTTCTTTTCTGACTTCAAGAAATTATGAAAACGCTCCCTATCTGTATCTTGAATAAGGGCATCAACCTGCTTATCAGTGAACCTTTCTCCTTCCATCTTAAACACTTTTTTGGCAAGATTATTCATATATGTAATTCTTTGCTTCTGGTTGAACATAATAAAAGCATATGGTAAAATATTTGCCGTTCTTCTAATGTTCCTTATTCTCTTTGTTGTATATGCAAAACAAATAATCCCAAAAATTGCACTGCTCAACACCAACAGAAAAACCACAATCAAAATAATACTGCAAGGTTTCTTCGCTCCAAGAGGTGAGACGGGAACAACCGACATTATCTTACTTGTGAATGGAGAGTTATCTCCTATTGTTAAAAGCATTTTCTTGGTTCTTCCGCAGTTAACAGAAGCAGCAAAAACATTAATTCCGTACTCAAATTGCTGCTCCAAAATTGTCTGCAGATGCTCGTCCAAGAGAATTATCTTGCGATTTCCTGTTGACACAAGAATTTCAGTTCTTCCATCTCCATTGAAATCAGACGCTGTATGAACCCTTATAGTTGTATTGAAATGCCTTTCCTGCTCCAAATTTAGGGAATCATTAAAAATACGGATTGTGCCATCGCTGTTTCCCGTAATTATTTCTAATTCTCCGTCCCGACTTAAATCACATACTTCAATGCCCAAGAACCTTTCTCCAGTATGAATGTAACGCTTTGTTTTGCCTGTTTTTCCATCCAGTATAAAAAGAGAATTTGGCTGTTTATTGCTAGCTAATCCACCTTCTTCAAGAGCAATAACATCACTTTCCCCATCTCTATCGATATCTCGTGTCAATGCCCTTGTTAAAGTAGACAAATCACCAATTTGCCGCTTCCACACAATTCTCCCTGTTCTGTCAATGACGACAACATACGATAAAGAATCAGTCATACAATTTTCTTTATTGCCATTTCCCGGAGCAGCTGTCCCAATAACGAAATTGGTTTTCTCACCATTTCCTATATTCTTGAGATAATCAAAATGTGAGGACGGTTCAAGGTAAGGACTCCCAGCAAGCCAGTAATGCCATAATTCCTTGGCGTTATGATAATCATAAACCAATAGACCCCTTGGTTTTAGATTGTAGCTTGTTGATAGTAAGCATATTAGATCGTTAAAACCATCATCATTAAGGTCCGCAGAACAAACTTGTGTTACAATACAATCCCAATTTAGAGACAGATGATTGTCATTTCGAGATACAATACTAAATTTTTCAATAAACTTATTACTCTCGTAAATAAGCACGTATAGTGTATCGTTTTCAATCACCTGAAATATAAACTTCTTATCCTTTTCATTTTCCAATTTTACAGCATCAACAAAAGAATAATTCTTATTCGGTAGGGTTATTTGCTTTATAATGTTTCCATGCAAATCTTCGACGAAATTTCTGTTGTCAATCGTTACCATAAATTCATCAATTCCGTCATTATTGCAATCAATGGTTTTAAACGAAATTGCCTGAATTTCAAAATCCCTTCTTAACATCCATTTATTACTTGCATACACACCATTAAGAATAAACATCAAAACCGCAACCATATTAAATGTTGTTTTCATTAGACTCACTCATAAGTTATTATTGTTCTTAACCTTCGTTTACCTAATTTCATCTTTTCTCCTGCTATTATTATTTTTCCTTAACTCTACTGGAAATTGAACCGTCACAGTTGTTCCAATACCTTCCTTACTCTGTATACTTATCTCTCCTTTATGCTGTTCCATTATCTGACGCGATATCAGTAACCCTAATCCTGTTCCACCCTCCTTCGTAGTGTAAAAGGCTTTGTATAAATTCGGCAAATCCTTTCCTGCTATTCCAGCACCACTGTCCTCTATGCTTACCTCAATATACTTCCCTATCTTACCATCAATAATCTTCTCCACCAACAAACTCCTTACACTCAATACTCCACTACCCCCTACCGCCTCTAACCCATTCTCTATCAAATTGTTCAATAATACCATTATCTGACTGCTATCACAATCCACTGACGGTATGTTCTTCCCATATGACTTCTTGATCTTTACTCCTCTTGGTAATATTCTATCATATTTCTCTAAAGCTGCTTCAATAAGGGAATTTATATCATTTAACTCAAAATTCGGCTTCTCTATAGATAAAAACCTCATAAATCTATCCGTTGTTCCACGCAATCTATCTACTTCCTCTAAAATGGAATTTGCGTATGTATCAAGTCCCCCTGCACTTTTGCCAAGTTCCTTCCTGTAAAGACTCTGCAGTCGCTGAAGTGTTAATGTTATCGTCGAAAGCGGATTCTTTACCTCATGTGCCAACTTCTGTGCAAATCCCGCCCACGATACTATCTTATCGCTTGTATACTTACCTGTTTTGTCTTCTATCAGTACAACTTTATTGCTATTATTCAAAACACGTTTCTTTGCTTCTAACTTCCTTGTTTTTCCATCTAAAATACTATCAAATGTAAATGATTTTTGCACCTCGGGATTTGCCAACCATTTATCAAGCACTTTCCGTTCCTTATCATCAGTACATATATCAATAAATGGTTTACTATAGACCTCCTCCATCTCTTTGTGAAACATTTTTGCTGCACGAGTATTCATGAAAGCTATTTTGTTTTTAAAATCGATTATGAATAAACCGCTGGGAACGAAATTTACCACTCTCCTTAATCTTGCTGCCAAACGAAAATAATAAATAACAGCAATGACCAATGCACACAAGACCATAAGAGGAACTGCTATAATAATGAAATTGTAAGGTTTTCTATTTATAATCTGAACTACGGGAACAACCGACATCAGTTTGTATGAAGAAATGCTATCACTCCTGACCTTGAAAAGCAGCTTTTTTCTTCTGCCGCAGTTGACAATATCAGCACGCACAAAATTCTCTCCAGGTATAATATTTTGCTCAAGAATAGTCTTCAGTTGCTCGTTGAGTATGAAAAGTTTGCTATTTCTTGTTGAAAGCAAAATTTCATTTGTTCCATCCCCATCGAAATCACACACTGAAAGAACTTTAACGCTTGTGGGAAAGGATACTTCCTGAATTTTATTAAGAGAATCATCAAAAACTCGCATTTTGCCATCCGTATTCCCGGTAATAATCTCCAAGCGCCCATCACGGTTATAATCACAGACTTTCATACCAAAAAATTTCTCTCCTGTATTTATATAGTGTTCAATTTCTCCAGTTTCACCTTCAAGTATTAGAAGAGAATTAGGTTTTCTATTGTCGGCTAATCCTGCTTCTTCAATTACAACAACCTCGATAAGTCCATCTCTGTCAATGTCAATGCAGCACGGCACAGCCGTTGTTGATTTGTCACCAACTTTTTTTTTCAGACAAGTTTTCCTTTGCTATCAAGGACAATAACATACGAAGAATAATCGTCAACTCCGTTTGCTAAACCTCCATTGCAATGAGCAGCGGTTCCGAAAATGACCCAATTATCTTTTGAATGAACATTGTCATTCAAGAACGGACAAAAACATGAACCGAAATATGGGTTTCCACCAATCAACAGGTGCCATAGTTCTCTTTTGTTATGATAATCATACACGAAGATACCGCGGGGATGAACATCGTATCCTGTTCTTATAAAACAGACAAGTTCACTGAAACCGTCCTTGTTCAAGTCAGCAGCATATACTTTTCCACATCCACCTTGCCAACCTTTAGGCGGATTAATATCCTTCACTGAAAATAGCTTGACCCTGCATTCTTTGTTCCCACTTTCAAATGTAATTAAACACAGAGTGTCACTGTAAACCTTCTGAAAGATGAGCTCTTTTTGGGGACTGTTGTCAAGACTAACTGCGTCTATGAAGAAATAGTTATTATCATCAAAAAGTTTTTCTTCGATTATAGTTCCCTTCTGATCCCTAATAATATATGTGCAATATCCCTTCATTATCAATTCATCAACGTTGTCATCATCTATATCAATCGGTTTCATCAAATCCGTCTTAAACTCTAATTCCGTCTCCAAAGTCCATTTCACAGCACTTTGAATCGAGCACTGCAAAAGAAGGAAAAATACGAAAATAAGACCAAAAGTTTTCTTAAACATATACACAATTATAAATTAAAAATCAAAAATGTCAAATTGTTTTTATTTTGCCCGTAAGAAGAGAGTTACAGAAACATCATCTTTCGTGGTTTGAAAACTCGGACCAGGACTAAAAACAGTTATGGAGTCAATCCAGTTGGTGTATTCCCATTTCTCACCAGTGTTGAAGTCCAATATAATATCACCACCGATGTCTTCAAGATACTTTGGAAAATGCCCATATTCCAGGTCATAAGCACAGAGATTGCAAGCCAACTTCAAAACCTTGATTCTCGTGATACACTGCAATTTTCTATGAAACAAACTCATAACGTTTACATCAATAATTCTGAATACAGGATTTATTCGTACATATCTATTCATCCTTTCCTGTAGTAATTCTTCCGGTTTAATAGTGAAATTTGCGTTCCTTAAGTTCGAATTAGACTTAATTTCAATTTCTTTCATCCTCTCTACAACCTTGTCCATAAATCCAAAGCTTTTTACTGCTGCAAATCTTGGAGAGAAAAGATACCGCCAGCACGAAAGTCTCAATTTTAATCTTTCAAAAAAAAACGGTTTTTCTGTTCCCTGTGAAGACCTTAGTAAAATGAGTTTTGATGTTTGCCCAATTGAGAGATGGGCAAAGGATACCTTAATCTTCTTTTCTTCACCCTCCAGAGCTGCGCTCACGAAAGGCAAATCTTCCTCAATCTGAGTTAACGAACTATATATTTGCTTCAATTCATCATCATTAAATAGCCCGATGGACAAACCTATTTTTAAAACCTTTAAGGCTTCCGAAATGTAAAAACTGCCTATCATCTGGTTAAGTAACAAAGGTGCTGCGCACTCTATATGTTCTCCAAGTTTCATCACACATAACAAATCACTGACCCCTTCCTCTGTTCTACCGTTTCTAATTTTATACAAAGACTCAACACACATAATTCTGACTAAGTTTCTCAAAGTCACGAAGTCTGGGATTTTGAGCTCCAAGCCTTTCTTGTAATTATAAGGGATAGAGCAGTATGTCATTGCTGAACCCTGCCTGATTTTTTTTATAGCTGTCTCAGCTGCTTTCATAACTCCTTTAATTTCGGGTGTGGTTTCGATTTTACTATCAAGGTACATTTCGAGCATTTTGTTTGATTCGATGTTCTTAGACATTGCTATGGCAGATAGGTAATAGTCCCATGCATTTCTCGATTTTGTGCCCGATTGACTTACTAATGACTCATAAGCTTCGTTTCCAGCTCTCTTCAGCACCCGGTATGTGCAGCAATCAACACCAATACCAACTGCAAGAAGAAAAACGAATAATCCAAGCATGAAAATAACAACACGAAGCATAAATTTGAAATCTTTACTCAACTTCTTTGACACTTGTTCATCCTCCTTATGATTCCAAGTTGACAATTCTAGTGATAAGGTGCAATTTTGAATGCATTTCCAGCTCGCATAACTTTGAATTTTTTCCCTAAGGTTTTAAGGAGGTGCAAACCTTTAGGTGAAATCAACATATAATCTTTAGACAGTAATTCTTCTAATTTTACACCTGGGTCTTCGTCAAGGATGGAATAACCTATAATTGCTAAACTTGTTGAGCAGAGTCTCATTCTCTTGGCAATTTCACCAATACGATTCCATGAAATCTTCAAAATCTGAGCTTTTTTTATTAATAACAAACCAGATTCTACATCGGACTTTGTTATGTTCAATGCAGCATCATCTGAAAGTTCGAATTCCACTCCTCTTTCGTAGCTCTTTAATGTTTTGTATAACCAATTATTATCGGAAGTTTCTATTATTCTCTTCCTTCGAAAACACAAATTTCCCCCTAAATTTTCCCTTTATATGCTCCACCCACACCATTATCCCCCCTTTGAACTAAAGTTGAAGCCTTCAATCGTATTAAAAGCAAGTTTTATGCCACGAATAAAAAACCTCGCAGGCGAAACAAAACACCATTTTAAGCCACTTCAAGCAGTGTTAAAAACCCAATTAGTTACTTTTTGTAAATTCTTTTACAATAATGTTGTAAAATTGCAACTGGATTTCAAGATAATTTATGGAAAAATCTACCTTAAATCCTAAAGGTAAGTAGTATAAATGGTTTCAAAATCATATATTGAAAAATGTATTATGATGCTTTACTGCAACATAATGTTCTAAATTTACAACATTTGGAAATTTATTTTACCTATTTGTCTTTTTTCTGTTTTTTCTTTCTCAGACGGACTAAGTACTTGAGGTCTTCCAAATCCTTTGCACGAGCAGCAGCCCTCTTCATCTCTATTAGGCTATCTAATGAAGCAAAATCAACATAGGTGTTACCGAATTTGGCTTTTATCCTATTCTTCCATACGTTGCCGAAACTTATACCTTTTACAAATGGATGTATATCAGTCTCCACTGCATATTGACGAATTAATATCTTTTTTGTGAGAAGATCTTTCACGGTAACATCGCTCAAATCATATCCAAACTTCTTGAGCGCTTCAATTGTCTTTTTTGCATTTGCTTCGTCTGCTCTAATAAAAATATCAATATCTAAGGTGGCTCTCGTGTAACCGTGAACAGGGAAAGCCGTTGCACCAATTACTACAAAATCAACTTTATGTTCTTTTAATAATTTCAGAAGTTTTTCTGTATCCACAATTTTTTAACAGGTTACGCATTTCTTGCGTCTTCTTAAACATCATTTGAAACCTTTGTTTGGTTGTCAGAGACATAAGATAATTCAACTCAAATTCTATTTCCCTATTCTCGTCATCGGCGTCCAATTTTAAAATTGTTTTTGTCTTATTTGGTTCCATACACTCAAAGTATATAGCAAATATCATACAAAGTCAAGATTTTTTCGTTTTCAGATTCTTCCAAGGTGAAAAACTACTGCCTTACTCAGAATGAGACCACTTTGTCCAGATTCTTCCATAGTCAATATGGAATAGATTACTCAGGAACAACAGAAAGTCTATTTCTCCTTGACATTTCTTTCTGGAAGATATATTATTCATGTATGCGTAGTCTAATACAATTGTTCTCTTCTCAAGTGCCCCTAAATCCCTCTTTGAAAAAGGGGGATTTCCAAGAAGTAACTTTGCCAAATAATCAAGAGAAAATCAAAAGGTAAAACAAGGGAGTTGAAATGAAAACATTTTTTTTATTCCTGTTTATTGTGCTGCTGACCTTCACGATTGTAAGTGCTCAAACAGTACTGTGGTCATACAAAGCAAATGGTTCTTTATGGGAACACATCCGCTCCATCAAAAACATAGACGATGTGAACGGCGATGGACATCAGGATGTAATTGCCGTGAGTGAAAATGACACACTCTATTGCCTTTCTGGAATAGATGGAGTTCCAATATGGAAATTCGTCTCAGCCTCATGTTATCTTGAAAGAGGACTAATCTCAGTTCCAGACCTTAACGGAGATTCGATTCCGGATGTCGTTCTTGCAACTATCTGGGGAACCCGTTCCGTTTTTGCACTATCAGGTGCAAACGGTGATACTATCTGGCAGTATGATACACATGAATATGGCAGCGGCGGTTGGGTTTACGAGGTTGCGCCGATGACTGATATAGACGGTGACAACATAATAGATATTTTAGCTTCAACAGGAGCAGACCCAAATAGGGCATATCTTTTTAGCGGTGCAACAGGAGTAAAAATATGGGAGACCAATCTGGGATATGCTGTTTTTGGCATAAGAGAAATAGGAGACCTAAACGGGGATAGTATTCCCGATGTTGCAATAGGAACCGGTGACGGAAGCTCATCAACCTACAATGTCTTTGCGCTTGATGGTTTTAGCGGTAGTCAAATATGGAAAAAGAGATTGACAGGTGCAGGATGGACGGTGCTCACGATAGGAGATTTGAATTCGGATAATATTCCTGATGTTATTTCTGGAAACAGTGCCGGTGTGATTACAGCCATTTCCGGTGCAGATAGCATAACCTTATGGACAATGAATACCGGAGGTAATATCGTTGATTTGAATGTGCTTTACGATGTAAATGAAAATGGCTTCAATGAACTTCTCCCATCAGGAACAACTATGAATAGTTTCTACTGCATAGATACGGATGGAATAACCGGCAATATCCTCTGGTCAACTCCTGCACCGGACCAGGTTTTTGCAAGCGTCCGTATTCCTGATATTAACGGAGATGGAAAAGATGATGTTGCCTGCGGAACAGGATACAATGTCAATGTCTTTTTTACTCTTGATGGAACCACAGGTGATACCATCTGGTATAAGAATATGAGCGGACCTATTGAATCCTGCTGGTGGATCGAGGATATAGACGGTAATGCTTATCCCGATATTCTTGTTGGCACAAGGGATGGTTGGATTTATGCTCTTTCCGATGGTAATGTCGACGTCAAGGAACAAAAAATAGAAAAACCAACTCCATGTACCAAATTATCCGTAGAACCAAATCCATCTATAGAAAAGGTAGTAATCAGATTTTCAGTATCCGGAGTTTCCGGAGTAGACTTAAATATCTATTCTGTGAGCGGAGAAAAAGTTTTTACACCTATAAGTGGTATTGAGCAATCGGGCAGTAGAAAAATAGTATGGGATAGGAAAGACGCAAAAGGACAGATCGTCCCGGCAGGTATTTATTTTGTAAAACTCGATGCAGGTATCTACTCACAGACGGCTAAAATTGTTCTTATCCGATAGTTGCAATGAGAAATACTTATCAATGTGGGAAACATTTCTTAGTCTCCGTCTGTCGGCGTTAGGAAACCCCTCCTACAAAAAAGAAAGGACTCGATGAATGAATCATAAAAAACTCTTTTTGGTTGCAGTCATTTTTTTAACTTCTTTGGTCTCACTACATTCACAAGTCCTTCAGTGGCAAGGATACTGGGCAGGTGCATATACAAGTGGAACGCCATCTTCACCCTGGCTTGTTATGCAGCAAACTTCGGCTTACTCGTTTCAAATAATAGATACAAACTATCAAACAGTAACTACATTTTCACTTCCCATCCCTGGAGGAGCACTTTACTATAATATTATTGCAGCCTCCCCGGATTTTGATACCGATGGAAATATCGAAGTATTATACCAGTATACAGACAGTGTAAATTACACGGGTCATATTTTCTTAAGGGACATTTCAACATCGTCCAATCAACTAACTTTTTCAGATACCGATACAACCTACTATGCTTATACTTTTTACTTTGGAAATGAAAGAACAATCATAATCGCAGGAAGTTTCAATAATGGAACACATACCTATTTGTACCGTTCCAATAATCCCCAATCAATCGGCAATTCAGGAAACGATACAAAAAACTTTCAACCATTTATGAACCTATATCCCAATCCGGCTCTACACTTTTCAGAAATTCATTTTGCTGTTCCAGAGAATAGCAATGTTGAGCTTACAATATATAATCATTCTGGCCGAAAGGTAAAAACACTCAAGAATGCATTTATGAAAAAAGGAGAATACACAATCCCTTGGTATGGAACGGATTCCAACAATAAAATTCTTCCTTCCGGAAGCTATTTTTTCAGGATTGATATAAACGGAAAAATGGTTTCAAAGAAGATGATAATGCTAAAATAACAAAACATTTAGTGAATATCGGAAGAATGTAACAGCGTTTACTGATTATTTACCTTGACTTTTCTGCATCCCTGTCATATAATTTAATTTGTAGTAAATGAACTTCAATTACAAGACAAAATATGGGTGATAAAATGAAACAAACAAATTATAGAATATTACTCAGAAAAGAACCTGAAGGAGGCTATACAGTTTTGGTTCCTTCCCTTCCTGGGTGTATCACTTATGGTGAAACCATAGAACAGGCAATAAAAATGGCGCAAGAAGCTATTGAACTATATATTGAAAGTTTGAAGGAACATGACGAAGAAATACCAACCGAAGAAAATACACTTGAGTATACGCTCACAGTAAATGCCTATGTCTAAAACCCCTTCACTTACTCCTCAGAAGGTTATTAAGATACTTGAAAAAAAGAACTTTATGCTGGATAGAATCAAAGGTAGCCATCATATTTATTTCAATCTTGAGACTAAAAGACGCGTCGTCGTCCCACTTCATAAAAAAGACTTACCAAAAGGTACACTACTTGAGATCTTAAAACAAGCAGGCATAAGTAAAACGGAATTAGCCAAGTTAATCTGAGCAGTTTGCCCCAATAGGCTAAAATATCTTTCTGTTTATCCAGACTGTTTGAAAAGAATAATAATGTCTAAAATACAAAAACTAATAGAAGAACACGAAAAATTAAGGTCCAAAGGAATTAACTTAATTGCATCGGAAAATTATCTTTCCGTGAATGTGAAAAATGCACTTGCAACTGACCTCGCAGGCAGGTATCATACAAGTTGGTATGGCGGCTCAAAATTTGCCCAGGAAATTATAAGAAAAACAGAAGCACTGGCAAGAAAACTGTTCAAGGCAAAATATGCCATAGTCACGGCTGTATCGGGAAATATATGTGACCTTGCTGCTATTTTTGCATTTACTAAACCCAATGACAAAGTAGCAATGCTTCCTTTCAGTCTTGGTGGTTATCCTCTGGGTGTTCACAAGTTCAATCGCAGGAGAGTTAATATACCTGTTAATAAGAAAAGCCTTGAGATTGATGTAAACACAACTGTGAAGATGATAAAGAAAGAACGGGTAAAACTTACAATTCTTGGCTCCTCTTTTATTCCCTTCCCTCACCCTGTTAAAAAAATCAGCGTAGCAATAAAGAAATTCAGTTTTCCCACTCATTACGTTTACGATGGTTCCCATATTATGGGCTTAATTGCCTGTGGGGAATTTCAGAATCCACTCGCCGAAGGTGCCGAAGTGCTTTTTGGGAGCACACATAAAACCCTATATGGACCTCAGGGAGGTATCGTTCTTACCAATTCAAGAAAACATTATGAACTGCTAAACGAATATCTTGCCATGGACTTGAATGAAGGCATTGGCTTGATTGATAATCCGCATACAAATCGCATTGCAGCACTTGGCATTGCAATGGAAGAGATGTTGAAAGATAAGGTTTATGGAAAAAGGGTAATAAAAAATGCAAGAACTCTTGCACAAGCACTGGACGAATCGGGCGTTCCTGTGAAGTTCAAGGAGAGAGGATATACAAATTCACATCAAATACTCTTAGACCTTATACCGAAAAAAGCAGAGAAACTCTGCCACACATTAGAGAAGGTTGGGATCTTTATAGATATTGGTGGAAGACTCGGCACAGCAGAAATTACACATAGAGGAATGGATTCTAAGGCTATAAAAAAACTCGCAAAATCGATTTCAAAGGTTTATCATAAATAGAAAATCCTCCGCAAACTACTCCAATTCTATCCCTTTCCACTTCGCATATTTTTTGATTTCGCCCTCGATAGAAGCAAAGATAAGAGCAATTACTGCTATATCATCTATATAGCCAACTCCAGGGATGAAATCCGGAATTAAATCAAAAGGATTTATGAAATACAGAATTGCAAAAACAGCAGCAGCTATCACTCGCCAGGGCACTTCCCGATATTCTTTGTTCCTGTAATCTTTGAGCAATGAGATGAGAACCTTGATGCGGTTAAAAAAGGCACTGAATGGTCCACCCTTTGTTGCAAGCTTTCTTGCTTGCTTAACCACTTCCTCGGTCTTTCCATAGGCTGTTTCAATATCACTCTTTGATATGTTCGCTATTCCACGTTCAATGGTTTTTCGATATTTGACCAAATCATACCCACAGAATTCACAAAAATTGCTATTATCACTAACTTCCTTACCGCAATTTGGACATTTCAATCAATTCCTCCAGCTATACCGTTAAAAACAACTGTTCCTTCCACGTTCTTTTAGACAATCTAAAGTGAAAAAGGTCTTTTGTCAACTTTTTTAACATCCGAGATTCTTCCATGGATGATATGGGGAAGATTACTCAGAATGGCAGTTCTTCCGTCAAATTCCTCCTCCCTGACTGGATTCCTGCTGTTGCAGGAATGACAGAACACACCCCTGAACCCTGTGAAATACCGCTATCTTCAAAGAACTTTCCTATTTCACAGGCTAAACCCCGTCTTTTAAAAGGAGATTACACACCCCGTCAATTTCATTGACACCCCTCTTTTTAGAGGGGATTTGATTTACTTTTCAGAAACAATAGGGGCAGACACACAGGTCTACCCCTACATAGGTTTCGGCTGCCGGGAAAAAACATCAATTTATCGAAATAATATCTTGACATCCTTGCCGAATATGCCTAATCTTTGTCTGAATTATGATTAATGTAATTGCATTTTTCGTTACCGGGGCATTTTTAGGATTTCTACTAAGGAAGCAAAAAAAAATAATAGGAAATATTGACAGAATTACTAATTGGACAGTCTACCTTCTTCTCTTTCTTTTAGGGCTTTCTGTCGGAGCAAACAGGACAATTATCAGGAATATCGGTAAGATAGGCATTCAAGCGCTCATTCTTGCTCTTGGTGCAATTGCTGGCAGTATCGTGTTATCATTTGTTATCAGCAAATTGCTCCTCAAGGATAGGAAGAGTGAAAAATAGTCTAATCATTCTCGCATTTTTCTGCTCAGGTATTCTTCTGGGACTTATTCCAAATCTATCTAAAATTGTTTCATTTAGTAATCTTAGTATGTATGTTTTGTATCTTTTGATGTTTCTTGTTGGAATTGGAGTGGGGAGCAATTCAGGTGCGTGGAGAATAATTAAAACATTAAATGTAAAGATCTTTCTGCTCCCTGTTTCAGTGGTTATTGGAACTCTCTTAACAGTCGGATTGCTTTCATTTCTAATTACTGGAATCAATCTAAAAGAATCTCTTCTCGTGGGTTCAGGGCTGGGTTACTACAGCCTTTCAAGTATTCTTATTACTCAACTGTATGGTGAAACGCTCGGGGTTCTTGCTTTGCTTGCCAATATTTTCAGAGAAAGTTTGACTCTACTTTTTACCCCGTTGTTTGCAAAACATTTTGGTAAACTCTCCCCTATTGCCTCGGGAGGCGTAACATCGATGGACACAACTCTTCCCATAATCACAAGAACTATTGGAAAAACCTACGCCTTAATCTCGGTTTTCAATGGAGTGGTTCTCACAATTCTCGTTCCTTTTCTCATAACACTGATAGCACAGCTGTAAGATTACTAAGAGACCGAAAAGACATGAGAGAAGAGTGATGAGCGTATCGGAGTGTCGGTGAAACGGAGTATCGGAGAAAAGACAAGTCAAAAGTTAGAAGTGAAATCATTTAACGTGGGAGAAAAAGGGTTTGATTTGTTGGACTGGTTAAAAACCTGAAACAAATGTTTTCTCTGTGTGCTCTGTGTCTCTGTGGTGGAATGTATATGGAAGTTCCTCCTACATTCCTATCTTATGACAAGTTTCATCGAGGTTGCTCGAGCATGGTCGTCCTGACACACCAATATGTGCTCCCCAATCTCTGGATAAATGAATACTTTTTCTTCTGGACTACCCGACCATATTAGTTTATTATCCAGAAACCAAAATATTTTTCTTACAGAATTATCAACTGAAGCATCCAAAAGAATCTTCTGATATTCCGAGTTAATTCCTTTTCTTACATAGTATTTACATTCCCTGTCAGGTGAACGAACAACAGGCCCTTTACCGGACATAACTCCGTGTGATGAGGGCATAAGAGGAGGGACTTTGTCAAGAGCGTAGCCATTTCTTTCCATCCATGTTGCAACCTCTGCAGGCCAAACCTCGAATATTTTTCTTTCATATAATGAACTTGATAGATTAGATTTACAGATTCTGTAACCTGTTCTCTTATCCACATAGAATGTCTTATGTATATTGCATTTATCCACAGATGATACACCCTTGATATACATTTCTTCGATTTTGTGGGGACAATCTCTTCCCGGTAACATTCCACTGGTTGCACAAACCACCCTTGTTCCCACGGAGTTCGGTCTCTTAAACCACTTTCTTTCCTCTTTCCCAGATATTGCGTTCAGTATGTCAAATAGGATTGGACCAGCAACCTGTGCACCCACTAATTCAGGCGTGCCTTGACCTCCAAAATTCCCAACCCAGACACCTACGGTAAAACCCCTTGTGTAACCAATACTCCACGCATCTCGATGACCATAACTTGTTCCTGTTTTCCAGGCGATCTTAGGCCTATCCATACTGAACTTCCAGTATGTTGGAAGATCGGGTCTTTTTACCTTGCTCAGCAGTTCTGTAATTATATATGCTGCACCCGGAGACAGGATCGAGTTTCCTTGTATTATCGGATCATCTTTGCAGTATCTGACTCTTCTGAACCGACCTTCATTCGCAAGTATTGCATATAAATTGGTAAGTTCGGCTAGCTTAACCTCGCACCCTCCGAGAATGATGGACAAACCATAATCCAGATTGTCATAATCGATGGTTGATATTCCACCTTTCTGTAGAAAAGATACGAAATTTCCAATACCAATCCTGCTAAGCAGGTTCACCGCCGGAATATTCATTGATTTGGTCAGTGCTTGTTTGACCGAAATCACACCATAGTATTTACTATCGTAGTTTTCTGGCGTATATCCAGCATAGCTTATTGGAATATCATACATTATGGAAGATTGCGTCATCAGCCCTTTATCGATTCCAATAGCATACAGGAAAGGCTTAAGCGTCGAACCAGGTGAACGGGAGGATGTCGCACCGTTCACCTGCCCACTATGAGCCTTGTCAAAGAAATCGTATGAACCAATAAGTGCGAGAATACTGTTGTCTTTGTTATCCAGAACGACTACCGCACCATTTGTTATACCTGAATCATACCACTTCTTCAAGTGTTCTCTAAGTATTATTCTGCATTTTCCATGAATTGCGGAATTCAGTGTAGTATAAACCCTTGTCTTCAAAGGGAAATATCCATGTATTAGATCGGTGAAGTGAGGAGCATCAAAAGGCATTCCCGGATTCTCAATAATAATATCTTCTTTCTTAGCCTGATAATATTCTTCATCCGTAATAACTCTTCTTTTTCTTAAATATGCCAATATATTATCCCTTTTTTTCTTTAACCTTAAAGGATGCCTTTCAGGGTGCAATGCATTCGGAGAATTGGGAATTGCTGCAAGCAGTGCTGCCTGTGCAAGACTTATTTCAGATGGACTTCTCTGGAAATAATAATAGCAGGCAGCACCAATTCCTTCAATGTTTCCACCGTAAGGTGCCATATTGAAATAGAACTCAAGTATTTCATCCTTCGAATAAAGTACCTCGAGTTTTACTGCACGAATCATCTCTACAATCTTCGAAGGGATACTCCGTTTTCTGTGTTCCATCATTCTCGCAACTTGCATTGTTATCGTCGAGCCTCCCGAGATAATTCTTTTATTCTTTAGATTCAAATAGATAGCTCGAACTACAGCCCAGGGATTAATACCTGGATGGTCATAGAAACATCGGTCTTCGACATTTATTACAACCATCTTCAAACGATCGGAAACTTCATCAACATCCACATTCACTCTCCATTTATCATCGCCTGTAAGGAAAGCGCGAAGCAATCTCTCATTGCTATCATAGATCGTTTGAGAAACAGGCTTGTTTAATTTTCCCCTATCAACAGGGAAAAACATTACAACAAGGAAAAAAGCAATAACTGCTCCGGAAATAACTGCAAGCTTCTTTTCCATTATCTTGAAGATTTAACGGTAATTTCACCACTATTTGCGACCGACGATTTGAAGGGATCATACATCGCCTCCCCAAACACTGGTGGGAGAACGAATTTTCCGCATGTAACTGCCCGCAACATATAATAAAAATCTACCTTTCGACCTTTCCGTAAATTGACGAAGATATTGAGCCTATCATCTCTTATGTCCATATAGTCCGGCGCAATGGGTCTGTCCTCTATCCAGTCTAAGGTCTGGCGAGATTCAAGTCTCGGATTCTCTATTTCAAGTCCGGCAGGTAGCATATCCGATACTATAACATTGCTCAGATTATCCGTTAGGGCAGTCATAGTTAATCTTGCAACTATAACATCTCCTTGTTCAATATCGCTGTAAACAATGGGATTTCCCCATTTATCAAAATAAACCCTGTTAACCCGTAAATCCCTTGAATACTCTTCAAAATCCGAGCCTTTCTTTATGCCACTGAAATACCAGTAGTAGAAGCAAGGTCCTTGACCTTGTATTTTGATCCTGACTTTCTTACCTTCTCCTTTCTCTGTTTCAAATACTTCGCTCTTTGTGTCGAACGAACCAAGAAGTTCTTCATTCATCCACACCTTTCCTTTATATTCTCCCTTCTTGATGTTCCTTAAACTCTTGCCCAATGCCACAAATCCAAAAGCAGCTTCTTGTGTAGAATAATAACGGTATCTCTTTAGTTTTTCTGCAATGGTTTCTATCAGTACAGGAATCGAAGCATTATCCGGGTCGACATCGCTTAAAACATCCAACACAATGGCATTCTCCCTTGTTCCAGAATTAAAATTTCCTCCTGTCTCCCTTGGTGTTTCACTCGGAGCTATCTTGAAAGGAATCATCGACTTTGCAGTATTGATATCGCCTGAATGTGCATATGCACCTGCAAGTAAAAACTGCGCCCAGGTCGACATTTTCTTATACTCAACCTCTTTCAGGTAATTCATACTTACTTTATCCGGTTGTCCAAGAATCGATAGAACATATGTAATGTAAGCCTGTCTATCCATTAGATAACGCCTTAGGTTATGTTGAGATTGCTTTCTTAACATATACTTAAGATGTGAAGCAGCCTTGTTGAGTACCCAGTCCGGTATTTCATATCCTGCTTTTCGAGCTTCTGCCAAAAAGTGAGTTGCATAAATACTTCCCCATTCCGATTCATAATTTCCACCTGGCCAGTAAGAAAACGCTCCATTTGACATCTGCATAGACTTTAACTTATTTATGCCTTCCTTTATGTAATAATCTGCACTTTGCTCCTTGAACAGTGAAGGTTCGACAACTTTCGCTATTTCATTGAAGTAAAGGAGCGGGAAAATCCTGGATGTCGTCTGTTCGACACAACCATGCGGATACCGGAGTAAGAAACGCAAACTATGCCCGAATCTGATTGTAGGTAACGTCGAAACAGAGATATGAAACTTCGTTGTTCCTTTGACCCAATCCGAACTCATGCTAAGAGTCGTTTCTCCATCATCACCGATTTTCCCTGCACCAACCTTGGTGAGTAATGGCGAACCCGGTCTGAGAGGAATATCAACATCATATTCTGTGGATGCACCCAAACCTTTCGCCCTTAAGTTGAAATGCAGTGCTCCAACTTCATTTGCCGCTCTGCAGGTAAACTTAACAGCTTGCTCTTTCTTACTTTCGATAGTTATGCTTTTCTTTCTTGATGACAATACCGAAACGGGACCTTTTGCAGAAATCTCAACCGATACTTTCCCATTTTTGGCTGTTGAATTATAGACATTAACAGGTATGTCAAAACTATCCTTTCCTGTTAAGAACCTGGGGAATGTCGGTGTCAGAACGATTGGATCGGAAACAGTAACATTTTCGAAAGACGAACCGAATTCTTCTCCGTCGAATGCCACTGCCATTATTCTCAAACTCCCCTGGAATTGAGGGATATCGAAATTAACAGTTACCTTTCCTCTGTTATTTGTTTTTACAACTCCAGACCAGAGTGCTATAGGTTTAACCCTTCTTAGAGCCACAGGCATCAAGTGCCTTGCAGCCTCTCCTGCTCTTCCACCACCAGCAGATGGGATGGTTCCAGTTTTTTCAAGTTCTGGCAAAATAAAAGAGTATATATCGAAAGTTTCTACGGAAAGTCTGCGTTTGCGATAGAAAAATCCAAATGGGTCAGGGGTTTCGAAGGAAGTAATCTGACAGATTCCTTCATCAACTGCGGCAACCGTAAGATATGTATGACTCGAACCACCTTTCACTTTGACCGAAACATCAAGATTCGAACGGGGCTTAATGTGAGTAGGAACCTTTAGTTCAACTGAAAGTTGTGTTTCGCTGCAGTCCATCATAAGAGGATAGGCACCATAAGCCCGAATTGGTGCGTGAACCTCAGTCGATTTATTGGAGCGAATCAAATTACCAACAATGTAAACATTGGGTTCATATTCCTTTCGAACCGGTATGCTTATATTCGCAGTGTTTTCTTTCATCTCTATTACTTTCTGGTCAATCACCCTATCCCTCTCTACGGTCAAAATAAGTCTACCCGGAAAAGGTGTCCTGATCTGCAAATTTGCCTTGTCTCCTACCTTGTACTTTTCCTTGTCAAAATCTATCTTAATCTTTTCGGGTTCAGCCATAGCCCAGGGGGCATAACCCCATCCAGAAACATAAAAATCGATACTTGAAGATACACCGGACTTGAGTTCTGTAATAACTGCTTTGTATTGACCATAGTGCTGTGGAATAAAGGAAAGAGAAGATATTTCTCCATTGTAAGTTATATTGCGTTTCTCAATAAGATTTAGCGATTTTTCAGAAACATAACGATAGGTTCCATAATTATCACGCTCGAGTATACTGTTCCATTCAACCCTATAATAACTGAATTCCAAACCCATCGACCTCTCTTTCTCCTCGTTCGGTTTCAGCACGACATAGTTAATATGTACCTCTTCGTTCTTCTTCCCATATCCTTTTTCCTTTTTTTGCAAACCAATATAAAAAGGATATGGATGTATGGTAAACTCCTTATTCTTCGTTACTGCCCTTCCACCCATCTCCAGAACCGACACTTCAAGTAATCCTTGAAGGGATGACGGTGCTTTCATACCATCGGGAATATGAAAACTACCCGATAGTCTTCCTTCATTATCCAGGGTTTCTTCTCCCAAATCGAGATTAACCTCATCGAAATGCTTCTCATAATCTGAAAAATGAAATTTGCTATATCCTTGAGGACTGAACGTTTTTGCACTGATTTTACAGTTAGTCCTTACCTTTCTTCCAGCTGCAGGGGGGCCAAAAAGCATGGTTCCTTCAACATCAAATCGAACATTTTCACCTCCGTCATAGCTATCCTTCTCAATTTCAAGTTTAACCTTTATTCTCTGTGGCATAAATTCTTCGACATTAAACTGCAATCTGCCTATGACAACACTATCGGTTATTATGACTCTTGCTCTATAAACACCTGTCATAGCATACATTGGAATATCTATCTCAAAATCCTCCAGACCTCCGTCACCAATCCAGCCCCTGTACTCATTGAAAAGTTTGCCATCGGGTGCGAGTATTTTTAGTTTCAAAGGAAAATTCGGAGGTATTTGCCGCTTTTTATCACGGACAGCAGTTGCAAGGTGAACGGTATCTCCAGGACGGTAAACTCCTCTGTCGGTATAGATAAACGCTTCATAGCCCTGCTTCATTGGAGGTGCACCACCAACATCAAAGTCGCTCAGCGATAATCTCGAATCCGATAGTCTCATAAAAGATATATCTTTCTCTTTCTCGGCAATAATAACAAAAGGTTGAAAATCCTTCACCGTTTCCTGATAGTTTTCGAACCGCACGATCCCCATAGAATTCGTCATACCTTCGAATAATTCCTGGTTTGTCTTACTCAGCAATTTAACTTTTACACCTTCTTGCGGTGAAAGAGAGTTTAGTGAATTAATAAATACTACCATTTCATCATTTGAAACTTTTGCGATAATTCCAAGGTCCGTTAACTTAACCCATTTTATCTTTCGGTCCCAGTAGTAATCCGGCTGATTGAGTATCAGGATATAAATACCTTTTTCGTCATCCTTTAAATATTTATTCATATCCACAGTTGTAACAACCTTACTGTTTTTCTTATCTTCCGTCTCAATCTTCTCTCGCGCAACATGTTTACCAAGATAATCCCTGGAGAAATAACTGCTATACATCCAGTTATGATTAAGGAAATAAACAAGATTGTTTATGAAAACCTTTTCGACACTGAGTTCGATCGTATCCACATTGACCGTTTCTATACCAACCTTAAGACTTCCTTTACTTGGCAGAAAAATACCTTTCGTTACAAAATCAACCGATGGTTCCAATTCTTTCATTATAAATTTTGAAGAAAATTCGTTCTCAAGTTTGTTCCCATTCAATGCAGGTAAACCTTTTCTCAATTTCAATATGTATTCCTTCTCAGGTTCGAATTTTCCATGAATGTAAACATATCTCTCCTGCTTCAACAAATAATAACTAATACGAGGCTCTATCTCGATGAAATTCTTTATTGCATCGATGTTTACGAAAGTTGAAAACTTCACTGTTATCCAGCTACCGCTACTGGAGCATTCTGGAAATGCACTTTCCACTACCAATTTCCTGCGTCTCGGAATACTAAAAACAGCTTCATATTCTTTAAGCAAACTAACCACACCATCAACCGGAAGTAAATTTTTGTTGATCTGCACTTTTACTTTTTTATCAATATCTTCCACTGAAAACGGCTTACTTATGACACTAAGTATATTAGAGTCCTTTATCTGTTCAACATCGCATATAATTTCTTCAGCCTTAAGAAACTTTACTTTAAGATATTTCATCAGCTCCTGTGGATTTACATTATAATTAAATTCCAAACTTATTCGCAGTCGTGCGGAATTAGGTTCTTTCTCATTCATAACATATTCATGTGTAAAATCCTTGACCACAATTCTCTGAGTATGAAATTCAAATCTACTTTTACCTTTAATATGTAACGCCTTATTTTTCAGTAGATTAGGAGATATCTCAAGACGGTATTCTGTCGATGGCTTGAGCTGCTCTTCCGGATAGAATCTTAGTTCTTTCTGATTTATCCATTTACATCTACCTTCAATGTGTGGGTCAATTTTTAAACCCTTTTGGTCCTTCCATACATCAACACTTTCCGCTGCAACCACATTCTGAGAAAATGCAATCGTGAAATTCGTTTTTTGCGGAACTTCACCTTCATCGTAAAACCTCTTTACCGAAACACTTCCTTTACCCAGATTACAACCATGAAACACCAGGAACAAAAACGCAATCAAAATCCCTAAAAATATGAATCTGTCCTTCTGTAATTTAGGCATTGTTAAACCTCCTGATTAAAGGTTAATAAAATTTCTTCTGACTATTCACATCAAAATTTATATCACACTAATCTATAAAATGTCAAGTATTTTTCCAATCCCATAGTTACCCTTTTTCTCTTGATTGATTAATAAAAATCTGTTATATTGCACGGATGCTGAATGAACCTGTAAACCCGAATAAAAAACAAGGTTTGTTTCAAAGGTTTTCAAATCAACCTGACATACTAAAAGGAACAATCTGGAAGGCTGTAGTACACCTTTCTCTTCCTATTATCATAGCAAATCTTTTTCAGACATTATACAATCTGGTAGACGCATTCTGGCTGGGAAAACTCGGTAAAACCGCCCTTGCCGCACCAACAATCACATTTAATGTTATATTCTTTATAATTTCCATTGCAAGTGGTCTTGCTATTGGTGGCTCCACCCTTTTGGCACAGTATAGGGGAGCAGGGGAAATTAAGAAAGTTAACGAAACAGCTGGCAATACTTTCGTTCTCATAGGTTTAATTTCAGTCACATTGAGTACTCTCGGATACATCTTCACGCCACAGATTCTCCATATCCTGCAAACACCACAAGATGCATTTCCGCAAACACTCGCTTATATGCGCATTATCTTCATAGGCATACCATTTATTTTTGGGTTTTTTGTATATCGGGCTATTATGCAGGGTTATGGGGATACAATAACACCATTGAAATTGAGTGCTGTGTCAGTTGGATTAAATCTTATTCTTGACCCCTTTATTATCTTTGGTTGGGGTCCATTCCCCAGACTCGGAGTCGTTGGAGCAGGGCTTGCGACAATATTTACCCAATTTCTAGCCTCAGTAATTGGAATAATTTTTCTCGTATCTGGTAAGTATGGTGTAAAAATACGACTCAACGGATTTAAATTCAATATTGGAATTATTAAATCAGTATTCAGGATAGGTGCACCCATTGCTTTTAGTCAATCAGGTGCATCTCTCGGATTTATGCTTCTTATGGGCATTGTCAACACATTTGGGACAAGTGTCATCGGTGCTTTTGGAGTTGGAAATAGGATTATTTCATTACTGGTAATGCCTGCCATGGGACTGTCGCAGGGTTCCAGCACCGTGGTTGCACAGAACATTGGTGCAAACCAGGCGTCTCGAGCAGAACGGTCTGTCTGGACAAGCGTCGGAATAATCACCTTCTTCACCTTCATTTTTACTACGCTTCTTTTCTTCTTCGGGGGATATGTTGTAAAATTCTTTATTAATGACCCTGAGGTTGTTGCTATAGGTATGCGTATGTTCAAGATTACATCTTACTCGGTTCTATTTTTCGCAATAATGATGGTTTTCACAGGAGCCTTCCAGGGTTCCGGACATACAATGCCTGTATTCATAATGCAGATGATTAGGCTGTGGGGTTTGAGAATACCCTTTGTAATAATTCTTACCAAAGTCTTGCATTATGGACCCGATGGTATTTTCTGGGGAATGACCATCAGTAACCTTGTTATTGCAATAATCGCTTTTTTGTGGTTTAAGAAAGGCTCATGGAAAATAAGAATAATAAAATGATGGAATTTTTTATCTACACATTTGTAAATAAGTCAGAATCTAACCACAGAAAAACAAATGGAATCTCTGTGTTCATATTTTTGACATAACCAAACCTAAAAAAGGAGGAAGGATGAAACAGGGAAGTAGAAATGCCGTGTCTACAGCAAGAATCTTTGTATCTCTTGCTTGCGTTTTTGCCTTTTCGTTTTTCTTTTCAACTGACACACATTCAAAAAAACCGGGAGAAGATGGAATGAAGAAACAACAATTGATACTGATAATCAACTATCCTTATCAAATATGGTCAAACGACCCTACAAAGATACATCTTACACTGTTTAAACCTGATTTCATACCTGCAAGAGGTGCGAAGGTCGTGGTAAACGGAAAATCCGTTGGAAAAGCAGACAAGAATGGCGTCTGTATCTTTGACTATATACCGGGCAGCAATCAGAGCCATAATCTCGTAGCAACATTGAAAGAAAAGAAGAAAACATACGAGGTTATCAAAGATTTTTCCAGTTATTCTCGAACCGTTTCCTTTAAAGCTGACAGAGTATATGTCTATACAGACAGAGGTGTTTACAATCCGGGTCAGAATATACTTGTTAGAATTATGGCGTGGCAATTAAAGGGTGAATACTCACCAATCGCCGATGCCAAAATTCAGTTGCTCCTTCAGGACAAAAATGGCAAAGTCTTCTCGGGTGATTATGTAGAAACAAATCCTTTTGGAATAGGTGCAACAAAACTTACATTACCTCCCAATATGCCTGAAGGTGACTATGAACTTGTCACCCTATACGAGAAAGCAAGGGAAACAGCTTCCATACGCGTTAAAAGATTCGTGCCACCTGTAATTAGTATCAAACATAATCTCAAACGTTATTTCACAGATACTCAAGACAAACTTCAGGCAAAAGTTGAATTAGGATATTTCGCAGGAGGAAAAATCAAATCATCAAAACTAACTCTATCATTTCTATCGCCCGATAAAAAGGAATTATTCACAAAGGAATACAGCTCAAAGAAAACTACTTACACAATAAATCTGGATAGCAAGCAGTTGGATTTAATCAGGAAAAAAATGACACTTGAAGGAGATTACAAGATAAAACTGAAAGCAACGGACAATTACGGACAAACTAATGAAATCGTATGGGATTTCACCTATACAGCCCGCCCATATACAGCTGTTCTTGAAATAGACAAGGATGCTTATCCTAAAGGCGAGAAAGTTCAGATACTTGCAAAGGTTGTTGATATTGACAAACAGCCTGCAAAAGACATTCCATTGATTCTCGAAATTCCTGAAATAGAACTAATAAAGGAAACAAGAACCGATGATAAAGGTGTTGCGGTGCTTGAATTTATAATGCCTGAAAATACTGTAACAGCATATGTAAAGAGCCCGATTATGAAAGACGTACTTGCGCAGCGGACAATCCCATATCAGACGCTGAAACCTATGGTCTCAAAAGCAAGTGAACCACCAAAAGGTGCAGGAACAAAGACCACCATAAAAGTTAATTTTGACCCCAACTACATCCCTATAGAAAAAATAGTTCATATAGATATGACTGACGTATCGGGAGCGCTGGTTGTTTCCACCACAATTCCAATTCACAAAAATGCAAATAGATATGTTGCAGCTGGAAAAGTTACCGCTCCAACCTGGGGTTCAATGCTCGTTAACCTCTACTGCTGTGCTATCGAAAAGAAAAGCAAAGCAAAACCTCTCACTCCGAATATCGTTGGATTCATTACAGAAGGACAGCATATAACATTCTATCCCGATAAGGAATTGGAAATTACCGTAAGCAATTTCAAACCAACTGCAGCTCCGGGTGATAAAGTTTCCTTCAAAGTCAAAGTAAAAGGCGGCAAAGGAGAAAAATGTCTTGGTGTATCCGTTGTCGATGATGCCGTTTTATCCCTTCTTGACCCGTTCATAAAGGACCCCATACAGCATTTTTATAATCCACAGGTGAAGGTTATTTCTACAGGAGGAGCTGGAGTTCTTACCTGGCCTGTTGTCGATCGAAATTGGGGTTCACCCTGGCGTGACATCGCATACTGCAATTGGGGTTGGAAATCTCCAGGTCCCTTCATAGCAGGGGCATATAGAAAGCTAGCAGAAACAGAAGCAGGTCTCGCTGCAGATCAGGAAATAGACGGAAGCTATTACGACGACATTAGCGGAGAGCCCATGAATGGTGAAGAAGAAAAAGAAATGGTTAAAAAATCCGTTTCACAGCCCGCTGCTGAGCCAGCTATGACGAAAACTGCTTCACTTCCTGGAAAAGGGAAAAGGGATGGAGAAGGTGAAAAACCAGAAAAACCATCCAAGAAAATAATCATAAGAACCCATTTCCCTGAAACCGCTCTCTGGGAACCTCTTCTTGTTACGAAGAACGGAAAGTCCGAATTTACCGTGAGGATGCCAGATGAGATTACAAGACAAAAATTATCGATTGTAGCAACGGATAAGAAAGGTTATATAGGTTTTTTGAGAAAAGGCATAAATGTAACTCAACCCATATTTGTAAGAGCTGCTTTCCCAGCAACAATGACACTGGGAGATGAAATCAAAGTGCATGCACTCATAAGAAATCTTACGAATAAGAAAATTAAGTGCACGGCATACTTGTCCGGGGATAAACTTGATGTAAAATTCGGGAAAAACATTCCACTAACAATCCCCAAAAACGAAACAGCTATGGCAGAATGGATTATAAAAGCCACTCACTGCGGACTAAACAATTTCAAAGTCTCCTGCGAAACCGCTGACTTTGTTGACTCGGAAAAGAAATCTATTTATGTACTCCCAGCGGGAATCCCACAGAAACAACTTGTCAAGGGGAATATTGAAAAAGGCAAAACCTGGAAAGCCGTTTTCACAGCGGATAGAGATGCAACATATAGAGTTGTTAACCTGAATGTTACTATGCCAAATGTGTTTCCTGCAATTCAAGCTTGGTGGGCATTCGATGTATTTCCCGCATACTCACCCTGGGAAAGCGGTGCATCGGCGATTATGAATGCTGCTATGCTTGATTATGCAAAACAATCCAAAGGAAACAAGAAATACATCACCTTAATTGAACAAAAGCTTAATAGTGCCGCAGCACAACTGACATATCAACAATTCCCTTCCGGTGCCTGGGGATGGTATTTCGTTGCAGACGCAACAGCACCAAATGCAGTCCCCGTTGTGGGCGGAGAAAATCTCTACTACACTATCTACTGCTTACACGCGCTTGCCGAAATCAAGAAGGCAGGCTTACCTGTTGATGATAACGTAATCTCAAGAGCAGTCGATTATATTCTAAAGGCTCAAAACAAAGATGGATTATGGTCATCAAAACGTGCCTATTTCTGGGAAATATTCAACGACCAGACAGATAATGCAATGAGTGCAGAGGCTTTCGAAGTGCTTATGCTTACCGCTTCTGTTTTCCCTTCACTAAACAACTATGATGAAGACTTCTTGAATCTAAAAGACAAAATGGTAGGGCTGTTAAAATCCCATCCACAGGAACCAATGACCGTCGCTGCTACAGTTCAAGGTTTGCTTTACTGGTCCAAATACAAAAAAGACACATCAGTCGATAAATTGTTGAAGAAAAATATTGACTATCTCATCACTCTTAAACGCACAGGCTATTGGGAACCCCACTGGTATCATGCTTACGGCGGTATGGTAGAACTGAATGCACGCATTCTCGAACTACTTGCAGAATTTGATTCTGAAAAATATACTTCGTATCTACGCGAAGGAATGACATATCTACTGTCAACCAGAGAAGCATGGGGCGCCTGGCATAACGAAATCGGTACTGCAACTGCAATCCGTGCACTTTTGAAAACAGGAGCATTTGCGAAGGAAAAGAAGAGTGAAATATCACTGAATGTAAATGGGAAACAGATAACAAAGATAGAAATAGACCCGAAAGACCCATTCCTCTCAGCTGCAAAACTCCGCTACTTCGAGATAACCCCCTGGATTAAATCCGGAAAAAATAATGTAGAAGTCAAATACAATGGAAATTTGACTGCATCGGTCTCCCTCGAGCTCAAACAATGGGGTGTTAAGCAGCTAAAGACAAAAGAGATCGTCGCAATAGAAAGAGTTGCACCGGAGAAGGCTGAAGTTGGTGAACCCGTAACGGTTAAACTCAGACTAAATGCCCAAAAAGAAATATCGGTAATGACAATCGAAGAACACATTCCTGCTGTCTGCGATATCGATATTTCGAGTTTGGAGAAACTTAAAAAAGCACAGAAGATCACTGGCTACACAGTTGACGATGGAAAACTTTACCTTGTTCTGGTATCGGTCAAAGGAAAACTGAATATTGAATACAAATTAAAAACAAAAACTGAAGGTACAGGTTTGCATGCCGGAACATCAGTTATCGATGCAACCAGCGGCGAACTCCTCGCATCGATAATTTCACACGCCTTGACAGTCAATTAATATTATTTCGTCTTCCTATTGTAGGGGCAGACCTATGTGTCTGCCCTATTCTTTCTGAGAAGTAAGTTAGTTAAGTCCCCTCTAAAAAGAGGGGTGTCATATACCGTATGGTATATGACGGGGTGTGTAATGTCATTCCTGCAACAACAGAAGTCCATTATGATGGTGATTTTCGTAGGGGCAGACCTATGTGTCTGCCCTTTTCTTTTCTGAAAAGTAAGTAAGTTAAGTCCCCTCTAAAAAGAGGGGTGTCATATACCGTATGGTATATGACGGGGTGTGTAATGTCATTCCTGCAACAACAGAAGTCCATTATAGTGAAAAAATATGAAATATTCCCTATTTATTTATATTTGTCTTGACAAATTAACTTATTTGTTATATATTTACTTAGGAAAGGAGAGATGATGAAAAAAGGAAGTGAAATAAGTAAACGTTTAAAGCAGGCGAGAAACAGTATCAAAATGACTTTGAAAGAAGCTGCTAAACTTGCAGGATTTAAACATTATCAAACACTGGCGAAAATAGAGAACGGTGAAAGGTCTGTAAAAGCAGTTGAACTTGCAAGATTATCAGATGTCTATGCCCGAGATATTAGTTTCTTTCTCACTGCCAAACCACAAAGGTACTCTTTCAACATCAACTGGAGAAAATCAAAAGAGAAAATAGATCTATCAAAAGAGGAGCAAAAACTAAAAACACTACTTGAGCGTTATCTTTCACTAACGGAAAAACTGGGATTAAAAAACACCAGTTTTCAGTTACCACTAATTGATGAAAAGCATCTTTCGTATGAGTCAGCAACAGAATATGGAGAGGAATACTCTGAACTTCTCGAACTTGGAAATCGTCCTGCACTTTCTCTCTCTGCAATTCTCGAAAATGAGAAGAATATACCGGTATTTTATTTAGACTTTCCAGAAGTACTCTCCGCATCAACAATAAATTTAAATGGTT
>Ga0307437_1000502_pt1 | contig 30877 bp, 33 predicted proteins | sample SalMarWE160390MG_FD_202146 | JGI IMG/M metagenome (GOLD analysis project Ga0307437, IMG submission 202146) | Salt marsh sediment microbial communities from the Plum Island Ecosystem LTER, Massachusetts, United States - WE1603-90 | ecosystem: Environmental > Aquatic > Marine > Intertidal zone >...
ACCCTTGGAGGAGGTTCACCCCGAGCAAACACCGCTATGAACGAGGGACCCCTCTAGAATCTCAACCTTGAAAAGAGGACATTTCTACTTTGGTAAGAACAGGACATTTCTACTTTGGCTTGACAGTTTAAAATTTTTTGATTGACAATACATAAAAATTACTTTAGTTTTACACTGATAGAGGGGGTGACTTTATAACCAAACAACAACCTTGAGCTCTTATAAAAACTCATGTGTAGGGGTTTACAAAAGTACTTATATTCCGAGCCTCTCAGGGTGTAGAAACACACTTCGAGAGGCTTCAGTCTCTTACCACGTCTCCTAAATAGTAAGGATAAAGCTTTAAGATAGTAGAAGTATAGAGGGCCCAACTCCGTAAATGATGAACGCATTATATGAATATTGCATAGGCTATGGGGAAAAGACAAACAATACTACTCATAGATTCCGGTGCTGAAGCATACTACCAGAGCCTTGTTGGTACTGTACGAGACTGTCATGTAATAGTTGAAAAAAACAAACAAAAAGCATGCGAGTTTTTCTTTCGCAACAAAGTCGATCTTGTACTCCTCGACCATACACCTGATGCTCCTTGCATGGATCTGCTTCAAGTCTTGAGGTTTGTTGCCCCTTCATTACCCGTCATCATCATGACGGCTTACGGTTCTGAAGAGCTCGCGGTCACCGTATTCAGAAATGGTGCGAGCGATTATCTCAAAAAGCCTATTCATGAACATGAATTGGAGGACAGTATTCAAACCGTCCGGGGAATACGAGAAAGAAGCTTCAATCGTGCTCAGACCGGCATTCACAAGGCAATTCAGTATATTAATACGAATTACTGCTTATCCCTCAAACTCGCTCATGTTGCCCGCGAGGCTGGTATGAGCGTTTCTTGTCTTGAACGGGCATTTAAAAAGACACTGAGCGTAACATATTCCGTGTATCTGAATAAGGTGCGAATCGCCAGAGCGATACAGATGTTAGAAGAAGGGGTTGAGTTCTCAATAAGCGAAATAGCCTTTGCCTGCGGCTTTAGCAACCAATACCACTTTGCCAGGATGTTCAGGAAGATGACACAAGCCTGTCCAAGAGAGTTTAAAAAGGCCGTGATAGAAAAAAGGCCCACCATCTAAAACCTCGTTCCACCCTTACTTCTATCCGTACTCCCAAAAAAGACGAAATATGTCAAAAAAAAAGCAAGATAGGTCAAGTGTTTAAAGATAAAACATGATAAAAACACTGTAATTTGCCCTACGTAATCTTATTCTTACGGATCTTCTGATGCAATGGAATTTACAAAAGTTAACGATGGACGCCTCCAAGGGGTATTTATTGTACGCTCTTGGAGGCTTTTCTGTTTATGAAAAAATAGAGGAGAAAATATATGAAATTTATTATGATTTTAAAAAGGTTCGTATTTAGCTTCGTTATAGTAATTTTCTTCTGCTTGATTTTTGGGGTCAACCCCAGCCATGTCAATGCAAATGATAACAGTTCAGACATGCCTCTGGTGATAAATCCCTTTTCGCTCCCAAAAATACGAGCGATCCCAGGACAAGAGTTTCTAATTGAGATCCAAAAGGAACTTTTCGAAGAAGAAATTCCTATCAACAAACAACTTAAGGGCACTAAAGTCACTCTGGAATACAAGGCAATTGATGAGAAAGGAAAAGAAGCAGAATCTAAAAGAAATATCCGGGGTGGAGAGCTATTCTTCAAATCTTCAGACAGGAATGAGTATCTCGTTGCCGTAATACCTTCATGGGATAAAATTAAAGACATTCGAACACAGAGATGGAGAGGCGCTTTTAGGCCATACAAGGCCCAATTAAAAGTACGTTACCAGGCAAATACGCAAAAACATGTTATTGCTCTTCCGATAGAAATACCGGATACTCGCTGGGCGGTTGTCTGGGGGTTATTAGCGGTTTTTGTCTCTTTTTTCATTATCTGGGCCATGGTGTCTCTGTCAAGATCTCGAGAGAAGCGGGAAGAGAAAACAGACAGTTTGGCCAAAAGATTTTTTCTTTTTCCTCTCCAATTCACCATCACACCCATCGGCACGTATAGCATATCGCTTACTCAAATCCTTTTGTGGACGTACGTAACCATTTTTGGAATCGTATATGTTTATTGGCTCACGGGGGTTTTTTTGGAGATTACGCCGCAGTTATTGGGACTTTTGGGAATTGGGGGAGGAACGGCATTGGGGGCCAAGATAAATGCTCTCTCAAGGACTGAAGCGATTCCATCCAAATATCTGGACTTGGTGAGAAGACGCCCCGAGCTCCGGAATTTAATCTGCGTAGGAAATGAACTGAGTATTTTTAAATTCCAGATATTGGTGTTTACCCTGCTGACAGCTTATTTGGCCCTGGTGGAAATTATCAAGACAAGCGCTTTCCCCGTTTTGCCGGAAAATCTTATTGCTTTAATGGGACTGAGCAGCGTGGTCTATCTCGGAAATGAAGTGGCGTTGGGGCAAAAAGAAAAAAGCAAAGCTGAAAAAGACGGACTATGGGGAAAAGTGAAGGAGAAAATAAAAGCTATAGAAGATAAGGCCCAAAACAAGCCAATCGAAAACGTTCAGCAAATAGAAGCGCTAAAGATTAAAGAAGTGAAAGAACTAAAAAGATTATTGGAGAAAATCTATGACTAACATATAGTTTATTTTGAAATGTGCGTTGCGTTTCATTTTTGATGGAAGGGACCTTTGTCTGAAGGGTCTGGGCAAACCAGGTGAATATGTATAAGGGGAGAGGGAAATGAAAATAGATATACACTGTCATGCCCTTGGCAATGGCATGGATATTAATAACACAGAGAAGGACATTTACTTTAATGTGGAAGATAACCCACATTGGCTCACGAGAATACTCTACGACATGGTTGAAAAAGATTTGAAGAAAAATGGGGCTGATTTCAACAGGGACGGAAAGATATCCACCGATGAATACTTTGAACTGCTCTATAGATTGCTTGTCACAGCGGAGGAGATCGATGGTATTGTCCTCCTTGGTCTGGATGCGGTTTATTCTCCGGAGACAGGGAAGCTCAATAAGCAAAAGACTGACCTCTGGGTCTCCAATGTATTTTTGAATGATAAGATAAATGCCTTGAACGAACGACTGCGCAGCGAATCCGACCCTAGCAGAAAAAAGAAGAGGTTCTTTCTGGGCGCATCGGTGAGCCCCAACAGAAAAAAATGGGAAGATGAACTCGAATACGTCCTCAAAAAAACCGACGCAGTCCTTGTCAAATGGATACCGTCAGTACAACACATAAACGTGAATGATGAACGACATAAGGAATTCTACGATGCCTTAGCAAACAACAATATGCCGCTTCTTTGCCATGTAGGGCCTGAATATTCTTTTCCCGAAGGAATACGCAATAAACACCTGGACAACTTTCGGTTCCTTGAGACACCTCTCAAATATGATGTTAAAGTTATCGCAGCCCATTGTGCCGCACCCGTCTTTCCGCTCATCGATAAGAACAAGATCAAGGAGTTCCATGCCTTGATGAAAGATGCAAACGGGGATGGTACGGTGCGGTTATGGGCTGATACATCTGCACTCTCACTATCGACCAGAATCCCTCTACTACCTAAGATACGGGAGACATTACCTGCTCATTGGCTGGTCCATGGTTCGGACTTTCCAATACCTATTGAAGGCTGGCCCCATGGTCCGTGGGTTACGACTGACATGACGCTAGAAGAATATACTGAAATATTGAAGGTAGAAAACCCTTTCGACAGGGACGTAATGATCAAGCGAGCTCACGGTTTTTCAAATGAGATTCTTGAAAATGCTGAAAAAGAAAAAGTTCTGCATACACCTGCGACATAAAACCTTTCTCTGGGGGTTGTGATCAAGGCTTTAGATATTATCGCAGATAGATGAAGGGTGAAGAAATCACAAGTTAGAATACAAAGAGAGTGAGTACACAAAGGGAGTCGTTAAGAATGAAAACACCACTTTTAGGGATAGAATTTTGGTCAATATATAAGAAGAATGGCACCCGATTCTTGCTTCCCAAGAGAATGGCTCAGTGCACGCCAGACACACAAAAGGCCTTAGCCGCAATAAAATCGGATTTAGAAGCAAAGGGCGGCAATTTATATCTCTCAGACCTTTTCCGTACCTACGATATGCAATTGCAGGCTCATCTTGATTATGAGACAGGCAAGAAGCCAGCATACAGCCCACCCCCAGGAGGAAGCCTGCATGAGGCAGGACGGGCATTTGACTTGGATTTAGAAAGTATAAAGATCCCATTAAAAGACTTTTGGGAAATTGCGGCAAAGCATGGCTGCAATCCAATAATTAAAACTCCAGATTCGAGCGCCAGTGAAGCATGGCACTTTGACTGTCGAGGAAGCCATCAGATTGTTTACGACTATTACGCGAGTGGGAAGGGCTCAAACTTTACAAGTCCATACAAAGCGATGACCGCAAGTGCAATCCTTGCCATTGGGATAAAAGTTGACAAATTTGATGGAAAAGAGAAGGAGGCATCTATTCAGAGTGGATTGATAAGATTAGGATATGATGACATCGGTAACATAGATGGCCTTATAGGGTCACGAACGAATAGCGCGCTTGAGCAAGCAGGGATTTCTTCATCGGATGCTGACGACATTTTGTTGGAGATTGAAAATCTTTTGCAGCAAAAGTTCCCTCAAGAATATCAGATTTCTGTAGCCGATAACGAAGAAGGTGAATTACCTTCACATCTCATAGGGTAAAGCCGATGCAAGGGCATCGGATCCAGGTATTGCCATACCATGCTCAGTGTTTGCTATGCCCGACAGCCTTCTACTATAATAGTCCGTCAGAGACTTGGCACATATATTTGTTGTTTATAACAAACACACCAAGGGGGTGAATCATGTCAAATAATAAGAGGATAAGAACAAAATTTGAGGAAAACCAATTAGATCGAATGGTGGCCGTGGGCGAGACAGGTTCAGACTTCGCCAGGATTTGGATGCGTTCTGATAAGCGCGGTGAAGTTTTGATAACCGTCCATCCCGACAAAGACCCCTCATCAAAAACAGAGAACCGCATAAACATCGATGATGATGCTGCCGACTGGACGCAAACCGTCGTGATAAAGGGACTTGAGCCTCTTACGCGATACGAATATAACGTGGTACGGCTTTCGGATAATGAGCTTATTGGGAAGGGGCAATTCGAGACATTTCCAAAAAGGCCGGAGGATACGCCCGATAAAGTATCTATCGCCCTGATGAGCTGCCATCAACCTTTCAGTGATGATAATATTGTCTCGGAGCGACGAATGAGATTGCTTAAGGTATTGCCAAAGATCCTTTCAGACCATGATGTCAAATTCATCTTACTTGCAGGAGACCAGATCTATTCAGACATTCCTTCCGACCGATCGCTGTTTTATAAACACTACACTGAAAAATGGAATAACCCAAAAGGTCCCAGTATCACCGATTGGGATGCGCAAGACGTCCGCATGGCATATCAGGAAAGGTATAGAATTTTCTTTTCCATGACAGAGGTGCAGCATTTCTATGCCAATTATCCCTGTTATCCAATTCTGGATGACCATGAAATCGTTGATGATTGGGGCGCAAAGCAAGTTCATTCCGAAAAGCTATACCAGAATGTGAAAAAAGGCGCTCTGGAGGCCTATTTCGACTATCAGGGCTCCAGAGTAACGGAGCGGGGGGCACACCTGCCTCCTTCTTTTCATTATTCATTTGATTATGGGAACGTTGGAATCTTTGTGTTGGACCTGCGGTCCCAGCGCAAGGCAGAGGATAAGGGGGATATGGGGGATATAACGGGCATAGGGGATATAGCGAGCATAGGGATAGGGGATAGGGGGGGTAAAGGAAAGGTGAAGGATAAGGGCCAGCTATTCGATAGTTCACAACTCATTGATTTTGAGAAATTCCTCAGCAACAATCAGGACAAAGGGGTGTTGCTCATCATGTCCAGCGTACCGGTCGTCCATATACCCGAGTGGCTTGTCAAAGCGGGGGCATCCCTTACCGGGCATACCTTGGATTTCCCGGATCACTGGGCGTATAAGACGAATGTAGATGATCGAGACAAGTTCTTAAAGCTTATCCATGATCATCAAGTTAAAAACCCCAACCAAAAAGTAATAATAGTAAGCGGTGACGTTCATATCGGATGCGCATTTGCCATTCAATGGGAAGGTAGCGGGAAACAGCCTACTTTATACCAATTCACCTCCAGTGCAATATCCAATCGAGTAAAAAAGCTCAAAACTGAATTTTTGAAATTGGTTCCCGGTTGGGCCGAGGACGACGACATCGATTGCAAAAATGGGCTCAAGGCAAAAACTCCCCTCCTTGAATCCATCGATCCTACCAATAAAGGAGAGAATCCATTTGGTGGGCTGAATATAGGAATCATTGAAATCCACAAGGAGGAGAATGAATCGTTGGTGACTTTCAAATTGGTCGGCTACCCGGAAGGAAAAACTGATGAGTATTTGGATTTTTTTGTCAGCAAAAAATTGTAAAATACCTCATGATCGATGAGATATTTTCAATTTAATCAATAAGGGAGTACGGATATCACCATGTGGGAGTTATTGGTATGCTGAAGACCTCTAACTCTTGATGCTAAGAATCGCCCGAAAAAACAAGGGGGGCTTACAAAGTCCCCCTTGTTAGTCATTCTTTCACCTATTTCCATACATCCGTTCATAGTATTCCATATATTCCCCGGTCTTGATCCGTTGCCACCATGCTTGATGTTCGACGTACCAGGTGACGGTCTGTTTTATCCCCTCCTCAAAGGTCACCTGGGGCTGCCAACCCAGCTCCTTCTTTAATTTGGAGAAGTCCATGGCATACCTGCGATCATGTCCGGGGCGATCCGTGACAAAATGAATCAGGGATTCCGGCTTGCCCAGTACCTCTAAGATGGTACGGACCACCTCGAGGTTTGTCCGTTCACTCGCTCCGCCGATATTATATATCTCCCCGCTTTTACCGCGATGAAGAATGACATCGAGGGCTCGGCAGTGGTCCTCTACATATATCCAGTCCCTGATGTTGAGCCCATCGCCGTAGATCGGAAGTTCTTTGTCTTTCATGGCGTTGCTGATCATCAGCGGAAGCAGTTTTTCAGGAAATTGATACGGCCCGTAGTTGTTGGAGCACCGGGTAACAATGGCATTGATACCATACGTCTTGATATAGGCCCTCACCATGAGGTCGGCAGCGGTCTTGCTCGCTGCATAGGGGCTGTTCGGCTTCAGGGGGGTGGTTTCGGTGAACTCGCCGGTAGGGCCCAAGGAACCATAGACTTCATCCGTAGATATTTGGATGAAGAGAGGGACGTGTGCCTCCCGCGCCCCTTCCAACAAGACCTGGGTCCCCAGGACATTGGTCCGCAGAAAGAGATCAGGGTCTTCGATGCTCCGATCAACGTGGGATTCAGCGGCGAAGTTTACGATGCAATCGACCCCCTCATCGTGAAGGATACCCCTCACCTGCTCTCTCTCTGCAATATCCCCCTTGACAAAGGCAACATTTGGTTGCTGCACCACCTCGCAGAGGTTATCGAGGTTGCCGCAATACGTTAACTTATCCAAGTTGATAACGCGGTAATCCGGGTGCTGCTTCAACATATAGTGAATGAAATTGCTGCCGATAAAGCCGCAGCCGCCGGTTACCAGAATGGCCTTTCCTTCAGCCATCTTTTCTCGCCCACTCGTAGGGTATGTCGTTTTCATGGGGATGGAGGCGGTATTCATCCGGTTCCTCGTGGTTGTAACCCTCGGTGGGAATGTTGATAGCTATCGCCTCGGTCTCACTAATGCACATCCACCCATGATAGACCTCTTTGGGAATCTGTACCAACAAAGGTTTGTGTTCGCCGATAAAAAACTCATTGATCTCGCCCTTGGTGGGTGAACCCTCCCGCTGATCATAGAGGACCAGCTTGAGCATCCCCTGTACCACCGTCACATTATCAGTCTGGACCTTGTGAAAGTGCCATGCCTTGACCACATGGGGATAGGTGGTGGTCATATAGGCCTGACCGAACTGCTGAAAGATCTCATCATCGTTGCGCAAGATCTCCATAAGTCTTCCCCGCTCGTCGGGGATTACCCGTAGTTCTTTGACCTTCACCCCTTCTATCATCACTGTCCTCCATCCGTCTTATTGGCCCCCGTCTCGGCCACCAACTGGCTAGCCCTCAGGAGGGATTCGAAGGTCCCCGCATCCGTCCACCAGCCATCAAGAACCTCCCAGGTCAATTGCCCCTTCTCGATATAGGCGTTGTTCACATCGGTTATCTCCAGCTCCCCGCGGCCCGACGGCCTCAGGATCTTGATGATGTCAAATACCGTATTGTCGTACAGGTAGATCCCTGTTACCGCGTAGGGTGACTTGGGGTTCGTGGGCTTCTCCTCTATTTGAGCTATCTTATCTCCCTCTAAGACGGGAACGCCAAAGCGTTGGGGATCGGGAACCTCTTTGATTATGATCTTGGCCCCCGCCTTTTGTCGCTTAAAGGCCGCAACCGCCGTGCGGATGTTTTTTTCTATAACGTTGTCTCCCAGGATGACGCATATCTTATCCTTATCAGCAAAGAACTCCGCCAGACTGAGGGCCGCTGCGATCCCCCCCTCCCCCTCTTGATAGGTGTAGTTGATGTGTTTGAGACCAAATTCATGGCCGTTTCCGAGGAGTCTGAGGAAATCACCGGCATAGGTTCCTCCGGTGACGATGAGGATATCCTCTATCCCTGCGTTGACAAGGGCCTGCAGCGGATAGTAGATCATCGGCTTATCGTAGACCGGCAAGAGGTGCTTGTTGGTGATCTTGGTCAAGGGATACATACGCGTCCCCAGACCACCGGCCAGAATAATCCCCTTCATTCCCTCGCCTCCTTATTGAATCCGAAATCTCCCGAGTCCCGTGAGGGTGACATAAACCATCACCTTAATCTCATCATCTCGCAGCCTGTCAGGGGAGCGGTTTATATCGTACACCCTGAGGGCTATCTCCCAACACTGATGACGGTAATCCAGTCCATAGACCGTCTCTATCCTGACCTGGTCGCGGAGGTTATGTCGATAGGCGAAGTAAAAATCCAGGGGATCGATGATACGAATTCCAAGTTCCGTATTTACCTCTTCAACCCCGTATCGTTTGGAAAAGCGGTACTCCGCGTTCAGATGGTCACCCCTGGTATCGGCGAAGCGGACCCCCGCATTGAAGACATCGAGCCCTTGGCGGTGGGGGTTGTATTCGATGTCCATGGTACTTGATAGCCAGGTAAAGGGTGAAACCCTCGCCTCTGCTGTAAGGTTGGATAAATGCTGGCGTTCCTGAGGCTCTTGCGAGGAGAGATCGGGAGAGAAATTATAGCCTTGGTACAGCTTCAGGTAAAGGTATTCAGGATAGGTAACTGTGCCATCATCACCTACCACCTTACCAATCACATAATTCGTGAGAATCCACGTGACCCCATTGAATCGAGTTATACGGTCCGTTTCGTCAAAATAGGGGTTATCCGTCTGACGCACTGAGGGGATATAGGCATAGATCACCTCAGGTTCTATGATATGCTTGAGCCCTTGGATTTTTCCCGCCTTCAAGGGAAATACCCTGCTGATGGTCGTGGCAAGGGCTGCCCCGACATCGAATATCTCACGGCTGGTGACCTCATCATATATTCCCAGAGGGTCATCGGGAAAATAGACGGTCTCGCGATAGCCTATCCACGGCTCAAACCGCACCATATCGTAGGGCTTGAGGGGGACGGAGAGTCTCGGATAGAGGTCTATCCTCCCCCCTCTCAGTATGGGCATGGGAGCGGGTGGGCTGGGAACGGGATTATAGGTAGAGAGCTCCTGACGCCAGAAGTGGGTGCCCTGGGCCTCCATCTCATAGAAGAGGGGGGTGTCCAGGAACCGGTTTTGAAAGAGGGAAAAGGTCGCCTGGGGGAGCCTTTGCATGGTGGCTCGGTTGCTAGTTACGGAGGGGTCGTTGGGGTCGGGCTCGAGGTCACGGAAATAAGAAAATTCTGTCCCCAGAGCCCCCCATTCCCAATCTTTACCCAGCATGACGGTGGATTCCAGTTGGTTTCTCGACCTGGCATCGATCAGGACCTCGTCAGGGAGGTCTTTATCGAAATCGACGGAATAGTCCGTATCGCTCACCCAATTGACATTCGCCTTAATGTAATATCTCCCGGGGAAGGTCTGGTCATGATCGGCAAAGATGGACCAGCGGCTTTTATCCAGCCGTTCATCCCAGATGTAAAAACCCTTGATCTGTCCCTGAGCACGCCGGCTCCAGGCATAGCGGTACTCGGCCCCTTCCTTGAATCCCCTCCCCCTGACATCTCCGATGCGCTCGAGATAAAAGGTGGCATCCTGATTGGGGGCGATGGCCCAATAAAAAGGGATAGTGAGTTCAGGTCCCCATTTACTCGAGCTGCCGAATTCGGGAAAGAGGAAACCGCTCTGTCGCTCCAGCTTGACCGGAAAGGCACCCCAGGGAAAATAGAGGACGGGGATATTCTTCACATGGAAACCAGGCCACCACCCCTCGGCATAGCCTTCAATTTCAACGTCCAAGCGCTTTACTGAAAACTTCCAGGACGGCACCCGCACATCACAGGAGGTCAAGGTAGCGTCATATACACGGTATTCCATCTCACCTAATTTTTCGGCCTTGCTCCCGGTGATGTGAAAGTTCTTTTTCTTGAGGAAGAGTCTGCCCTGATATATCACCCCCTTTTGCGTGTCGAGATTCAACTCCAGACGATCACACCGCAAGATATCCTCACCTTCGGTCAGGACCACCCCTCCCTCTGCCATCACATCTTTGGTCTTTTCATAATAAATCACCTTGTCTGCCCTGACGGTGGTGTTTTTGTGTACAATCCGCACCTCCCCCTCTAAGGAGATAAAGCCCCCCTTCTGATCGTACGTGAGCTTGTCCGCCTCCATGGTAATAGGACCCTCAGCCTGATAGTCGGACTCAAGCTTAATTCCGATAGCCTGTCCGATAGCCTGCTGGGGGATCAGTGCAAAGGAGAAGAAGAAAATAGAAAGGGTTACGACGACAAACGGGCGATCAAAAAAAGACCTCGTCATACCTGCTCCTTGCTCAAGAGGCGCCTCGCCTCGCCCACCGTAAATAAGGATCCGGTAACCACGATGAGATCATCCTCACGGGCTACTTTTTGCAGATATTCCACCCCCTCTGAGACCTCCTCCATCACCGTGACTGCCTTGCAGTAGTCCTGGGCAATCTCAGCTACCCGATGGGGGGACATCGCACGGGGATTATGAGGCCTCGTAGCAACAAACACCGATGCCAGAGGGGCCAATTCTGCCACAATAACTGATACCTCCTTGTCTTCCATAATTCCCATTACCATATAAAGATGTCGATAGTCAAACTCTTCCTGTAATGCCTCCCTCAATGACCTGGCTGCGGCAGGGTTGTGGGCGCCATCAAGGAGGATCTGAGGTGCATTGTGGACAATCTCCAATCTCCCGGGCCATCGAACAGCGGCTAACCCTCTATAAATGGACTCTTCCGCGACTCCATACCCCCTTTCTCCCAACGCCTCCAGACCCCCCAGCGCCACCGTGGCGTTTGCGATCTGATAAGAACCCGCTACCCCCAACCTGATATCCTCCAATCTCCAGGGGTGACCATGGAAGTTGAGGGTACGGGGGGCGATCCTCTCTCCCCAAAAATCCCTCCCCTGCAACCGCAGGGGGGCCTCGTGCTTCCTGCATAACTCCTCCAGGATCTCGATGGCCTCAGGTTGGGTGACACCGCTCACCAAGGGGACGCCCTGCTTCACGATCCCTGCCTTTTCTATCGCAATATCCTCAATCCTTTCTCCGAGAATCTGAAAATGATCTCTGTCTACATTGGTGATTACTGCTATCAGGGGGTTGACGACATTCGTGGAGTCCAATCTCCCCCCCAGCCCGACTTCTAAGATGGAGACATCCACCCCCTGCTGAGAGAAATAATAGATGGCCAGAGCGGTGGTAAAGTCAAAGAAGGTAAATCGTTGTGGAATCTCCTCTTCTTCAACCCTGCGACGCAGCAGGTCCGTCAACCTCACTACCTCCTCCCAGGCAATCTCGACGCCGTTTATCTGAATCCGCTCGGTGAACGATACCAGATGGGGGGATGTATAAAGGCCCACCCGGTACCCCTCCTCCTGTAAGACAGAAGCCATCATGGCGCTCACCGACCCCTTACCATTCGTTCCACCAACATGGATTACCTTCAAATTCAGGTGGGGATCACCGAGGGCCTGTAAGAGGCGGGAGATGTTCTCCAGGCCGAAGACCATCCCGAATCTCTCCAAGCCATACAGGTATGCCAACGTCTCGTGATGACTCATGGGAGCGAGGGGCACAGAATGGCGCCCTCAGTGATACAAGAGACCCAAAAGCTTCCCCAATTGCTCCTTTAACTGCTTCCTCTCCACGATGAGATCTATCATCCCATGCTGGAGGAGGTACTCCGCCCTTTGGAACCCAGGCGGGAGATCGGCCTTGATGGTTTCCTTGATGACACGGGGACCAGCAAATCCTACCATTGCCCCTGGTTCGGCCACAATGATGTCACCCAACATTCCAAAGCTGGCCGTAACACCACCAAGCGTGGGGTCTGTCAGGACCGTGATATACGGTAATCGTTCCTTCCGTAGAAGGGATAAAGCAGCGCTGGTCTTCGCCATCTGCATGAGGGAGATGATACCTTCTTGCATCCTCGCCCCCCCGGAGGAGGTGAAAATGATTGCCCCTACTTTTTCATCCATGGCCTTCTCAACCATCCGCGTAATCTTCTCCCCCACCACTGAGCCCAGACTTCCGCCCAAGAAACCGAAGTCAAAGACCCCGATCATCGCCGGGGACCCATGGATTTCACACCTACCGGTGATAAAGGCATCCTTCAAGCCCGTCTTTTGCTGCGCCTCAGTGATCCTGTCAGCATACCGCTTCAAGTCACGGAATGAAATGAGATCCACCGGAGCCAACTCCCGGTCCAATTCCACGAAGCTACCGTCGTCCGCCACGATGGTGAGCCTTTTTTGGGCCTGGATGGGGAAGTGATAGCTGCACTTGGGGCACACGTTGAGGTTGCGCTCAAGTTCCTTTTTATAGATGATCTCCTGACAGACATTACATTTTGACCACAAGGCATCGATTGCCTTCTCCTCCTTGGAAGAAACATCTTTTTTCTTAAACCACGCCATGTGTTTCACCTCTTAGAGGTCGATTTCCTCCCCCTGGGTGAGGATGCTGATCCTCTCGTCACCCAAGGCATGGATCTCTTCCTCAATGGTCTTCAGGTATTGGGGCTTCATATGAAAGACAAAAATAGGGTAATTGTTATCCGTGAGCTTTTCCAGCTCTTGGGCCATGGTTTGAGGGGTCAGATGTCCGGAGAGGGTCGCCAACGCTTGAAGCTCGTTTGGGAAGGAACATTCTATAAAGAGTGCCAACAGATTATTCAATGAATTGCAGACCTCCCATATATGTTCTGTCGGTCCCGTATCTCCAGTATAGACGACATGGCCGTGATCACACTTGATGATATAACCGACCGCCGCTATGTTATGGTCAACCTTTTCCGCCCTGACGCTTATCTCCTGGGACACCGGATAGAATGCACCTTCCTTGATCGTCTCAAACCCGAGGACATGATCATCCCCCTGGGGGATGACAGTGAAATCAGGACAGATAATGTCATTGATAAAGTGCCGTTTGAGCAATTGCAATATTTCCGCGGTACTGTATACCCTGAGCGTCTTTCCCTTCTCCTCAAAGAGATTGTTGGCGAGAAAAAAGATGTCTTTTATATGATCGAGATGGGAATGGGTAACGCATATCGCCTGAATCCCCCGCTGCTCTTCTAATGCTAACGTAGAGCAGATAGAGCCCGCATCCAACATCACAGAGCCATCTATTAAGAAGCCACAGCTCTTATAGTGAAGAAATTCAGTGCCATAACACCCTAACACCTTTATGCGCATATCATTGCTCCCACAGGGGCCTTGAGGGGTGATTGTAAAAAATAACAGAATTGATGGATATGTCAACCGATTTCTCGTAAGGCCCCACAGCCTGGAGATCGCTTCGTCGAGGGCTGGACAGCATCGCATACAGTATGATAAAAAATAATAAATCTAACAAATCACATTGAGAAGGGTCTCACCGATTGAGGTACAGGTAAGGAGGAAAAGGCGTATGTCCATCATAAAAAAATCGTGCATTGTTTGTATGCTCCTCGCGTTTATAACAACCAGTTGTGCCGTCAACCCGGTCACGCAAAAGCGGGAGCTCATGCTCTTCAGCGATCAAGATGAGATAAAAATGGGGAAGCAAGGACACGAGGCCGTTCTGCTGCAGTTTGGTGAATATGATAATCCTTCCTTCCAGCGATATATCGATCAGGTGGGACAGAAGATCGCACGGGTCTGCCATAGAAAAGACCTGCCGCACCACTACATGGTGGTGGATTCCGCTGTCCTCAACGCCTTTGCCTTACCAGGAGGATATGTGTATATCAATAGGGGGTTGTTGGCCCATCTCAACAACGAGGCACAGCTAGCCAGTATCTTGGGCCACGAAACAGGCCATATAGCCGGAAGGCATGGGGTCAAGAAATACCAGAAGGCCATGGGGGCTCAACTCATCCTCCTCGGGGTGGCAGTGGCTACGGAATCGCAGGGTTTGGCAGTGGGCACCAATCTCCTCCTCACCGCCATCCTGCAGGGCTACAGCAGAAAGGACGAACGGCAGGCAGATGAACTAGGGGCCTCGTATATGTACAAGGCCGGCTACAACCCCCTGGAGATGCCGAAGTTCTTTACTATCCTGGAGCGTATGGAGAAAAGGGACCCAAGCCTTATTGAACAACTATTTGCCTCCCACCCCCCTACCCCCGATCGGGTGGAAAAGACCACGGCCCATGCCCAGGAGTTGGCACAGGGGAAGACCGTTGGTCTCACCATAGCTCAGAACCGCTATATCTCCCGTCTTGATGGCCTCGTCTTCGGGCCTGGGCTGCGGGACGGGGTGATCGAGGCAGGACGCTATCGCAATAGATACTTTCGATATCAGGTGCAGATGCCGAAGGGCTGGAAGGTCCAGAGGGGGAACACGACAGGTTCCGTCGTGGCCCAAGACCCCTCCGAGAGATACCTCTCCCAGGTCATACCCCTGCAGTTAAAGGAGAAACTTACCCCAGGCCAATTGGCCGCTCAGGTGGAAAGGGATTCAGGCCTGAAACCAGCAGGCGCTGCGTGGATCACCGTTGGCGGGAAGAAGGCCTATCGTGCCGATTACAGCGCCCAATCTCAGGATGGTGCCCGGCTGGGACTGCGCATTGCCTATGTAACCAGGGAAAAGACGGGATTTATCGTGGCAAACATTGCACGCTGGCAGGAATTCGCGGGTGCGAGAAGAACGTTCAACAGGGTAATCTCTAGCTTTCGCCTCCTTTCCTCTCAGCAGGCAGCACGGATACCTCTCCATAGGCTGAAGGTGTATAGGGTAAAGAAGGGGGATACTTTTTCCGCCATCTCCAGCAGATTTTACCGGACGACCTCGTATGCCGATGACATCAAACAATTTAATGGCATGGATGAGCTTAAGGCACCACCCGTGGGAACGCTCATTAAGATAAAACCCCTCTCCTCTCTAAAACCCCCTCAGTGAGAGGGCGGTGAGGGAAGACCTTAGGGAACGAGCGGAATCTGCTCCAAACCCATGGCCTCCGGAAAACCGCACATAATATTCATGTTTTGGACGGCCTGTCCAGAGGCACCTTTTACCAAGTTGTCGATGGCGGAGATAACGACAACCTGCCCTGAAGAATCATCCACCATCACGCCCAGATCCACATAATTGGACCCGCGCACCTCCGTGGTGGAGGGGAAGGCGTCTGAGGGGCAGAGGCGCACAAAGGGCTCCTTGCCATAGCGCCCCTGATACACCTCATATGCCTGCTCCGTCGAAAGCGCTCTCGTAAGGCGGCCATAGCAGGTGGACAAGATACCCCGCGTGATGGGAATAAGGTGGGGGACGAACAGGATATGGACCCCTTCCCCTGCGCGCGAACTGAGTTCCTGCTCCATCTCCGGGGTGTGACGATGTTTGGCCACGCTATAGGCGCGCAAGCCCTCGGCCACCTCACAAAAGAGATTGATCATGGACGGACTCCTTCCCGCCCCACTCACCCCTGACTTGGCATCTACCACAATACCTGTGGGAGCGATCATTCCAGCTTCCACCAGGGGGGTCAAGGCGAGGATGGCCCCGGTCGGATAACACCCGGGATTGGCCACCAACTGTGCCTTTTGTATCTCCGCTCGAAATAGCTCGGGGAGCCCATAGACCGCCTCCCCCAAGAGGTCCGGGCAGGAGTGTTCTCCGTACCACTGTGCATAAAGCGCTGCATCCTTCAGCCTGAAATCAGCGCTGAGATCCACAACCTTTTTCCCTTGTTTGATACACTCCGCCACCACAGCCATCGATTGCCCATGGGGCAGGGCCGTAAAGATAACGTCCGCATCACGGGTTATATGTTGGACCGAGAGTTTACTGAGACGCAGATCAATAACGCCCTTCAAGGAAGGGAATACCTCCTCGATGGTAGACCCTGCAAATCGCTCGGAGCTCGCAGCGGTGATCTCGACTTTTGGGTGCATGGCCAAGATCCTTACAAGCTCCTGACCGGTGTACCCACTGGCACCGATGATCCCTACCTTCATACTTGGCATACCTGCCATACCTGCACCGTCCCCCCCATTGAAAGCAAATAAAAAAGGGGAGGTTAACCTCCCCTGGTGAGTTAACCTATCGCTTGGAGTACTGAAACCGTGCCCTGGCTCCCTTTTGCCCGTATTTCTTTCTTTCCTTTATTCTTGGGTCGCGGGTAATAAAGCCGGCCTTCTTCAACACGCCCCTAAATTTCCCATCATAGGTCAACAGGGCCTTGGAGATACCATGCTTGATAGCCCCTGCCTGTCCGGAAGCCCCTCCACCCTTGACATTGACATAGACATCGAACTGCCCCGCGGTATTGGTTAATTCGAGGGGCTGCAGAATGGTCATCCTCAGGGTCTCCCGGGGGAAATAGTCGTCAAAACCCCTCTTGTTCACCTCAATTTTCCCCTCCCCAGGTCTCAACCATACCCGGGCTATTGTCGTCTTTCGCTTTCCCGTTGCGTAATACCTTTCCTCTGCCATATGCTCCTCTGACCAGTTTAGTTATACCTGAATCTGTTCCGGTTGCTGCGCCGCATGGGGATGATTGGGCCCGGCATAGACCTTCAACTTTTTCCAAACCTTCCTCCCCAGCCTATTCTTCGGCAGCATGCCCTTCACCGCCCGTCTGAGCAGCTCCTCCGGCTTTTGGGCCAACAGCTTCTCGGCGCTGACGGCCTTGATGCCTCCAGGGTAGCCAGAGTGATGATAATACATCTTTCCCTTGAGCTTGTTCCCCGTCAGCCTCACCTTCTCCGCATTCACCACGACAACAAAGTCCCCCGTATCCACGTGGGGGCTAAAGATCGCCTTGTTTTTGCCCCTCAAGATCTTTGCAATCTCCGTGGCCAATCTCCCCAGGACTTTGTCCTTGGCATCGATGAGATACCATGCCTTGTCTACGTCCTCTTTCCTCAGATGCGTGGTCTTCATTACGCTATCCTTTGCCCTCTTTCAGAATATTGATTAGTACTATGTAATATATTGCACCCTATTTGTCAACCGCAAAACCTACAATTTCACAAGGACCACGGCATAACAGTCGGCAAAATTGCCTTGATCTTCAGCAAGCAACTTGTATACTTACTAGTACCATGATAGAAGCAGCAGGGCATTCAAGCCCTGTGAAAAGAGAAAAGGAGGATAACTCGTGAAAATTATTATCTTTTTTCTCTTGCTCTTGGCAACCTTCTCGTGGGCGGGTTGTTCAGGTTCCCAAGGAACGGATGACACCCTCTTTCAGATATCAACGATCAATGCGCTGCTCAGTGGTGACTATGAAGGTGCGATGACGTTCGGGGAGCTGAAGAAACACGGCACCTTTGGGCTCGGAACCGTTGATGCACTGGATGGGGAGATGATCGGGCTGGAGGGAAAATTTTATCAAATCAAGACCGATGGGGTGGCCTACCCAGTGCCTGACTCCATGACCACACCTTTTGCCGTGGTCACGGTCTTTGAAGCCGATAAGACCCTGCCCTCACAGGACACAATGGACTATGAGGGGTTAAAAAGCTATCTGGATGAGGCGATCCCTGACAAAAGCATCTTTTACGCCGTCAAGATCGAAGGCACGTTCCCCTATATCAAGACCCGCAGTGTGCCCAAACAAGAGGAGCCCTACCCTCCCTTCGTCGAGGTAGTCAAGGAGCAGACCATCTTTGAATTTCATGATATCGAAGGCACGATCGTGGGTTTCCGATGTCCGGATTCAGTCAAGGGGGTAAATGTGCCGGGTTATCACCTGCACTTTATCACGGCGAATAGAAAAGCCGGCGGCCATCTCCTCGCGTGTCAGCTCCAGGATGCAACCATCGCTCTTGACTACACCTCGGAATTTTACATGGTACTACCGCAACATGAAGGTGCGCAACAGAAGTCCGAACTGAACAAAGATCGGGGTGGAGAATTGAAGAAGGTGGAACAGGAATAAGGTGGACCCAAGGTTGACGTTAAAACCGATTTGATATATACTTTAATATATATCACGAGGAGGGCATCCAATGGACACCGCTAAATTATTCGTCAACGGTCGCAGTCAAGCCGTCCGCTTGCCTAAAGAATATGCCTTTTCCGGCAAGGAGGTGTATATCAAGAAGATCGGTGGTGTCGTCATGCTCATACCGAAAGACGAGCCATGGAAACCCTTCTTTGATAGCCTGGGCAAGTTCACGGACGACTTCATGGGTACCGGGCGCAGCCAAGGGACACCTCAGAACAGGGAATCTTTGGAGTGAAATACCTCCTGGACACGAATATCTGTATCTATGTCATCAAGAAACAACCCACAAAGGTGATTGAAAAAATCCAGAGCGTGCCGATTGAGGACATCTGTATTTCCACGATAACGCTCGCAGAACTCGAACATGGCGCTGCAAAGAGTACTCACCGGGAGAGAAACAGACTGGCACTGCTTGAATTCCTCACGCCTTTTCGCATACTGGATTTCGACCAAGCTGCGGCCCAGCACTACGGCCACATTCGTTCAGACCTTGAGTCACGTGGTATCGTCATTGGTCCCATGAACCTCCTCATTGCCGCGCACGCTCAATCCAAAGACCTGACGCTTGTCACGAATAACCAGAGGGAATTCCAAAGAATAAAAGATCTGGAAATGGAGAACTGGGTTTGACGGCAAAAGAAGATAAAAGGATAAACATCTTTATTTCACATGCTGAGGCAGATTCTCGCCTTGCCCAGCTTGTTGCAACCGCACTGCAGGCGTCCGATCCACCACTTGATGCATTCGTCGCGTCTCGACCAGGTGACATTAGGGCGGACGCGGAGTGGCTTCCGGCGATCGAAGCCGCTCTGCTACGTGGCGATCGTTTTTTTATCATCCTTACACCGAACAGCATAAACCGCCCATGGGTCAGCTTTGAAACCGGTGCAGCTTGGTTTAGCGGCCAGTCCTTTGTGCTAGCGCGCACTTCTGATCTATCTCAGGAGGAAATTCCTCTGCCGCTGGCTGCGCGACAGATTTACCGTCTTGATCAGAAAGACGAAGCCGTCGTAATCTTTCACACACTAGGAACGAAGCTAAGTGACCCGGATCAATTCGCGGCCGATGTTCGTGAGTTGTTGCCACTAGTGCGTTTTGCCGGAGCAACCGAGCACGCTTGGGAAGGAATTGTGTTTGACGGCAACTACTTCGCATGGGCCGGTCCCCTTCTCGGACTGGAAGATCGCGACCCCGTACCTTGCCCGTCAGGACTCGACGAACAGCTTCGGTCACGTGGCCTTCGAGTTCGGTTCGGCCGACCCGATCGTCTCGATCATCACATCGGTCGAGGACGGGCGCAGGTCTTCGCTACCGATCGAAAGTCGTGGCGACGTGCGGTGGAATCACAGGGACAAGTTCTTCTAGTCGGGGGCGCGGACGCCGCCAGCTCTGACTGACCAACCGTCTAAAAAGTGGCCCCAACGGCTCGTAAACTCTCACTGAGCCATATTGTTAGGAGGAAGATGGAAATCCTTAGGTGGTTAACCCAAATTAAAATAGGATTGCTTCTTAATATCGCAGGGACGATAATGATCGCATTGTCATTTGGCAAGAATCTTGAAAATGCACACCAATCTGATAGAAAAGAACGGAAGATATATTTAGCCTCGTTCCTTCATCCCAGGCTCTTCTATGTGGGATTAATATTGGTCATCATCGGGTTTATCTTGCAATTGATTTCCTAACAAATCTCAGTTGACGGCTGATGGCCATGGCCACCTCTGAACGTTCTAAGCCTAATCCAGTCCAACCAGTCTCTTGACATTTTTTGACAGGATCAACTCTTTCTCGGCATCTCCTATGGGAAGGGATAAAACCTTATGGAGTTCGTTCTTCATCTGCCCAAAGGGGATATCGGAGCCAAAGAGGGTAATTTCGGAAACATGATACATAATTATTGTGTCTGCCGAATTTTGATGATACTATTGAAACGTCCTACGCTTACAAGCGGTAATAGGGTCAAACCTACAATATACATTTTATAAACAAAGCCTAACAATTAATTGCGGCGGTTGATTTGCAGCGTTATGTGTATAGTATAAAAAAACGCAATTGTGTTTATACCGCTAAATTGGGGTTATAAGAAGAATTGTTTTTATACACTCGTTACCAGCAATTGCATGGAAGAAGAGAGAAAATATTAAATTGGTTAATCAGCGGAATGCAACAAGCTCCTAACAGCCTTACCGAGATGTTCTAGTTTAATAAAAAGGAAAATTGATTTATGGATATAAGAAATATTGCAATCATTGCACATGTCGATCATGGAAAAACAACTATGGTCGATAGAATTCTATATCAGGTGAAATTGTTCAGGGATAATCAGGAAGTACAGGATTTGATTCTGGATTCAAATGATCTGGAACGAGAGAGAGGGATAACTATTTTATCTAAGAATGTATCAGTAAGATATAAAGGAACAAAACTAAATATTATTGATACTCCCGGCCACTCAGATTTTGGGGGAGAAGTAGAGCGTGTTTTAAATATGGCTGACGGGGTGCTGTTACTTGTTGATGCTTTTGAAGGTCCTATGCCACAAACGCGATTTGTTTTGCAAAAAGCATTAGAGATGGGTTTAAAGCCTATAGTGGTAATTAATAAAGTTGATAAACCAAATTGTAATCCGGAAAAGGTAAATGAACTTATTTTTGAACTGATGTTTTCTCTGGATGCTACAGAAGAACAATTGAATTTTCCAACTGTTTACGGTTCTTCAAAACAGGGATGGATGGGAGCCGACTGGAAAACACCAACTAATGATGTTACCTATTTGTTGGATACGATTATTGAATATTTTGATCCGCCAAAAGATAACCCCGGAACTTTACAATTACAGATCAGTTCATTGGATTACTCGTCATATACAGGGAGAATTGCCGTAGGAAGAGTACATAGAGGAAGTGTTAAAATGGGTGATCAGGTTTCTATTGTTCAAAGAAATGGTCTGATAAATAAATCAGTAATCAAAGAACTGTATCTTTTTGAAGGACTGGGAAAAGAAAAAACCAAAAAAGAAGTTAAATCCGGTGAAATAGTAGCTGTAATGGGACTTGAGAACTTTGACATTGGAGATACCATAGCCGATTTTGAAGAACCTGAAGCTTTAAAACCAATCTCTATAGATGAACCTACTATGAGTATGCTTTTCACCATTAACAACTCACCATTTTTTGGTAAAGAAGGGAAATACGTTACCTCAAGGCATATCAGAGAAAGATTATTTAAAGAAACAGAGAAGAACCTGGCATTAAGGGTTGAAGAAACAGATTCACCGGATAAATTACTGGTTTATGGCAGAGGTATTCTTCATTTATCTATTTTAGTAGAAACCATGAGGAGAGAAGGGTATGAGATTCAATTGGGTCAGCCTAAAGTGGTTATTAAAGAAATAGATGGGTTTAAAAATGAACCGATAGAACTGTTAAATATAAATGTTGCTGAAGAGTTTTCCGGAAAAGTAATAGAGATCGTTACCAAACGTAAAGGAGATATTCTGAATATTGAGACGAAGAATGACAGAATAAATCTTGAATTCAAAATAACTTCCAGAGGTTTGATAGGACTTACCAATCCTATATTAACAGCAACCGAAGGTGAAGCAGTGATTTCGCATCGGTTTAAAGGTTATGAGCCATGGAAAGGTAAAGTACAAAGTAAAAGAAATGGCGCTTTGATAGCTATGGAAACAGGAACATCTATTGCTTATTCAATTGATAAACTGCAAGACAGGGGTAAATTCTTCATTGAGCCAAATGAAGAACTATATGCAGGTCAAGTGATAGGAGAGAGTACACGGTATGATGATCTGATAATAAATGTGACCAAGACTAAAAAACTATCTAATATAAGGGCTGCAGGTTCAGATGAAAAAGTGTCAATAGCTCCGGCCATAAAGTTCTCATTGGAAGAAGCCATGGAATATATTGGAGAAGATGAATATGTTGAAGTAACCCCAAAATCTATTCGCTTAAGAAAGATATTACTTGGTGAGCATGAAAGGAAGAGGAAAAAGAAATCGGAAGGGTAATAAAAATACTAAATGAATAAACAGAAAAAGCTGGTAACAGTACCTAAAAATCATAGCTGTCCTTCGGGTCGGCAACGATATTTAGACAATACGATGCACCTGATATTTTTCCGCACCGCTCCAAAATGCAGGTGAACTCTGCGTTAAATAACTCCGGGGACATGATACATATTTATTGTGTCTGCCGAATTTTGATGATACTATATATGCATCCTACACTTGCAAAGCAAGGAGTATACTATGGCCAAATCACAAGATAGCCGCAAACAAGCGAAGAAGAAGCCCCAAAAAACAGCCAAAGAAAAAAAACAGGCGAAGCGGGAAAAGAAAGAGAACAGATAGCTGATCAGCAGCTTATCTAACGGGTTCAGAGCATAGAAGAGCATTGCTGCGTTTAAACATCGCTGTAAATTCCTAGAAAAACCACGATGGAGGAATGCCTTTGAAAACCATCGATCCTGATCAAGAAAGACTCCCCAAGATATTGGCAAAAATCCCCAAAGACCAACCCATCATCATGATCAATTTATTGAAGTTCAGGGAACAGGCCAAATATTCGGATAGTTCTATCGCGTGCTCCGGCAGGGAAGCGTATCAAGCCTATACAAAAATTGCGTCAAAGAAGGTCGCTGAGATCGGCGGTGAAATGTTCTGGCGGGGCACGGTGTGCGGCTGCCTCATCGCCCCTGACGGAGAAACATGGGATGAAGCATTGTTGGTAAAATACCCCTCCATAGAAGCCTTCAAGAAGATGCTGGCAATGCCGGAATACCAACAAGGAGCTGTTCATCGTTCGGCGGCTTTGGAAGACTCCAGGCTGATTGCAACCTTGGCGGAGACGTAAAAGGGGACGTTTGTACACCAAGAGGGGTTGGAACTAACCTAGTGCCATGCTCGAGGAGGGATACCATGGAAAGCAGAACCTACCCTGAATTCAGCTCCCAGTATCCGTTATTGTTGAAAACATTTATGAAAAGACCCGTTGACCTCTATCCGAACGAGATCGGTGTCGTCTATCGAAACCCGAGCACTGCACAATACCAGAGATTTACCTGGCTGGAATGGTACCACAGGACATGCCAGCTGGCCAATGCACTGAAAGATTCCCTTGGAATAAAACCCGGAGGACCGAATGAACCTGGTGATCGCGTTGCGACCTTGGCACTCAATACCCACCGCCACCTGGAACTGTATTATGCGGTACCCTGCAGCGGCGCAGTATTGCATCCAGTCAACGTCCGGCTGTCCTTAGAGCATATTGTGTATACCATCACCCATGCCGAAGATAAGATTATTTTCTTTGACGATCTCCTGCTGCCCCTGATAGAAGCAATCTATGATCAAATAAAAGATGTTGTTGAGATATTCGTATACATGTCCGATAATCCGGGGCTTCCGGAGACAAACATAAAAAACCTCTATGCCTATGAAGAACTCCTTGCGGAACAATCGATTGAATACGACTGGCCCTATCTAGATGAAGATACCTTTGCAACCCTTTGCTACACGACCGGGACAACCGGCCAGCCCAAAGGCGCGATGTTTACCCATAGGGCCCTGTACTTGCAGACGCTTCACCTGATCACCCTTGGCACCTTTGCCAATACGCCCGCATATGAAACCGTAAACAGGCGCTTTGGTGAAAATGCCGTTGCCATGATCAATATACCATTGTTCCATATTCATGGCTGGGGGGCACCTTTTTTATGCGTCTTTGGGGCGGTAAAGACCGTGCTTCCAGGCATGTTCTCGGTTGAAGGTTTTTGTGAGTTGGTTCAGACCGAAAAAGTGACGGGAACGGCCCTCGTACCGACGATGGTCGCGTTGCTTCTGGAATATAAGGACCTAAGCAAATATGATTTGAGCAGTCTGGTAAACCTCGGAGTCGGCGGCGGAGCGCTACCCTTGGGGTTAAAAACCAAATGTGAAACAATAATTCCTCATTTTAGAATGGCCTCCGGCTATGGTATGACCGAAACAGCGCCTACGACCGTCACGGCCTTTATCAAAAAATATATGGTGGACCTGCCAAAAGAAGAGATTGATGAAGTATTGGTCAAAACCGGAATCCCGATTCCGGGCATTGAAGTCCAGGTCGTCGATGGAAAAGGGAAGCCAGTTCCCAAAGACAACGAAACGCTCGGCGAAATTGTCATCCGGGGCCCGTGGGTCACGGAACAATACTTTAAAAGCCCGGAACAAACGGCTCTGGTATGGCGTAACGGATGGTTTCACACCGGCGATTTGGCAAAAGTGGATGAACATGGTTTTATTACCATCGGTGATAGACAATCAGACGTGATCAGAAGCGGTTCGGAAATGGTCCCCACCGTTCTTTTGGAAAACCTGATTGCTCTGGCAGACTTTGTTCTCGAAGCAACGGTCATTGGCATCCCCGATCCTGTTTGGGGAGAAAGTCCGATGGCGATCATCAAGCTTGCGCCGGGTGCCTCCCAAAAGGAGCAAGATATTATCGAGTTTCTTCACATCCACGGCGTTGAAAAAGGCAAAATAACGAAGTGGATGCTCCCGAAGGTGATCGCATTCACCGATGATATCCCGAAAACCAGCGTTGGAAAATACAACAAGCGGGAAATCAAGAATCAATTGGATCGGTTCTTAGCGTTGGCAAAAGAGATGTGAAGGCCAGGCACGATTATCGAGAAGCTGTCTCAAAAATGGCTTCTTCTTGCCGCGGCGCACTCCCGGCACTATGATATATCAGTAATGGAAATGTTCCAGACACGCCCTTAAAAAAGGAGGCGGCATGAACAAGCATTTTTATGCAAAAGACGGTCTTGCAAGTATTGGAAAACTCATGGAGTTGAAGCCCGACCTTGCTGCATCATTCGTCACGTTTGACCAACAAGTTTTTGAAGAAGGAGCGCTCACTACAAAAACCAAGGAGTTGATCGCTATCGGTGTAGCTCACGTCACCAGGTGCCCGTATTGTATTGAGGTTCATGTTAACAGCGCAAAGAAGGCGGGCGCATCGGACGAGGAGATTGCAGAGGCTGTCTTTGCCGGCATAGCAATGAATGCCGGCGCTTCCTTTGCACATTCGTGCATCGCCATGGATTGCCTCACAGAATAACATAATAATTTCTGAGAGAGCCCTATGTAAAGAAAACATCAAAGATTACAACAGTTTAACTTAGTCCCACTCTATTGCTCTTCACCGCGCATTTTTTTCTTGCGCATCCAGGATGATCTCCGTGGTCATTTTCGCAACTTCTCCCACGAGCGTTGAGCATGTTTCCAACAAACCCGCCTCCATGGCGGCCTTCATTTCATCCGGGTCATACAGGTTGTAAAATCGCCCAAAAAAAGAGGTTTGCAAGTCAGCACATCTGCAGGTCCCATATTTTTCAACAAAACGGTCGTGCAATTTTTTTGAAAGTAAATTTCCTTTCACCAGCTTCATCATATCACTGAATTCTTCTTTATTTCTTCCAAAAAAATAACCAATTGTGAGGACTCCACCGGAAAGAGCTCCACAGTGACCATCACCAGTCAAGCCGACTCCATCCGCTAAACCCGTAGCAGCCTTAAAAATATCGTCATTCTGAACACCCAGGGCATCAAAGATTCCTGATAGGGCACACTGTGAACACCCGCCGCTTTTCATTTCATATTGTTTAGCTTTGTTAAATGCCGTATCCAGAATTTCATTTTTCTCTTTTTTCATAGAAATAACTCCTTATTCTCAATTTTTTAAACGCTGCTTTATCTTATGAGAATACATGGATGAAACTCAACTACTTAATTCTCAGAATATGTTAAGAGCGTTTGGGTGGAAAATCAAGCACATAATACATCTCTCCTATTTTTTTAAACCGTCAGGAATTGTTCTTTCTGCACACTTCACCGTACTGCACGAGTGCATACATCGCGCGAGCACACTGTTCAGGTGTGTCGTAAATCGGTATCCCGCCTTCTCTGAGGATGTCTTCCATAACGTCATGTTCCAGCCGGACAAACCGAAGACACATAAGGGGCTTGTTATATTTCTTCGGTAGCGATGCATAGACCTGTGCCCCGTCAAGGGCAACCTGAATGGGCTTGGGAAGCGAATCGGAATTCCGATCGATCTTCAGGGAACGATCCCATATTTGGGGACTGACCGGCACGTTACTGATGACGCCGTCTATATAATCAAGCTTGAGCAGCTTTTCTATTATTTCCGCCTCCTGAATGGCTGTGCGTGAGCTTCCGGCAAAATCGATGGGATTTTTTGCCACGGGTGCGTGTGCCGGGAGCAATGCGGAGATACTGGATGCCGTATCTGCGTCCAATTCCGGCAGCTCGAGGCCAAGAGCGGAGCAGGCATCTGTTCCGACAACCCCCTGCCCGCCGCTCCCGAGTATTGCTACCCGGTTGCCGGCAGCCAAGGGTAAACCAACGAGCGCCTCGGCCATTTCAAAGAGATGAAAGGACTCACGAACCTGCAGCAGCCCAACCTGTTTGCACATACTTTCAAAGATCCGCTCAGATCCTGCCAACGATGCGGTGTGTGACATGGTGGCCCGCGCACCGGCGGTAGAACGACCACCTTTATACACGATAATGGGTTTTTTCTTTACAACCTGGCGGGCGATTTCAAAAAACCGTCGGCCGTCTTTCAGTCCCTCGAGATAGAGCACGATGACCTTCGTTGCCTCATCTGCTGCGAGGTATTCGAGATAGTCGGATACCTCAAGATCAGCCTGGTTTCCGATACTGATGAATTTGCTCAGGCCGTATCCCTTAGTACTGGCGACCTGTGCCATAGCAACCCCAAACGTACCGCTCTGTGAAATAAAGGCAATAGGACCCGCTTTGGGCGCATGGGGAAAGCACAAACTGAGTTGTCCCGCAGCGCTCCATATCCCCATGCAATTGGGTCCCACCACCCTGATACCGCCTGAACGCGCCACCTCCACCATGGCCTGTTCAAACCCCCTCCCCTCTTCACCGACTTCGGCAAACCCGGCGCTTATCACCACGGCACCCTTGATCCCCTTCTCAACGCACTCACGCAGAAGGCCTGGAATGGTCTCAGCCGGTGTGGTCAGAACGGCAAGATCAATAGCGCCCGGCACCGCTGATACGCTGGGGTAGGTAGGAAGTCCCAATATCTCACCTTTATTGGGGTTGATGGGGTAAATCGCTCCTTTGAAACCCGTCTTGAGAGGCCTCTCAACCATCAGGAACCCCCACTTTCTGAAGGTATCCGATGCCCCTATCACGGCTAGTGATCTTGGTTTGAATATGTAATCGAGCTCATTCTGCATTATTAAAACCTTATGATATCATGTGGCGACAGAGCTCAGTCACCAGGCCATAGATGGCATCGAGGGGGAGGTGCTGCTCAATGGACGCGTCAAACAGACAACTGAGCCGAGCAGGAAACTCTTCATCTGCTTGCCAAAGGACCATGATTACTGGAACACGGGGGAGGGCAGCAAGCCTCAATCCCACATCGCCGTAGCGCTCCTGGGCCGCCCCCAAGGATATGCCGCGACCCAGAAACCCTTCGATATCCCGGCCGTATCGCTTTATAAAGGGATCAAGGGGAAACAGGTGTGCCCCCTGGAAAAAGTTCTTCCCTCCGGTGAGGCTGCTCCCTGCCACGAGCTTATCGGCGAGGGGCATCTCCTGGGCATTTAACAGGTAGGTGACGAGGATCACCTTGAGCTCTATGGAAAGGTCTTCTTTAGACATGTGACCTGAGACCGGTTCAATGGTATGGCTGGGCTGCCTGGCGATATACGATAACGCTCTTGTAAAAAATCTATGCTATAGGACTCGGAGGCCTTATCGAACTGCGCCCGGCTGCGCCGGCATACATCCGCAGGGTCTAGCTGCGAGAGCCGTTCCCAGAGCTTTGGGTGCACGGTATGAATGGGCTCGGTCATCGCTTAATCCCGTAAGGTCGCGCCTTACCCCGCGCCATGGATGCAAATATGCCCCCGAAACAGAGAAGGGCAAAGATGATGACGGCGGTTTTCATGGCCTTCAAAAAAAGCGGATAGTATTCAGGTGTAATCTGAACCCTGCCGAGATAGACTGCAAAAATCAACAGAGCAATCCCCATGCTGAACATCATGCCAACCAATCTCATGGTCGCCACGGTTGCGGAAGCGACCCCGTAAAATTGCCTCGTTACAGAGCCCATCACGGCATTGGTATTGGGGGATGAAAAAATGCCAAAGCCAATCCCCAGGATGATCAAAACCACTATGATAAAACCAACGACCGTTGTCGTCGTGAGAAACGCACAGAGAAAAAGACCGACCGTCGTCAGCGTCATCCCTAGTGAGGCAACGATTTGCGGCTCGACCCGGTCCGAGAGCCAACCGGCAAAGGGCGCAAAAACGGTCATGACAACCGGTTGGGTCACGATGATGAAACCCGCCCATTGCGGGCTATACCCCTTAACATACTGCAAATAGAGGCTCAAGAGAAAGGCCACGGCAAATGTGGCACTATAATTGATCAACGCCGCGAGGTTAGAAAACATAAAAATCCTATTGCCTTTGAACAACCGTATATCAAAAACAGGGCTCTCCCGGTTCATCTCCCACGCGAAAAAGCCTCCCAGCCCGACAATGCCCACAAGTATGAGCCATATACCTGTCATCGTCGGCAATTGAGAAAACCCATACATGATCGCCACCAACGTGAGACTGTACAGTACGGAGCCAATACCGTCGAACCGCTCGCCCCGGGCCTCAGCCCATTCTCCCTTGAGCTTCCACAGCGTCAAGGCAATAACAATGACCCCCAGCGGCACATTGGCAAAAAATATGCTCCTCCATCCGAGCTGTTCCGTGAGCACCCCCCCAAAAAAGGGGCCGAGGGAAAGCCCTAAATAGACCGCTGCAACGTTGATCCCCAGGGCCTTACCGCGCTCACCCGCCGGAAAGACCGAGGTAAGAATGGCTACTCCTGTGCCGAAGATCATGGCACCGCCTATTCCCTGAAGGACTCGAAAGACGATCAGGACTAAGGCAGAGGGTGCGCCAGCCGACAGAAGCGACGCAAGGGTATAGATCGTTATACCCGAAATAAAGATCTTTTTCCTGCCATAGATATCGGCAATCCTCCCAAAGGGGACGAGAAACATCGCCGCTGCCAACAGATAGGCGGTAGCTACCCACCCCAGTAAAATGGCATCCATGGCAAACTCGCGTCCAATGGAGGGAAGGGCAATATTGACGGAAGATCCCATAAAGGGCGTCAAGAAAGACGCCATGGTAGCGACAACCAAGACAGTTCTTTTCGGCGTGTGTGTATCCGTACGCATCAACTCCCCTTCGCCCCTATGCCCATGGTCCCGAAACGCTGGTATAAGATGGTGACATCATCCATGCCGGGGAGTCCTCATACTCAAACCCCTCCCGCAACTCAGGGCCGTAATGATCCCAAATCCACCCGCTTTGGATACCGCTGCGGCAAGCTCCGCCGTGGAGAGCCACAGCATGCCACCCTGGATGATGGGATACTCGATGCCGAGCATTTCGGTAATGCGTGTCTTGAACATCTGCGCCTCCCTCATGAATACCCGTTAAAAATTATTCTGACGGCTCAAACACAAAACTTGCATTATACCCTACGTGCGGGTAAAAGTGCAGCGGAAAAAGGACGCCCAAAGGCCGGTGTGGCGTGGCTAGCATATCTTTAACTCCCAGGCACAACGGCCGGAGTTACTACTGGCGCTGGAATTCTTCAATTTCTCATCCAATCAACCACACAAAATACATTGACATCCCTTCCGCCACCGACTATCGTACAAATGCTATTCATTTCTTGGCCTAATCAGCTGACAACATAACCTTAACTTCTGGAGTGAAGAATGAAAAAACGTTCTCAGAAGTTATTGTCAAAGGAGCCTCCAAGGGACTGTTATACCCTTCGGAGGTTTTTGCCTGTGGGGAGGTAGTCACAAGACGTAAGACCGAACCCTCCGCACCTCCCTTCAAAGGAGATTTTTGCCGGTGTGCAGAGGAAGTCTCGGGAATCGCCATGTGAGAAAAAAAGATTTGAACCTTTTCAGGGCTGCAGGACACTAA
>Ga0307437_1000514_pt1 | contig 30437 bp, 24 predicted proteins | sample SalMarWE160390MG_FD_202146 | JGI IMG/M metagenome (GOLD analysis project Ga0307437, IMG submission 202146) | Salt marsh sediment microbial communities from the Plum Island Ecosystem LTER, Massachusetts, United States - WE1603-90 | ecosystem: Environmental > Aquatic > Marine > Intertidal zone >...
CACCTCGGTGGCCAATTCTTGCAGAATGGCAAAGTTATCCTGAGACTGCATACCGGCACCACCGGCGACAATAATCTCTGCAGCCGTCACATCGACAGCGTCCTTGCCCTTTGTATCGTGGATGATTTCCAGCACCTTGACAGCGAGATCTTTTTTGCCCACCTTCAGGGACTCACGGATGATCTTCCCTTTGCGTGAGGTATCTCTTTCCGGCATGGGCATCACGTGCGGCCGAACCGAGGCCATCTGCGGTCGATGGCGCTCGGTTACGATCGTGGCCATGATGTTGCCTCCGAAAGCAGGGCGCGTCTGTAAGAGGAAGCCGTGATCATCGATATCCAGGCCGGTACAATCTGCGGTGAGGCCGGTCGCCAGTTTTGTGGCCACGGCGCCCGCCAGATCCCTTCCCAGACCGGTTGCACCGATCAAGAGTATTTGCGGTTTATACTTATCCGCCAGATAGCACACGGCATCCCGATAGACTTCCGTTCGGTAGTTGAGAAAGATCGGTTCGTCAACGAGGTACGAGAGGGCGGCACCGTAGGCAAATGATTCGTTGCACAACGCTTCCGCCTTGCTGCCGACAACTACGGAACAGAGCTTCACACCGAGCGCTTGAGCCAGTCTGGCACCGACGCCCAGCAACTCCCACGAGACCGTTGCAGGCTCGCCCTCGGTCTGCTCGACAAATACCCAAACATCTTTGTACTCTTTAAGTTTGGCCGCGATTCGGGCGTCCTCTTCGTCTATTTCCTCGTCTTCGATCTCAGCCAAGGCCTCCTTGTCTTTCTCCAATTCAGCAAGGATCTTCAGCTGTTCGGGGGTATAATAAATTTCAAGGGCCTCAGAGGGACAAACTTTAATACACTTGCTGCAGCCGATGCATTTCTCTTCATTAATAATCGGCTCACCCTGCTCATTCATCTCGATGGCCTCCTTGGGGCAGGAGGCCTCGCACCGGGCACCACAGGCGATACACTTGCCAGGGATTAATTGTGCTACGCCGCGGGGTTTCTTTACTTTCTTTTTCTTCTCTTTCATATCTTAGCGTTTCTCCTTACAAGTTTTTAGGGTGCACAATGATCGGTTCTTTTTCACAAAGACAAGAAGCTTTTTTCAATAAGCGCATCCACCAGTACATTGGCCGCCTCCTCAGGGGCGTTGAGGCCATCGCCCACTATCTCCCCCTTAACCCTCTCCGGTGAAAAGATCTTGCGCACCTGGGTAGGGGAACCATTGAGTCCGATGGCCTTTGGATCCATTTTTAACACGTTGTTATCCCACACCGGTACTTCAGCATCCTCAGTCATCAATCGCCTCGGTACGGTAGGATAGCGGCAGCGATTGATCTCTCGCACGACAGCGATCATGGCCGGAAGCGGTGCTTCCACCGTCTCATGTCTCCCTTCCAGTTTGCGCCTCACACGAACCTTTTTGGCCTTGAGGTCCACATTATCGATGTGGTCTACTAACGTAAGCTGGTAGTAGTCCAAACGGCTCGCAATGCCTGGTCCCACCTGTGCTGTGTCGCCATCAATGGTTTGCTTGCCGCAAATCACCATGGCTACCTCTTCTTTTTTGGCAAGCCGTTTGATGGCCTCCGCTAAGACCGCGCTCGTAGCCCAGGTATCAGCGCCGGCAAAGGCGCGGTCGCTCAGCAACACAACCTCGTCGATGCCCAGTGATAAGGCCTTACGCAGGGTCTCGTCGGCACTCGGAGGTCCCATGGAAATCGCTGCTACCCGGAGACCATATTTGTCTTTTAACCGTAGAGCTTCTTCCAAGGCATGGGTATCGAAGGGGTTCATAATAAATGGGACTCCTTCTCGAACCAACGTGCCGGTATCCGGATCGACCTTAACCTGGGTAGTATCCGGTACCTGTTTGATGCATATAACGATTTGCATTGGTACGCTCCTTTAACGAAAAAATGGGTGTTGTGTCGTTTCCTTATTATTAAATGTTCAACATCACTACTATCTTGAACCTTTTATTACTCTCGCCTAAGAGAGGGGACGAGAAAATTCTCTTATGTAATGCCCTAACCGGTGAGGTTCAGAGCAATCGACACGAACCTATGAAATTGCGCATGGTACCCCATGCAGTCGGTCGAGTCAACTCTCCTGTAAGCCTTCTGTTGTGTTTGATTATTTTTCGTCGGTAGTACACTATCTGCCTCATTAATTATACTAAACGTCATAAACACTTAACACTTTTCCGGGCATCCTCTTAAAGGCTCAATTATATACTAATCGTTATATTCACCCTTTGTCAAGAGAATTTCTTCACATACTTTCTTTCTTCTCTTGTTAAAAGCTAGGATTTATCGATGAAAAAAATTCCCTTGAAAGACGCAAAGGGACTTGACGGGACAGCACGATTATGGTTAGGTAAAGGGGATTTTTTCGCTGGGCATCACCCATTACGACTAATCATATCGTTTTATAGGAGGAAAAGATGGAAATTATCTGCTGTTTGAAACAGGTACCCGACACCGAGGCGGAGATCAGGCCGATTGCTGACAACACCGAGATCAACTACGAGGGGATTAAATTTGTGATAAATGTCTATGACGAATATGCGGTAGAGGAGGCCCTCAAGGTAAAGGAAAAGGCGGGCGAGGGGGCAATCACCATCGTCACCCTGGGTCCCGAACGAGCGGGGGAATCCATCAGGACAGGCCTGGCCATGGGTGCGGACAAGGCGGTCCACCTCAATGATCCCGCCTTTCTCGGAGGGGATGCCTATGCAACGGCCAAGGCGTTGGCTAAGGCCATCGAGGGGATGACCTATGATCTTATATTCTGTGGGCTGCGAGCAATCGATGATGACTCTTTTCAGGTGGGCACTATCCTCGCTGAGTTCCTGGGGCTCCCTTCCGTTATGGGGGTTGTCAAATTTGAACTCTCGGGGGACAAGAAAAAGGCGACGGTGCACCGTCAAGTTGAAGGGGGACTGGAAGTACTGGAAGTCCCCTTGCCGGCGGTCTTCGGTGCGACCAAGGGGTTGAATGAACCACGTTATCCCTCCCTGCCGGGTATCATGAAGGCGAAGAAAAAAGAACTCAAGCCGATCACATTAGCTGATCTGGGTCTCAGTGAGGGAGAGGTCGGAAAACAGGGGGCTTTGACAACGGTGTCGAAGTTTTCCCTCCCTCCGCTGAGACAGGCCGGCAAGATCGTTGAAGGGGATACCCCTGAGGAGAAGGCGGCGAGCCTGGCCAAGCTCCTCAGAGAAGAAGCGAAGGTGATCTAACACGCTGCAAGGGAACGAGAGGAGAAGATACCATGGCGGGAATTTGGGTCTATGCGGAACACAAGGACGGCAAGGTAAAAAAAGTGACGTTTGAGATCTTGAGCGAGGCCAAGAAATTGGCCGAAAAGAAGGGGGAGCCGCTCTGCGCGGTCTTGCTTGGATCGGGAGTGGAGGAAATGGCACCCGCCGTAGGTTCCTATGGCGCGGAAAAGGTGTACTGTGTGGAGGCGGGAGAACTCGGCGCGTACACGACGGGCGGCTTTGCCAAGGCCCTCTGTAACCTGGTACAGCAGGAGAAGCCCTCTATCGTATTGTTCGGGGCCAGCGTAAACGGCAAGGATCTCGCCGCCCGGGTGGCCGGGAGATTGGGGGTAGGGCTCGCCACTGATTGTACGGGCATAGGCCTCGATGATGCGGGCAGGCTCCAGGTGCGCAGGCCGATGTTTTCGGGGAAGGTACACGCGGACGTGGTCTTCGCCGATGTCACACCCCAGATGGCCTCCATACGGCCCAATGTCCTGACACCCGCAGCACCCGACGCGGCACGCACACCCGAGGTGGCAAAGGTTGCCGCGGCCGTGAAACCCGATGATCTCATGGTAAAGGTGATGGAGGTCGTCAAGACCGGCGGTGAGAAACCCGACCTGACCGAGGCGGAGATCATCTGCTCCGGCGGACGGGGGATGAAGGGCCCGGAGAACTACACGATCTTAGAGGAGCTGGCCGATGTATTAGGGGGCGTGGTGGGCGCCTCCCGCTCGGCGGTCGATGCCGGTTGGCGCCCTCAATCAGACCAGGTCGGACAGAGTGGTAAGGTGGTCACCCCCAATCTCTATATCGCCGCCGGTATTTCCGGCGCCATACAGCACCTGGCAGGAATGGGGACATCCAAGGTGATCGTGGCCATCAACAAGGACCCCGAGGCCCCCATCTTCAAGAAGGCAGACTATGGCGTGGTGGATGACCTCTTTAAGGTGGTCCCCGCCTTTACTGAGGAGTGCAAAAAGCTGAAAGCGGATTAGGGATTAAGGGGGAGAATATCCCCTTATGTATTAGGTTTAGGTCGTTCAAGCCCACTCACAAGCAAGCCCCTTCCACCAGAGAAGGGGCTTGTTGTATGATTTCCCTCACCTCTATTAACTTTTTTCACCTCGGACAACTCTTCTAATTGATAGCACAATGCAGTCAATGAATCGTGATCCCCCCTATTTTCCCATCCTCAAACCTAAAAAAGCCGAAATATGTCAAAAGAAAAGCAAGATAGGTCAACAATTTAGAACCAAAATATGATAAAAGACCCCTCGAAACAATCGGGAAGGCTGTGGGGTTGGGGGGATGAGGGGTCAAGTCTACTGTTGACCCAAGAGTCAATCACGGACTTGACCCCTGCTGACCCGTAACATGTAGATAAGACCCCTTCCTCCTGAGATCATTAATCTCCCGCCCCTAGAGGGGCCTTTTTATTGCCCAAATATGAGCTCTATGATACGATACTCATGTGGTGGGAGGGGTTCATTTGAAACAAACATTATCCATTTTTAGCATCTGATGTAGCATTTAAAAGGAGGTGCAATTATGAAAAAGTTAGGTATTGTAGTCGGTATCATAGTGGTCGTCTTTGTCCTGCTCTTGGTTTTTAAGAATATGCTCATCAAGACGGCCGTTGAGCAGGGGACAAAAAAGGCGACAGGGTTGGAGCTTACCATCGAAGATATGGATGTGGGCTTGTTGGCGTCTAAGGTGGATATCACTGATATGCAATTGCTTAATCCTGCTGGATTCCCCGACAAGGTGATGATCGACATTGCCAAGCTACTCGTCGATGTCGAACTCGCATCGTTCTTCAAAGGGGGGGCACACGTTGAGACCTTGGAGTTAGATCTCAAAGAGCTCATGGTGGTACGAAACAAAGAGCGCAAACTCAATCTTTCTGCCTTAAAATCGGTGAGTGAAAAGCAGCGGAAGGGGGAAAAGCCTGTTGAGCAGGAGGAGGCAAAAAAGGAGAAAAAGGCGCCACAAGTGGTCATCGATATGCTTATTTTGAAGATCGGAAAGGTCACCTATAAAGATTATTCGTGGGGCACGAAACCCTTCACCAAGACCTTCACTATCGGGATCAATGAGGTCTACCGCGACATTACCGACCCGAAAAAGCTGGTCAATCTTATTATCGTGCGCGCTCTTCAAAAGACGAATATCGCCCAGCTTGCCAACTTCGATTTAGGCACGCTCAAGGCAGATGTGGGTGATACCCTGAAAACAGTTGAGAGCGGGGTGACAGAGGCGGGTAAAAAGGAATTAAAGGACCTCGAAAAATCCGCCACAGAGGAGGCGGAAAAGCAGGTTGGGGAAGATGTGATAAAGGGGCTCAAGAAACAATTGGAGTAGTATACAATAAGCTCTTGAGAGGCATGATGCATTCCATAAGCGACTGCCTATGAACGACGCATCTCCGAGCTCCCTGCTGAGGAGAAACGACGCCCTCTTGGTAGTCATCGACATGCAGGAGCGGCTCCTTCCGGTCATCGCGGAAAAGGAGAAGATTGTTGAGAATACCCTCAAGCTCGTCAAGTTCGCCCGCATTATCGGACTGCCGATCCTCCTCACGGAACAACAGAATCTCGGGGAGACAACCCCTGAGATTCGTGCGGAATTGGAGGCACTACAACCCATTATCAAATTGGAATTTGACTGCTTTGAGTCCCGTGCCTTCGGCGAACGGATACGCCACCTGAACAGGAATACCCTCATCATCGCCGGTATCGAGGCGCACATCTGCGTGGCGCAGACAGCACTGCATGCCCTTGCTCACCACACGGTGCATGTGGTGAGTGATGCCGTTTCCTCCAGGTCTCCACACAATTGGGAGGTTGCCCTGGGCCGCATGCGCCAAGCCGGCGTTACGATCACGTCCACCGAGATGATGACCTATGAGCTTTTGGGGAAGGCGGGAACCGAGGAGTTCAGGGAGGCACTGAAACTCGTCAAGTAATCCGCGAGAATATTTTCAAAAAACACATCGATTGAAATAATGACGCTGACGCTGGATGAAAACGCTCTACGCATTCTGCAAGCCCGTTACCTCAAGAAGGATCACAGGGGCAACTGTGTAGAGTCCCCTGAGGAGATGTTTCGCCGGGTGGCAAACCATGTCGCCTCGACGGAGACGATCTTCGATCCTCAGGCGAAGGTGGCAGAGCAAGCAGATACCTTCTATCACATGATGAGCGCATTGGAATTTCTCCCCAATTCCCCCACCCTGATGAATGCCGGAAGGGAGTTGGGTCAGCTGGCTGCCTGTTTTGTCCTTCCGGTGGGAGACTCCCTGGAGTCCATCTTCGAGGCGGTCAAGGACACGGCCCTCATCCACCAAAGCGGTGGGGGGACGGGTTTTTCCTTCAGCCACCTCCGCCCCAAAAACGCAATCGTCTCAACCACCAGCGGCGTGGCCAGCGGCCCTATCTCCTTTATGCGGGTCTTTAACATGGCCACGGAGGTCATAAAGCAGGGGGGGACCCGCCGGGGGGCCAATATGGGGATTTTGAGGATCGACCACCCCGATATCATGGAGTTCATCACGGCCAAAAGAGACCCCCGAGAGCTCACCAGCTTCAATCTTTCGGTGGGGATTACCCGGGAATTCATGGAGGCCTTGGAAGAGGGAGGGGGTTTTGAACTTATCGATCCCCGCACGGGGCGCACCTTTGCAACGGTTGAGGCCAGAGAGATCTTCGACCTCATCGTGGAGTGCGCCTGGGAGAGCGGGGAGCCTGGGGTCGTCTTTCTCGACCACATCAACGAGGCAAACCCCACCCCTCACCTTGGCCCCATCGAGAGCACCAATCCTTGCGGTGAACAGCCGCTCCTCCCCTATGAGGCCTGCAACTTGGGTTCCATCAATCTGGTGCGGATGATCAAGCACGGCGCGGAAGGTCCCCGTATCGATTGGGAGAAACTCAAGCGTACGGTGCGTCTTGCGGTCCGCTTCCTCGATAATGTCATCGAACTTAACCACTATCCGCTGCCGCAGATCGAGCAGCTCAGCCGGGGGAACCGCAAGATCGGCCTCGGGGTGATGGGGTTCGCCCATCTCCTCATCCTCATGGGGAAATCCTACGATTCTGAGGAGGGGGTTGCCCTGGGGGAAGAGGTGATGCGGTTCATCCAAAAAGAGGGGCATGAGGCCTCACAAGAACTGGCCGAACTGCGCGGGCCCTTCCCGAACTTTACCGGGAGTCGCTATGCCCTGAAGGGTATGCCTCCCCTGCGGAACGCCACGGTCACCACCATCGCCCCCACGGGAACCCTCAGCATCATCGCCAATTGCTCTTCGGGCATCGAACCCTTGTTCGCCCTCAGCTACACCAGGAGGGCCTTAGAGGATATGGAGCTCTTTGAGATCGACCCGGTCTTTTTACGGGTAAGCAAGGAGATGGGGTTTTGGCGTCCCGAGTGGGCGGATGCCCTCCGCACAACCGGATTCTTGGGCCCAGAGGCTGAGATACCCCCTCATGCTCGTCAACTCTTCATCACCGCCTTTGAAATCCCCCCTGCCCGACACATACAGATGCAGGCCGCCTTTCAACGGCATACCGACAACGCCGTCTCCAAGACTATAAACTTTCCCCCTGATGCCACCAAGGACGATGTCCAGGAGGCCTTTGTCTTGGCGTATCGCATGGGCTGTAAGGGGGTCACCATGTACCGGAGTGGAACGCGTCAGGGGCAGGTCCTCACCTGTGGGTTGAGTCAACTCTGCTAGCGTCAATACGATCGGCGGATTATCTTTGAAACCCGCATCGCACGTGTGATGGAAAAGAACAGGACCACTTCTAGCCAAACCAACCCGATACCTGGCTTTTATTGTAACAGATCCCGATATGTTTGGGTTGGAGGTATTCCAATAATCCCCATTGACCTAACACCCTCCCCCAACCGCTCTGCTTACATCCGCCGAATGGCGTTGAGGTATCCATCTGGGCAAAGGTATTAATCCATACGGTCCCATAGTGGGCCTGCATAGCTAACGAATGAGCCTTCTTCATATCCTGCGTCCAAATCTGCAAAACCAGGCCGGTGGGGTTCTCTTCGATTAACTGTTCTATCTCCGCTTTTTTGCATTTCTTTATCAGCAGGATGGGGTCAAAGCACTCTTCGTAGATCATCTCCCGGATTTCGATGATTGTGGGCTCGAAAAAATACCCTTGTTGCTCGATCCGTTTCCCACCCGTGATGATCTTCCCCTGCCTTGAAAATCGTTCCACGTCGTTCACAACCTTTTCCAAATGACCTTGAGATCGCAAGGGCCCCATATGGGTGGTAGGGGTAAGGGGATTTCCTGTCTTTATTTTCTCTGTTTTTTCCACGAGCATAGCTAAGCATTCTTCATAGATATCCTCTTCCACCAAGGCGACACTGGTGCCGATACACATCTGCCCTTGTTTCATGAACGTCGAAGCAACGAGGTTCTCAATTGCTTCTTCTTTGTCCGCATCAGCGAAGATAATCGCCATGTTTGCGCCACCCAATTCACAAAGGAGCTTTTTCGGCCGTGTTATATTCTTGAAGACCTCTTGGAATGTTGCGTTTGAACCAGTGAACGAGATGATGTCCACATCTGATGAGGCCAATGCCTTGCCGATGGCAGGACCGTCTCCGGTGATGAAATTTATCAACCCGCGAGGGAGATCTAGCTCATGGAGGTATTTTGCCAAGATCAGTAATGAAAGGCTCCCAAACTCCGATGGTTTGACGATAACGGCATTTCCTGCCGCCAGGGCGGCGGCAGCGTTGAACCCAAAAATCATCAGCGGCACATTATAAGGCAAAAAGATGCCCGCTACTCCAAAGGGAAGATAGTGAATCATGTCAACGGTCTCTTTGTGGGCGAAGAGAGAGGCGGGAAAATCCTTCACTAATGATCCATAGTATTCAAAGCAGTGGGCGGCGAGAGAGACATCCACGAGGAGGGTCTCTTTGATCGGCTTGCCGATCTCTCTTGACTCGATTTCCGCTAATTCTTTTAGATGATCAAGAATTACGCGAGAAACTTCCAAGATTAAATCCGCTCTTTCTTTAAGAGGAATTTGCTGCCATGCCTTTTGTGCTGCTCTGGCCTTATTGATGCAATCCGCTAAATCTTTCTGGTCCGCCTGGGGTATCTGGGCAAAGACCTCTTCCGTAAAAGGGTCTTCAATAGCTATGTTCTCATCTTTTTCCCTAAACTCACCTGCTATGTACATGGGGTATTGCGTCATCATTACTCCACCGGTAACGCTCTCCAGAGACTAAAGGTCCTTTCAAAAACGGGAAACCATCGAGAAAGGAGATTGAAGTCGCCCTTTAATTTTATTTTTCCTTGCGTTTTGGCCACAAAGGGGTCGAGGTCTCCCGCGAAGATCTTTTGCCATGTCCCCCGTGGGGCGGAAAAGACGAATTCAGCTTCATCGTCACTATATTGCACTTCGAGAATCTTGCCTCGTTCGTAGCAGAAGGAAAAAACCTCCTCACTATCTGTCACCCGCGTGCATATGGCGGTTGTCAAATCATATTCCTTCCCCAAGGACTGAGCGTTTTCATCGTTATTGATGACCTCCACTAAAGCAGCAATGTGGTCTGGGGAAAAGAGTTTATATGGCTTAATTACTCTTTGAGCGTGTTTAGCGGGCTGCAACACTTCTTTCCTTGCAGGAGACACTGAGGTAATCAAACGCAATTGGGCATTGCTCTCCAAGAGCTCAATCAGGGAAAAAGTATACTTAAAGTCCTCCCCTATGGCCACTACGCCATGATCCTTTATGACGACAATGTCGTTGTTGTCCAGGGCTTGGTGGATAGCATCAAGATCCGTAATCGTGGGGGTCTTTTGGGTAATGGCGCTAACCTTTCCGAGATACACCCTCTCCTCGAGGGTAATCGGGGTCAAGCTCTCATTGTGGTGAAAATAGTGTACTGTATAGGGCGGATGCGCGTGGATGACCACATGTTTTTGAGGATAGTGCTGATAGAGATATACATGGAGGAGTTTTTCAGAAGTAGGTTCCTTATCTCCTTCTAAGATGGTGCCGTCTTTATCCATAACCAGGATATCACCCTCATCTAAAAACCCAAGATAGCTTTCATGGGCGGTAATGAGGATTTTGTCGCCGGCCCTCTTCGATATATTGCCCGATCGCCCGCAGTTGATCCCTTGTCGGTGCAGTTGCGAGGCCCAGAAGATGATTTCTTGTTTTTCCTTTTCAAAACTCATTGGATTATGTCCATGGGTACATATTCATCTGCTGCCTCTAGCACATCGTTATACTGAAGGCGCATATATTTGTCAAGCAATGACGCTGTTTGAACGGATCGCGTGATGGGGTCTCCTTGTATGGGTTTAATAGGCACGTTATGTACGTGTGCGAGCAAACAGACATAGAGGCTGCCACAGATCCCGACAACGTAACCATCTATGAAATCATTATAAAAGAAGAGGACTTCCTTGACCTTCTGTTTGTAAAAGAGAATTCCCAACATATTGTCGGTGGCATAAACGTGTTTAATTCCTTCCTTTTTAAGCTTCTTCGCCATCTCTAAACCAAAACAATGAGGTCTCATCTCAGGCACCAGAACGCCTAGATCTCGGTTTGTTTCCACCCTTTCTTTAATCGTTTCTATTGCTTTGTTGGAGGGGGTCCCCCACATGAGTAAGAGCCCACCTAATCCGTTTAAGCGCATCGTACCTTTCCCGAGATATCTATCCAACCGGAGACGAATTCCGAAGGGGTAATGTCAAAAGAGGGATACACGGCCTCAGGCCATGGGTCCTTCTCGTCAAACCACGCAAAGACTTCCTTGGGAGGACGCTCCTCGATGGTGATCTCCTCTATATCTATTGCCCGGGGGAATTGGGTGAGCACATACAAGGGTATTTGGAAGTAATGGGCGAGTCGGGCCAAGGCATAGGTTCCGATCTTATTAATGATATCTCCCCTGTCAGTTGATCTATCCGAACCGGTGATAACACAGTTGATTAATCCCTTCTGCATCACAATGGCTGCTTGGTTATCGCAGAGCGCCTGCGCCGGTATGCCGGCCTGACGTAATTCCCAAAGCGTGAGCCGAGTCCCTTGCAGGTACGGCCGTGTCTCAGAGACGAAAAAGGTGACCCTCTTGCCTATCTCTTTGAGGGCGTCATAGATATAGATAAGCTCCCCGCTTATATTACAGATGGTCAAAATGCTGGCTGTGGGAGGAAGGACTCCGGCCAATCGCTGTGCTCGCCCCTTTCTTTTCTCATCAAACCCTTCGACAATCATCTCGACCGCCCCGTTCACCGTGGAAGTTTTTTGAGCAGCTCCTTTTAAGATCTCCGCCAAGAGGAAGAAGTCAAAGGTAGGGCGAGTCTTTTTAAAGGCTTCGGCTACTGTGTCGATGTCACCGCAGAGCACGCAGGCATAGAAAAACAAGAGGACCTGTCCGAAGGCCCTCGTCTTCATCTGACCGAGGGCCTTCAGGGCATCCTTGAGGTTCCTTACTTCAATATAGGTTTCTTCAAAGGATAGCTTGGTCTCATCAAGAAGATAGATTGTATTCTCTTGTAACCGTACCGGAAAAGAGAGGGGACTATACATCAATCGCCTCGATCACATCAAAGGCACAATCTACCATTCTCTTTTCTGCATCAAAGACCCTGATACTGGCAAAACCCATCTCTCCGGTGATCAAATTGTCGCTTACCACCAGCACAGCTGTCGCTTTTCTGTTGTTCATTTGAGCAATGGTTAAGAGAGGGCTGGTTACCATATCCACGGCAATGGCCCCTTTGCCGATGGCATTATTGACTACCGCCTTTGTCTCTCTCAGCAAGGCGTCGGTGGTCCACACCATGCCCCTGTGGAATTCATGGTTAAAGACCGCTGCCAATTGATCGCTCAGTCCCTGATCAGCAGAGGGTATAAACCCCTCGTCTTCGACGTAGTACGTAGTCACCCCATCCCCTCTCAAGGCACTGTCAGCGAGGACATAATCACCAATCTGTATATCTTCGCGCATTCCGCCACAGGAACCGAGCCTCAAAAAATACTCCACCCCTGCCGCACAGAGGAGATCGGTCATCAAGGCGGAATCCGGTGCGTAGAAACCGCCGTTTCCCACGGTCACCCGTTTTCCCTTGTATTCTCCTGTCCAGAGGGTGTAGCCAAAGGCGCTGAAGTTTCTCATGGGGTTTTCCAACTTTTCTAGGGCCATGATGACCCGCTGGGGTTGGCCGCTCACCAGGGCGATCGTGGCCAGATCCCCCGGTTTACATTGCATTGCCATTAACAAATCCATCGGCCTGATGTGAATTTCTCTCTCCATAGGACTCTCCTAAACAAAGATTTCATCCTGCATCGCTGCCCGTGCGTGGGCCTCGGCAGTCTCCACGTATGATCGTGCGATAAGATGGCAGAACCGATGGAAACCTTTGTAATATAAGATCCTCTGGACGCGGCCGGGCTTGCTGTAGAACTCACGATTGGTCCAGGCAGCCAACCTCCCCACGTCTTCTTTACTCAAATGCTTTGTCTTTATCACAGCGTGCTGGAAGTCCCACTTCTGTAAGTCGTGTTCCACGATGTAAGGTTGCAATTCCTCATACATCGGGATACCGGGAAGGGGCGTCATAAGCTGCAGAGCAGCCATGTCCGGGTCGATGGCATCCAATCTCTCAAACCGACTTTTAATCTTCATCTCATCGTCATCGGGGAATCCTATCATCCATGTGACAAATGACATGATGTCGTGTTTCTTAAAGAGCTTTATAGCCTCATCTACTTCATCGACCGTAAGGTCTTTTTGAATTTTTTTCAATGTCTCCTCATCTGTCGCCTCCATCCCAAAGAGGCCACAGACAAATCCTACCTTGTGCAGAGGCTCCAGCAAATCTTTATCCCGTAAATGGTACGGGGCTCGGCCCATAAAGAAGAATGGTAGTTCCACGTTCCGCCGCCCTTTTTCCTCGATAAGTTCTTCCATCCTCTCGCGGCGGACATTGAAATCCTCGTCCATCATCACCACAAACTTTGTCCCAAACTTTTTTTCCAATAATTCCAGCTCATCTACCACCCGTTTGCCTGAACGGATGCGATAGCGGGTCCAATCCTTATCACCTCGTGGGTCATAATCGGTCCAACCAACACAGAAGAGGCAGCCATTGGGGCAACCGCGTGAATGATAGGTCTCAACATATCCTTTTATCCGCGTAAAGCCGATATATTTATCCATGGGGAATAGATCATAGGCGGGCAGAGGCAAATCATCCAGGTTTTCTACCAGTGAACGATACCCCGTCAGTTTCACCGCGCCGTCATCCCGATATGCCAGGCCCTTGACTGAGGGGATATCGGGATCGTCCTTGCTCAATTCCTTGGCCAGCTCCGGCATGGTGCGTTCTGTCTCACCGGAGATGATGAAATCAAATTCAGGCGTCTCTTCTAACATCTTTTGGCTATTGGCACCGTAAAAGAAGCCTCCCACGCACACCGACGTCTTGGGCAAGACCTGTTTGATAAGGCTGGCCGCAGCTTTATATCTCGGGTGAATAGCGGCCACCCCCGTGGTCTGTAAGGCATCCCCCATATAGATCAGGTCAGGCGACATCTCCGTTATAGTGTCGATCATCTGCTTTTCATTGAGCCCTAAAGCACGGGTATCTAAGACGCTGAATTCAATCTCCGGGTACCACTCTCTCAAATTGGCGGCCAATTGGGCATGGTTTACATTGATGGCGATATGGTTTCCAAACGTAACCCACCCCCCCATAGGCGGTTGTAGAAATAATGCGTTCATAGCAATCCCCCCTTTTTTATTAAAATTTAAATAGTTAAAAAAAACTATTAAATTCCGACCGAAAAGTCAAGGAAAATTTTAGGGATTTCCTCTTGTTGAAACAAAAGGAAAGGTGGAATGCAGGAGGTAGGATACCTTATGATTCGGTGGAACAATGTATCGTATGTAGCGTATAAGACTGGGGAGGCGAATTACTTGAAAAATGATGGTAATATGTCTCTTGGGTTGCTCAGAACAAAGGAATGTGGGGAAAATGATGGGGTAGGTAGAGGTACAATGGTTCAATTCATATCGTTTTTACATTGTTTTTACCCCTCACATTCTTGGATTAGCTCCTCCAGTCGTCTCTTTTTTCTCCAGTCCCGAGTGTGTTCCCGGGCCTTCTTGAAATGGAAAAGGGCCGTTTCCCGCTGCCCCTTCTTTTTGAAGTAAATACCAAAATTCTCATGCGCTGGGCCTAAGAATTCCTTTTTGTTATAGATCACACCCAGGTTGTAATAGATCTCTGCCCTTCGAGGGTCTAATTTCAACACCCGCTGGTAAAAGGAGAGGGCGTCATCCCATCGGCCCTTCTCCTGATACCCCTGGGCCAGGTAATAGAGGATGGTGGTGTCGTGCGGGAAATGAGGTAAGGCGGCCTGTAGGGTATTGAGGGCCTTATCCACCTCTTTTGACTGGAAATAGGCGATGCCCAACTCTCTCACTATATATCCATCCTGTGGTGAGGCCTTCAGGGCCTTTGATAAGGCGGGTATGGCTTCCTTAGCCCTCCCCACCATGACATAAGAAATCCCCAGGCCGTAGAGAATGTTTACATCCCCCGGTCTTCCCCGTAGCAGAGAGGAGAAGTGGCTGATCCCTTCAGCTCCTCCCTTCTCTTTGAGGAAGAGCTGTATCTGGATCTTTTTTAGATCCCCGGATACAGGTGAATGCGGTGCGAGGGATTGTGGGGTGGTCATGAAGGTGTCCGATAGGTAGGCAATCCGATCTTCGATTCCAGGATGGGTGGCGAGGTAGGTGGGGATGTCAGGCGAGGTAAACCGCTGCCAGCGGTAGATTTTTTTGAGAAAAACTACCATGGCGTGGGGATCATAGCCGGCGTCAGTCATGTATGTCATCCCCTTTTGATCCGCCTCTACTTCGTTCTCCCTCGAATACTTGAGCATCAGGGATTGGGCCATGGCCATGGCGCCGGCGGTCAAGGTAGCGGCGCCCTTAGCGTCTTTGGAGAGGAAGGCACCGGCGATGACGGCCGCCAGGGTGGCGAGGGAGAGGCGCTTGGCCCTAGCCATTGCCTTGTCGATATGCCGCAGCACGCCATGAGCGATCTCGTGGCCGATGACCCCTGCCAACTCATCCTCTTTGTCCACCAACCGGATTAGTCCGCTGGTGACAAAGACATGCCCTCCAGGAATGGCAAAGGCGTTGGGCTCTTGTTCTTTGACCACATAAAAGCGGTAGCGAAAACGTTGATCATGGGCCTCTTCAACGAGGCGTTTGCCGATCTTGTCCACATATGCCTTGATAAGGGGGTCATTGACGATATCTACCTTCTGCTGGATCTCGCGGGCCACCTTGTCGCCCAACTCCCGCTCCTCCCCTACGGTCATAGAGGCAATCCCCGCCGTGGGGGAAAAGACAAGGACGATAAAACAGAGGGCTACAAAAGCGGCGATAGGTCTCATGGGGTGGGATGAAAAGGCCTGTACGCTCATGGTAATCTACTCCTCATCTAACCGGAAAAGCTTTTTTACCACGTCCACATATGACTCCCCTTCGGAGTTTCGGCTTGTCCGCTTCAAGAGGGTGATGGGGCCGTGGAGGATCTTTTTGACGATGGCCTCGGAGAGTACCTCCATGGCCCTGCGTTCCTTGTCCGAGACTTTGGGGAGGGCGGAGAGGGTCTTCGCCAATTCTTTTTCCCGTATTACCTCCATTTTCTCTTGCAACGAAACGATAGTCGGTACCGCCTCCAAGGACTGATACCAGCGACAGAACTTCTCCACCTCGGCCGCAACGATCGCTTCTGCCCTGTGGGCCTCGTGCTGGCGATTTTTGATGTTTGCCTCCGCCACCTCTTGCAGGTCATCGATATCGTAGAGGTAGACATTATCGATGGTGTTTATCTGTGGATCGATGTCCCTCGGTACGGCGATATCGATGAAAAAGAGGGGGCTATTTTTTCGCCTCCTCATTATTGTGGCGACCTCTTCCCTTTTTACGATACAGTCCGGCGAACCAGTAGAACTGATGACGATATCAGGCCGTACAAGGACATGAGGGAGTTCCGAGAAAGGGATCGCTTCCCCGTGAAATCGTTCGGCCAATTCCATGGCTCGCTCCCACGTTCGGTTGGTCACCAGGACCCTCTTGACACCACCACGGACCAGGTGTTGAGCGGCCAGTTCACACATCTCCCCCGCCCCGATGATTAAGACCTCTCTCCCTTCCAGGTGGGCGAAGATCCGCTTTGCCAACTCAACAGCGACAAAGCTCACCGAAACGGCCCGGTCCCCGATGCTCGTCTCGGTCCGCACCCTCTTGGCCACGGAGAAGGCCTTGTGGAGCAGTTTGTTCAACAAGGTGCCGGTGGTCCTGGTGGTGTGGGCTGTGCGATAGGCCCCCTTGATCTGGCCCAAGATCTGAGGCTCCCCCACCACCATGGAATCGAGGCTGGAGGCCACCCGGAAGATGTGTCTCACCAATTTCTCCCCTTGAAGGACATAGAGGGTATCTTCGAATTCCGAAAGGGGGAGGTGGTGTTGTTGTGCAAGGAAACCCTTGATCTCCTCGATACCCTTCTCTGGATCTCTCGTAGCCGCACATATCTCCACACGGTTACAGGTGGAGAGGATAAACCCCTCGGTAAGGCCGGGGAGGTCTTGGAGCGTCTTTAGGTATCGATCCAGGTCCTCCTCCGGAAAGGAGATCCGCTCCCTGATCTCTACGGGGGCAGTGCGATGGTTAAGTCCGACGAGAATGACCTCCCTCATGGATCACCTGGACCATTCGGAATAGGTATGGAGCCCTTCCATCAGAAGATTGACCCCCAAAAAGGTGAACAGCACTGCACCGAACCCCACGATGGCCATGATGGCCGCCTTCTTCCCCCGCCACCCTACTGTCAGACGCTGGTGCAGGAGGGCGGCGTAGAGCAGCCAGGTAATGAGGGACCAGGTCTCTTTGGGGTCCCAGCTCCAGTATGACCCCCAGGCGTACTCGGCCCATACCGCGCCGGTAACGATCCCTATGGTGAGCAGGGGGAAGCCGATGGTCAAGGCCCTATAGTTGATCTCATCGAGGACCTCCAGAGAAGGGAGGCGTCCCGAAAAAGCCCCTACGCGCTTGGATTTGATGAGTCTCTCCTGGATGAGATAGATCACCCCGGCGCAAAAGGCGAGGGCAAAGATGGCGTCCCCCAAAAAGGCAAAGGTGACGTGGATAGGGAGCCACCAACTCCTGAGGACAGGGGGGAGGGGGAGGATCTCCTTGGGCAGCGCCGCGGCCCAGATGAGCAGCAGCAGGGCCAGGGGGGAGACAAAGGCCCCCAATACCTCAACCTTATAGTAATAGCGCAACAGCAAGAAGAAACCGATCACCATCCAGGCAAAAAACGAGAGGGATTCATGGAGATTGATCACCGGGGTGTGACCTGCCTCGATATATCTCAACACGAAGGTAAGACAGTGGAAGACAAACCCCAATCCTAGAAGATATTTACCAATCCAGGCCACCCTCTCATGGGTGAATAAGAGGTAGATGAGATAGGCGATGGTGCCACAGAGATAAAGTATGAAGGTGACCTGAAAGAAGAGGACATTCATCACGTCTGCCCTTGGTATCTTTTTTCCATTCTTTTCTTCATTGACCGATGGAGGCTTATGCTATTCATCCTACCATAGAATTGAATTGTTTGAAACGACTACCAGTTTCTGGTGAGCCGGTGAAAACCCCAGTTCATAGGGAGATAGAACAAAGGGTGGATACGAGGGGATTTGATGATCCTGTGGAAGATGGATTTCAGGGAAAAGACCTCCTTCCATATCCGCCGCATACCCCGCTCCAGTTCTTCTGCGCTTAGCAGGAGTGGCTGATAGACGGCGTTCAGGGAGTCGTACCGCTCCCAATCCCTGTGCAGGATCCTCCCCTCCCCTTCCAGCCGCTCAAAGGACTCCGTGCCGGGATAGGGGGTCATGATAAAGGCCAGGGCCCAATCCAGTTGGTTCTCTACAATGAAATCGATGGTCCCCTGGAATACCCCAGGGTCGTCGTCATCAAGGCCCACGATAAAGGTCCCCATGATCCCCATCCCATACCCGTGGATCTTTTTGATCGCCTCCTGATACTGAGAGGGTTTGTTGAACCCCTTCTTCATGCGCTTCAAGTTTTTGGGGGAGAGGGATTCAAAACCGATGTTGACAGCGATACAGCCACTTTCGACGAAGAGCTTGAGGAGCTCATCATCTTGGGCGATGGAGACCGGGGCATGTCCCCACCACAGAAGATCGTAGTCTTTCAAAAGGGAGAGTAACTTGATGGCAAATTGCTTATTTGAAACCACATTGTTATCGATGATGTACAAAAGTCTTCTCTTTAAAAAATACGGGAGGTCTTTGCTGATGGCGGAGAGGGGCCGTGTGGCCCAGGGGGACATGACCGGTCCTTGCCCGAACATGGCATCGAGCTCCCTGGCAATCTCCGGAAGGGGACGGGTACGATAGCGGTTGCCGAAGAAACGCGACACCTGGCAAAAGTCGCACCGGTGGGGACAGCCGCGGGTCGTCTCCAGGAGTTTGAGGGGGAAATAGTGGCGAGGGTTTAACAGCTCCCTCCTCGGCGCGGGTATCTCGTCTCCCTTAATCCATCCATTGGATCGGTATATCTTTTGTAGTTTGCCCTGGCGAAAGTCCTCAAGGACCTGGGGCCATGCCCCCTCTGCCTCACCGATCACTACCGCATCCACATGCTCTAAGGCCTCCTCGGGCAGCACGCTGGCATGCACACCCCCCATGACCACCGGTATACCCCTCTTGCGGAACTCCTCGGCGACCTGGTAGGCCCGGGGGGCCACCGGGGTTTGGGCCGATATCCCCACCAGGTCGACTTTCTCATCGAAGTTAATCGGTTCATAGGCCTCGTCCACGATCCGCACCTCGCAATCCGGCGGGGTCACGGCAGCCACACAGGGGAGGTTCAAAAAGCCGAGGCGAAAGAGGAAGGCCTCCTCCTTCTTCCTCTCCCGCTCAGGGGATATAAGTAGGATTTTCATCGGCGGTATAATCTCCAAAAAATAGTGAACCCTTATTATATCGTGGGGTCAGGGGGAGTTCAATGGGAAAAGGCGTTAAGAAGGCTGCTCACAGGGTTTTATTATGATATAGAATTGTTCATCTTTTTTAATGGTTTCTAAGACAAAAATATTGACACCCCCTTTGTAGCATTATATGATTTAATTACCGGTAGCATACAGTTTAGAAGTAAATGCTATATGCTAAAACCTGTTTGTTGATGTAAATCGGTAACCTTGAATTTATATTACAATGCCTAAAATCCTTCCCTTTCAGAAATATACAGCTCGATATGAAAAGTGGTTTGAAGACAATCACTGGGTTTATCAAGCCGAACTAAAAGCTGTCAAATGTTTATTGCCGGAAGGACAATATGGTGTGGAAATTGGAATAGGTACGGGCCGATTCGCTGAACCTTTGGGGGTCGAAATAGGTGTTGAACCGTCCAGCTATATGAGAGAGGTTGCTCAAAAAAGAGGGATTAAAGTTTTGGATGGAGTGGCCGAAAAACTCCCCTTGAAAAATTCAATATTCTCATTCGTACTCATGGTCACTACTATTTGCTTTGTTGATGATATTGACAAATCTTTTGAAGAAGCTTTTAGGGTTTTAGCAAAAGGAGGATACTTTATTATTGGTCTGGTTGATCGTAATAGTCCAATTGGACAAATTTATTTTAGACATCAGAAGAGTAACGTGTTTTATAAAGAAGCTACTTTCTATTCGGCCGAAGAAGTCCTTGAGATAATGAAGAAGACAGGCTTTGATGATTTTAGCTTCCGGCAAACCATTTTTCACAATCTGTCGAAAATCACCAAACACGAAACTATTAAATCCGGTTACGGAGAAGGGTCTTTTGTAGTAATACGTGGCAAAAAGAAATAAATACCAAGGTGAGAAATGAATAAATATCAAAAAATTACTGTAGCCAGAAAGCTGCTGGAACTCCCCGAACGAGCAACTATGAAAGAAATCAAGTCAAACTATAGATCGCTTCTTGCTCAATGGCACCCTGACAGATGCAGTGAAAATAAGGAACAATGCGATGAAATGACCCGAAAAATAATTGCTGCGTATAAAACCATTATTACTTACTGTGATCAATATAAATATTCATTTTCTAAAGAAGAGATAAGGAATTATTTACCAGAAGATGAGTGGTGGTTTGAACGTTTTGGCGATGATCCCTTATGGGGCAATCAAAAGCCGAAATAGCTATCTATGCGCTGAACCGGACGTGGGGGGAAGCGCGGCTTTTGCTTTAGCCCTATTCTGTATCTAATGCGTTTTAGCTAAGATTTCTATTCCCTCCACACCGCTCAGTTCCACCGTTCCTTCCATCAACAACCAAATTCCTTCTCTATTTCTCAATGCCCTTTGACAGGTTTTTAAAGTGTGTTGGTGAGGCGGGCGGTCAAATTTTAGATGTGTGTTGCAAGCGCCTTTCTAAACCTTTTTAAATGTGAAGAAAAAACAGTCCGGCAGAATATATGCACTGGGTGAGGTGTCACACCTTGAGCATGGTCAAAAAGGGGCGGAAACAATGGAACGTCCATGCAAGGCTGCCTCTTTGCCCTTGATTATTTCCTTTTCGGCTTCGGTTTCGGTCCTGGTTTAGGTTTCGGCTTGGGTTTAGGCTTCGGCTTGGGTTTAGGCTTTGGCTCCGGTTCTGGTTCCGGCTCGGGCTCGGGCTCGGGTCCCACTTCAGATTCTGGTATCAGTTCCGGCACATAATGCATAGAGCATGCCACGACCGGGTATTCGGAAGCAACGCTTTCCGCGGGGATCAATACGTATTCCCCTCCCAAGGGACACGTGCGTTCACTGGGCAGGTATCCCTCATCGACCAATTGTCGCAGATTTTGGAGTTCGGCACCGAAATGGTCGTGATAATATTGGATAACGATGTTCTGCAGCTCACCCCTGTCTACATGGCATTGCGCTGAGCGGGCCTTCTGGATGTAGTTCAGATACGAGGGGGTAGCGATGGAGGCCAGCACGCCGACCATGGCGACAACCATCATGAGCTCTAGGAGGGTAAATCCCCTGTTATTTTTTGCATGCCGGTTCATTTGCTGACCTCAGGTACAGGACGTCTTTTGCTTACCTGTATTGATTGAAATCCATGCAACACTGGATTGGGACAGCTTACCACGACATCTGCACCTGTATCCCTTATGTTATAAGGCTTCTTGCTGACCGGGCAGACCATGTCGGCGGGAGGTTTCTTGCCGTCTTGGAGCATCCTGGATATATGCCAGAGGTTCTTGATGCACTGGTCGGTCTGCGCATCCGTAGCATACGTGCCGTATCTAAGGGGTTGCCCTTCTTTTAAGGCGGCAATGAACCGAGGGGTTTGCAAAGCCATTACGGCAACGCCGATCAAGATGATCGTCAATTGTACTACCAGCCATACCCTGCTTTTCCTTTCCCGTTTTATCTGCGGTCTTTCCGGTGCCTCAGGGACATACTGCTCTGCACGCTCGATCATACAACTGTCACAGTATTCAGCGCCGTGTTCATCCGCACTGAGTGTTTTCCCACACCCTTTGCAAACGGTGTTGCTCATTTTTTCATCAGCCATGGTGCTATTTTCCTCTTATTATTATCTTTTTTCAAGGACGGTTTTCACCTTTGACAACAATATATCCTTCTTGGTCGGTTTTGTGATATAGTCGGCAGCACCAAGTCCCAATCCCCTGTTCATATCCTCTGGATCGGACCGGGATGTCAAGAATATCACAGGGGTTTCAATCCCCTTTTGGCCCTTCATCTCCAGTAATTTAAAGCCGTCCAGGTTGGGCATGTTTACATCCGAGATGATCAGGTCAAAGGTATCTTTGCCTAACTGAAGGAGGGCGCTGACCCCATCTTCTGCAGGGGTCACGGTGTAACCGTAATTTTCCAGGAAACGGGTTACCAATCGCCGGGAATCGTGGTCGTCTTCAACCACGAGGATCGATATCTTATCCTTTATCTCCTTTTCCTCGATGGGTATGTGGTGACTTTCCTTTTTGGGGTCTTCCTTTTGAGGTTTCTTTTCTTCAAATGCCAATTCCTCCACCAGCACTTGCTCATAAATATCCTTGGGAGCGAACAGGAGCTTTTTTGCCTTTTCCACTGCATGGGTGCTGATAAGAAAATCCCCCCTGTCTCTGATAAAATTTCTTATCTCAGATATAGGCATGCCTGAGCGGACCATATCAGAGATTTCATGATCAAATTTTATTATCTCATATATCCCTTCTCTGCCAAAGTAACCGGTGTTGTTGCACTTTGGACATCCGACAGGATGCGCAACTTGAGATGGAACTTCATCCGTAAATGGTGCAAGCATTGCTCTTTCTTCCGGTGAGATCTGCGCTACCTGCTTGCAATGGGGACAAAGCTTTTTCAGCAACCTCTGGGCAACAACGCCGATGATGGTATCAGCCATCGTCCCCCGGTCAAGCCCCAGCCTCTCAAGGCGGAAGATGGCAGTGGTTGCATTGGACGTATGCAACGTCGTGACGGTCAGGTGGCCAGTGCTGGCAAAGTCTATCGACATCTTGGCAGAATAGGGATCTCTGACCTCTCCCAAGAATAATACGTCGGGATCCTGCCTCACGGCAGATTTGAGAAGGGATTCAAAGGTAATCCCGGCCTTTTCGTTTACCTGCTGTTGATTGGCATAGGCTATATTGTATTCTACGGGGTCTTCAACGGATATCAAGCTTCTGGTTTGACAATCGATATGGGATAGAAAGCTGTAGATGGTCGTCGTCTTTCCTGACCCGGTGGGCCCGACGATCAGGATAACGCCATGGGTTCGATTGGCAAAATCAGCCATGGTACTCACTTGTTTATCCATCATGCCGAGTTCACTCAGGTCTTTTGGTTTGGCGCTCGGTTCCAGCAAACGAATAATGAGGCTTTCACCGTACGGGGTGGACGTGGTGGCCAACCTCAGCTTGAAGGTCTTATTATTAATGGTTGCCGCAAAAGATCCGTCCTGCGGCTTCCTCCTTTCGGCCAAATCAAGGCCACCGAGCACCTTGAGCCGGGAAATGAGCATAACGCCGGTGTTCTTTTTGACGGCAAACGAATCTTTCAGGTCGCCGTCAACCCGAAACCTAATTACCGTTTCGTTCTCTTTGGGTTCGAGGTGGATGTCGCTGGCCCTTTCAGCGGCAGCCTTGTTGATTATAGTATTGGCGATATACACAATAGGGTGTTTTTTAATGTCTGCTTCTGATATTTGCTCGACCGGCTCTCCCATGGGGAATTGACGGGTGGGCCCTTCGATTTCTTGTACGCCCCCACCCATAACGGCCTTGTTGCTCGGTTGCTCGGCACCAAGGTCTGACTCATACTTAAATAATAATTCGATATGTTCAGGTTCGGTTACGGCGAGTTTAAGGGCTTTATCCCTTCCGGTTATTTTTCTTAGATTATCCAGGGTTTCCAAGTTAAAGGGATTGCTCAGGGCAAAGGTGTATCCTTCGTCTCCATTGCCCAGGGCAACGACGAGGTTTGTCTTGCAAAAAGGTATAGGGAGGACCCCCATTTTGACATCATACGGGTTGACTTGGGAGAGATAGGGAAGCTTGAGAAAGTCAGCGATATATGTGGCCATCTGGCTGTTGCTGATACCCAAATAACGAGTCATGGAATAGATATGGTCAGGTGGGGTAGTAGTACATTTGCTTTTCTTTTGGGGATCAATATCTAACTGATCGAACAAGAATCGCTTGAATTGGGGGAAATCGGATGGTTGCGTTCCATCCTCGGACGGCATATCTCTTTTTTGTAATTCCTTCCATTGGGTATTTGTTTTGAGATGTGTATGGGCCTTTTCAAGAAGGACTTCTTTCTGGACAGGTTTTACCAGGTAGTCGACAGCGCCGACAGCGAAGGCCCTGGCCTTATCCTGTTCTTCTTCCAAGGCGGTTATAAAAATGACGGGGATGTAGGCGGTCTCACTGTTTTTCTGCAGCCTGGAGCACACCTCGTAGCCATCCATTTCCGGCATCATGACGTCGAGCAGAATAAGATCCGGTTTTGCTTCACGAATGGCCTCCAACCCCTTGGGACCGCTGTCGGCAGCAATGACACGAAAACCGCTGCTTGACAGAAACCGTTCCATCAACCTTAGCTGATCCGGATTGTCGTCAACGACCAAGATCAAGGGTTTTGCAGGTGTGTTCAATGTATCACCTCATTGCTTCCAGTAATTACTGATCAGCATACAGCAGGCGTGCGTTAAAAGCTGGTCAATATTCCCCATGTTATTCGTAGACTACCTCAACACGGTCAAGGTATCCCGAAAGTTCTTGCACCGACCCCTGGATCCCTTCGGCATCCTTGTCCTTGGCGGCCTGCTCCAAGGATTTCCCTATGTCGGTAACGGCGTCAAATCCATAGCTCCCGCCCGCGCCCTTCATGCTGTGCCCGAGGATCCGTATGGTCTCAAAATCACCCTGTTTCAGGGCCGTACCCATGGTCTCTGTGTCCTTGCGCCTGTTTTCAAGGAAACCGGGAATGAGATCAGCGATCTCTGGGTCCACGTGGACGATGATCCTTTCGCCCTGCTTTAGGGCACTCTGTTGTGTCATGGGTTATCCTCCTTGGTCTCTATTGTTTGCCAATTCTCGACCGCGTTTTATCATACGCGGCACAGAGCAATGATTCCTCAATGTCATCCCTTTTTCTTCATGTACTATTTTTTGCTCCTGCATATTTTTGGACGGCCTCCATCAGCGTTACCCTCTTTATCGGCTTTGTCAGGTGATCCGTGCATCCGGCATCAAGACTCTTTTGAGCATCTTCTTTTAGGGCATGGGCGGTTAAGGCAATGATAGGTGTTTGTTTTCTCCCCTGTTCCTGCTCCCACTTCCTGATCTCCCGGGTGGCGGTATAACCGTCCATGACCGGCATCTGTACATCCATAAACACAAGATCGTATTTTCCCGACTTGAACTTTTCCACGGCAATGGCGCCGTTTTCGGCTATGTCTATATGATCTGAGGCCCTCTTGAAATAGGCCTGGATAATCAGACGATTGTCCGCGGAGTCCTCGACAAGGAGGAGGTTCAGGGAGCGTATTTTAGTGAGGTCGACGGATTTTGCCTCCGGGATCTTGCCGACAACAGGCTCAATTTTGCGGCCCATAATACTAGCAATAGCAACCAGCAGTTCCGCCTTTTTTACGGGTTTTACCAGATAAAATGCGATATCAAGCTCTTTGCAGAGGGAAAGATCGCCGCTCCTGTCATCTGACGTGAGCATCATAACTGCCGTATTCTTAATGTTCCCCATGGTTTCTTTTATGTGTCGGGCCAGTTCGAACCCGTCCATGCCCGGCATACGGTGGTCGATTAATGCCAGTTGATATGGATCGGCTGTCTCCATGGCACGCTTGAATTCTGCAAGTCCATGTTCGCCGCTGTCCGACTCTGTTATAATGGCACCTAATTTGGAGAGTGTATTTCGCACGATCATGCGATTCGTTTCGTTGTCATCGACAACAAGTACCTTAACTCCTCTCATGTCCAGCGCAATCTTCTGCATACGTTTTTTTGGTTCAGTCTGAATTCCGAACTGAGCGGTAAAAGAAAAGGCACTCCCCTGACCCGGCTTACTCTCTACCGTTATATGCCCGCCCATGAGTTCCACCAGTTGTTTTGAGATGGCCAGGCCGAGTCCCGTCCCACCATACTTACGAGTAGTTGATGAATCGGCCTGCGTAAAGGCGTCAAAGATCGTATCTATCTGTTCCGAAGCAATGCCGATGCCGGTGTCAGTTATCGAAAATAATAGTTCAACGTTCTCTTTTTTTACTTCTTGAGTTTTGATTTGAATGAACACCTCGCCTTTTTCGGTGAACTTGATGGCATTTCCGATAAGGTTTACCAGTATCTGACGCAAACGTGTCGGGTCACCCAAGAGGTCGGTCGGGACATCCGGCATAGCACTATAAACCAGCTCCAGGCCCTTTTCATGGGCACGAACGGACATCACGTCACATATGTTTTCAATGATATCGTTGAGGTCAAAGTCGATGGTTTCGAGTTGAACGTGGCCGGCTTCCACCTTGGAAATATCGATGATGTCATTAATGATGGTTAAAAGGTTTTCCCCGGCTGACTGGAAGACCTGGATATATTGATGCTGCTCAGGGGTCAACTGGGTTTCCATGAGCAGGTCGGCCATACCGATAATGGCATTCATCGGCGTTCGGATTTCGTGGCTCATGCTGGCGAGAAATTCAGTCTTTGTGCGGTTGGCTGTTTCAGCCTCTTCTTTGGCCTTTTGTAACTCTGCCTCTGTTCGCTTGCGCTCGGTGATATCACGGGCGATCCCCTGGATGATCTTCTTTTCTCGGTCGATAATACCGGAACTGATCTCTACATCGACCACTGTGCCATCAGCCTTTCTGAACACTGTTTCAAACAGTATTGATTCTATTGAATTTAATCCCTGAGGGGCGTTGATTTTTTTGCTTGATTCGGTGAAGCCCTCGTCAGGGTAAAGATCCGCGATCTCCATCGTGAGGAATTGCTCTTTGCCGTAACCGAACATTTTACATGCCCTTTGGTTGACGTCGATAATTCGGCCCGCTTGGTGGATAAAGATGGCATCATTTGATTGCTCAAAAAGTTTCCGGAAACGCTCCTCACTCTTACGCCGTGCCTCCTCCGCTTGCTGCTTTTCCTCATAGGCGCGCCGCTGCCGGAGCAGCTTCTCGATAGCGGCGGGAAGCAACTCGAGATACCCCGCCCCCGTATCCTTGACGATGTAATCCCCCGCACCCAGTTTCATGGCTTCCACCGCCACTTGTTCGTCACCAGTGCCCGTGATCATGACCGTTGGAGGCAACGGACCTCGAGAACCTAAGATACGGAGCACCTCCAACCCATCATAGACGGGGAGATTCTGATCCACAAACATGAGATCATAGGAATCAGCTTCGTACTTGGCTACCCCCTGCTCCCCATCGGAGGCAATGTCCACTACATACCCGGCCCGCTGCAACCGCTTCTGCACCAGCCGGGCCAGGCCGGGATCATCCTCGATGTAGAGGATGCGTATGGGATCAGACTGAGCCATATACTGCTACCCTCCATCCGGCATCTTGACAACCAATAAAAACAATCCGAGCTTACGCATTGCCTCGGCAAACTGTTCGTAGTCCACTGGCTTGCTGATGTAGACGTTGCAGCCGAGCTCATAGCACCTGCTCACCTCTCGGGGGTCATCGGTGGTGGTGAGGATGATCACGGGGATACGCTTGGTGCGCTCATCCGCTTTCATACGCGCCAACACTTGATAGCCGTCGAGCACGGGCAGGTTGAGGTCGAGCAGCACCAGCAGGTGCGATGCGTGGTTGTTGCCGGCATATTCCCCTTCACAGAATAGGTAGTCAACGGCCTCCTGCCCATTGGTGGCAAAGTGGATCTCGTTTTTGACATTCGCCCGGCGCAGGTTCTTCTCGATCAGGCGGGCATGGCCAGGATCGTCTTCCACCAAGAGGATAGTAACCTTTGGGATATCAGGCATCATGCGCTCCTTTCCCAGAAGGGGTTGCAATGGTAAAGATAAAGGTCGTACCTTTTCCCGCCTCTGATTCACACCAGATGCGCCCCCCGTGCCGGCGCACCAGGGTCTGGACATAGGCAAGCCCCATCCCCTCACCCGGGGTATCCTGTTTACCGGCCCGGCGAAAGGGCGCAAAGACCTTGTGCATATCATCTTTGGCGATTCCACGGCCGGTGTCCTGGATGCGAAAGATCTGCTCCGTGTTATTGGGCTTTGCGGTGACCTTGATCTGAGCGGGGCGCTCAGGGTCGAGGTATTTGACGGCGTTGCCGAGGATATTGCCCACGATCTGCTCCATGGAGGTGCGGTCGGCCACTACCTCAGGCAGGGGGCCGACCGTCACGGTGATCCCCTGCTCCTGGATCTGGTGTGAGAGGATCTCCAGACTCTGCTGGACCAAGGCCTCCATATCGAGGGGCTCGGGCTTGAGCTCTTGCCGGCCCAGACGGGACAAGACCAACACGGCGTTGATAAAGCTGTCCATGCGGGATACCGAGGTGCTGATAAATTCCAGGGCCTCGGGCACATCCTCGTGCAGGGCCATGGCCACTTCCGATTGTTTCTCCTCATCCAGGTGAAGCAAGGCGGCGTCACAATGGGGACCGATCACCCCCAGGGCGGAACGAAGCTCAGAGGTATACCCCTTTAAATTGACCAGGGGGACCCGCAGGTCGTGGGAGACGATATAGGCGAAGTTTTTGACCTCCTCGTTGCTGCGCTCAAGCTCTGCGGCATAGCGCTGCAACTGCTCCTCCGCCCGCTTGCGCTCGGTGACGTCGCGCGAGACACCCCGGAACCCGATCGGTTTGCCCTCGGCATCCCGTATAAGAGACGCCGACAGTTCGTACGTGCCTTTGGTCCTGTCTTTTCTGATATATTCCGACTCTACTGCTTTAACCGGTTCCCCTGTCCTGTAGATTTCGCTGTAGACCTGAAATACTTTTTTAGCGGCTGCTTCATCTTGATACTGTTTGAGGTCCTTCCCGATCAATTCCTCCCGGGAATATCCGAGATGTCTGTAGAGCGCATCATTAGCAAAGGTAAGAAGACCGGTAAGGTCCATCTCATAATAGCTTTCCTGTATGGTTTCGATGATGGTTCGGTATCTCTCCTCACTCTGGCTCAGGGCCTCCTCAGCCCGCTTGCGCTCGGTTATATCCCGCACAACACCCTGAAACCCCACGGGCTGGCCCCCTGCATCCTTTCTGAGGGATATGGAACTCTCTAAATGTCTTCTGGTCCCGTCTTGTGCGATAATCTCATACTGAAACCCCCGGTTAGGTTTCCCTGTAGTATAAACGTCGGTGTAGACTTGATACACCTTTTCGGCATTTTCTTTATCCATGTACTTTCGGTTCTTGTAATTCAGGCTTTTCAAATCTTCTTTTGGGTATCCGAGAATTCTAAGCAATGCTTCATTGCAGAAGGTGATTGTGCCGTGAAGGTCATTTTCACCGTATCCATCTTCGATGCTTTCGAGAATGGTCCGGTATTTCTCCTCGCTCTGACGCAGGGCCTCCTCCGCTTTCTTGCGCTCGGTGGTGTCCCGCATAATACCCCTAAAACCTATACGCTGACCTCCTGCATCCTTTATGAGGGCTGCGGAACTCTCTACATATCTTCGGGTTCCGTCTTTCCTTATGGCCTCATATTCAACTCCTCTATCAGGTATTCCTGTGACGTATACTCTGTTAAATGCTTGATACACCCTTTTTGCATCCTCTTTATTCATGTAATCCCGGTTATTCATTTCCATCAATTCATCTTTGGAATATCCTAGTGCTTCGACATGCGAATCATTTAAAAAGGTAAAGTTTCCGGCGAGGTCGACTTCATAATACCCATCTACAATGGTTGCAAGGATGTTTCGGTATTTCTCCTCGCTCTGGCGCAGGGCTACCTCGACCTTTTTCTGTTCGGTCCGATCGCGTGAAACGCCATAAAAGCCAATGGGTTCACCCGCGGCGTTGCGCAACAGAGAGGCGGAGATCTCGACTAATATCGTAGTGCCGTCTTTTCTAATCACTTCGTTGTCAACTATTTTGGTGGGAACACCTGTCCTGTAAATCTCAGTGAAAATCGACTCTAATCTTTTCACGGTTTCGGGAGACGCATGATCCGAATTATTCATGCTCAACAATTCCTCACGGGGACGATTATGATGTTTACACACGGTTTCATTGACAAAAGTATAGTTCCCGGCCAGGTCAACTTCATAATATCCCTCTTCAATATTCTCAAGGATATTGCGATACCTCGCCTCGCTCTCGTGAAGGGCCTGCTGGGCCTCCTTGAGCGTGTTGATGTTCGTCGCTACCACCAGCAGACACTCCTCACCCTGAAACCGGATGGGCCTGGCCGACACCAAGTCGTCAAGTATGGTCCCGTCCTTGGCCCTGAACTGGATCTCGAGCCCGTCCGCTCGACCGTGCTGCCGTATGGCCTCCCCCAGCCGTTCCCGATCAGCAAGATCGACGAACAGATTCAACTCTAAGGGGGTGCGGCCGA
>Ga0307437_1000519_pt1 | contig 30311 bp, 22 predicted proteins | sample SalMarWE160390MG_FD_202146 | JGI IMG/M metagenome (GOLD analysis project Ga0307437, IMG submission 202146) | Salt marsh sediment microbial communities from the Plum Island Ecosystem LTER, Massachusetts, United States - WE1603-90 | ecosystem: Environmental > Aquatic > Marine > Intertidal zone >...
AACTGATGACTCCGAAAGATTTTATTGAATTCGCAAAGAAAAATAATGCGAAAATGGTTGACCTGAAATTCACCGACCTCTTAGGAACATGGCAGCACTGTTCTTACCCAATAGAGACCTGGGATGAAAGCACATTTGAGGATGGACTTGGCTTTGATGGTTCGTCGATTCGTGGTTGGCAGGGAATCCATGTCTCGGATATGTTAGCTGTGCCAGACCCGGATACCGTAGTGATTGACCCTTTCTTCAAAGAACCAACAGTCAGTGTTATCGCCAATATTGTGGATCCGGTTACCAAAGAAGACTACACTCGTGACCCTCGGCACGTTGCGCGCAAAGGAGCGGCTTATTTGAAGGAAACCGGTATAGCCGACGTTTGCTATATAGGGCCTGAGCCGGAATTCTTTATATTTGATGAGGTCCGCTACGAGCAGAATCAGCATACGGGAATGTATCAAATAGATTCTGTCGAGGGAGCCTGGAATACGGCCCGCTTTGAAGAGCCGAACCTGGGTTATAAGCCGAGTTTTAAGGGCGGTTATTTCCCGGTAAGCCCCACCGATACTTATCACGATCTGCGTGGTGAGATGGTTCAAGAGATGTGGAAAGTAGGCATTCTGGTCGAGGCGCACCATCACGAAGTTGCAACGGCAGGGCAGGCCGAGATCGATATGGTGTTTACCGATCTTCTGAAGATGGCTGACCAGTTCATGTGGTACAAGTATATCATTAAGAATGTAGCCAAACGCAACGGCAAGACGGTAACTTTTATGCCCAAGCCGGTCTTTGAGGACAACGGCAGCGGGATGCACACTCACTTTTCGCTTTGGAGGAACGGAAAGCCTCTGTTTGCAGATAATGGGTATGCCGGACTCAGTGATATCGGCCTTTATTCAATTGGCGGGATCCTCAAGCATGCACCGGCGATTTTGGCTTTTGCGGCGCCGACGACAAACTCCTACCGTCGTCTTGTGCCTGGTTTCGAGGCTCCGGTGAACTTAGTAATGTCGAAGCGGAACCGCTCCGCGGGTGTCCGAATCCCGATGTACTCGGAAAGCCCGAAGGCAAAACGTCTTGAGTTCCGCTGCCCCGACCCGACCTGCAACGGCTATCTGACGTGGACGGCGATGCTAATGGCGGCTATAGATGGTATCCAGAACAAGATTGATCCTGGTGAGCCGTTGGACAGGGATATTTACGAGATGACACCTGATGAGCTGGATAAATATCCAAAAACCCCCGGCACGTTAGCTGAAGCGATTGACGCCCTGAAAAATGACTACAAGTTCCTGACGACCGGCAAGGTATTCACCGACGACCTTGTGGAAATGTGGATAAAGTGGAAACGCGAAAAAGAATTGGGTCCTTTAGCTCTTCGACCGCATCCTTATGAGTTCAACTTATATTATGATAGTTAAAGAAAAGAAAGATGCAACATGCTCATAAAAATCAAGGCTTGTATGAAAGCCGGCGAGAACACGATGCCTGCGGAATAGGTGCAGTTGTAAATATCTGCGGCAAGCGCGACCACTCGATTATCGAGTATGGCAAGCAGATACTTATCAACCTGCAGCACCGCGGAGCAGCGGGAGCCGATGAGACCACCGGCGATGGCGCTGGGATTCTTATACAGATTCCACACGAGTTTTTCAGTGCTGAATGCGAAAAGCTGGGCTTTAGCCTGCCTGAACCAGCTCATTACGGTGCGGGTATGGTCTTTGGTTCAAAAGATACTAAACTTCGCCAACAGTGCGATGAGGTCCTGGAGTCTGCCCTTGATTATTATGGAATGACGGTACTTGGATGGCGAGATGTGCCAACTTCCAGTGATTGTCTTGGCCAAATAGCTCTGACGGCTGAGCCCTCTATCAGGCAAATTTTTGTTGATGGGTCTGGTCTCGAAGATGAGCTGCTTGAGCGACGTCTTTATTTAGCACGCAAACGCTCCGAACGGCTCGTCAGAGAGAATTTCGGCGAAACTGCACTGGACTTTTATATAACCAGTCTTTCATGCAGAACAATCTGCTACAAGGGAATGTTTATGGCCTGGCAGTTGTTTGCTTACTATCCTGATCTTACTAATAGACTTCTTGTATCGGCTCTTGCCATTGTGCACCAGCGTTACAGCACTAATACATTTCCAAACTGGCGTCTTGCCCAACCATTCCGCTGTATAGCTCACAACGGCGAAATCAATACTCTTAGCGGCAACCGTAATTGGATGCAGGCACGCGAGACGATAATGGCCAGCGACGTCTTCGGTGACGATATGGACGACCTGCTGCCAGTCTTGACGCCAGAAATGAGTGACTCAGCGTGTTTTGATAGTGTGCTGGAGCTACTGGTTCGCTCTGGAAGGAGCCTGCCTCATTCGATGATGATGATGATTCCGGAGGCTTTTGGTCAGAAGTATCATATCAGTACGGATAAACGTGCATTTTACGAATATCACGCATCTATAATGGAACCGTGGGATGGCCCAGCCGCGATGGTCTTTACCGACGGCCGGGTTGTTGGTGGAACACTTGACCGCAATGGTCTAAGGCCCTGCCGCTATCTTGTAACAAATGACGGTTTGGTCATCATGGCCAGTGAGGCTGGAGTTGTGGAATTTCCACCGGAAAAGATTCGAAGAAAAGGACGCCTGCGGCCAGGCCATATGTTTCTTGTTGATACGGTCGAAGGACGAATAATCACCGACAATGAGATAAAAAGCAAGATTGCACGGCAAAAACCATACCGCAGATGGCTCGAGGAAAACAGAATCGAACTCCGTGGCTTATTTGACGCCCCAAAACTTGTCAAAAGCGACACTGAGACTTTAGCACAACGGATGCAGGCATTCGGGTATACGCGTGAAGAACTCAAGATGATTTTGATGCCAATGGCCATCAATGGCCAAGAGCCCGTTGGGTCTATGGGCAACGATACACCATTAGCAGTGTTGTCTGACCGTCCAAAACTGTTATTTAATTATTTCAAACAGCTTTTTGCACAGGTGACGAATCCAGCAATTGACCCTCTTCGGGAGGGATTAGTCATGAGTCTGATGATGTTCATTGGCAAAAAGCGAAACATCCTGGAAGAAACCCCACAACATTGCAGGCAGCTTAAGCTACCGCATCCTATCTTGGCGAATGAAGATATTGAACGACTTCGCACGGTTCAACGTGATGATTTCAAGGTTGCTGCTATTCCAGCCCTCTTTGAGGCAAATACCCCTGATGCTGCTGATAGTCTTCGTCGTGGACTGAATCTATTAGTTGAGAAGTCTGAAAATGCTGTCAGAGACGGGGCCTCTTTCATTATTATCAGCGACCGTGATTTTTCTCAGACCAAAGCTCCAATTCCATCTTTGCTGGCTACGGCAGCAGTTCATCAAGGGCTGCTCAACCGAGGTTTGCGCTGCGAAGCTGGTCTCATTGTTGAAAGTGGTGAGCCGAGAGAGGTCATGCACTTTTGCCTTCTGTGCGGCTACGGTGCTAATGCGATTAATCCGTATCTTGTATTTGAGTTGCTTGATGAATTACATCGGCAAGGTGAGCTTCCAGAAACGATGGAGCCAATTCAAGTAGCGGACAATTATATTGCTGCAATCAAAAAAGGTATCTTGAAGACAATGAGCAAGATGGGCATCTCAACACTTCGCAGCTATACAAGTGCTCACCTATTTGAAGCCATTGGACTGGCCCGCTCTTGTGTCGTTGAATACTTTGCTGACACAAGCTCAAGAATTGAAGGAATCGGCCTTGAAGAGATTGCACGAGAGGCAATTTCTCGTCATGAATCTGCATTCCAGCACCGCCCTATCGGGGCGCTTGAGTTAGACTTTGGAGGCGAATATCATTTCAGACAAAAAGGCGAACAACATCTTTGGAACCCAACAACGGTATCGCGACTGCAGCATGCGGTCAAGTACAATGATGTAAAAGCATACGCTGATTACGCCAAGGCGGTAAATGAACAGTCACGAAAGCTTTGTACGCTGCGTGGTCTGTTTGAGTTTACCAGGGCGAAGCCCTGGACTGGATCAGACCCGCCTTTGGCGGGCGGCCAGGCGATAGATGTTGATGAAGTAGAGCCAGCGAGCGAAATCGTCAAGCGATTCTGTACGGGAGCAATGAGCCACGGCTCCATCAGCAAGCAGGCACACGAATGTATTGCCATCGCAATGAATCGCATCGGTGCAATGAGCAACACTGGCGAAGGTGGTGAAGATGCGGCGCGTTATACACTGGAGCTGAACGGTGACTCAAAGAATTGCGCTATTAAGCAAGTAGCAAGTGGCAGGTTTGGTGTTACCCTTAACTATCTTGCTCACGCTAAGGAACTGCAGATTAAGATAGCCCAAGGGGCCAAGCCGGGTGAAGGTGGCCAATTACCCGGCCACAAAGTAACTGATGAAATTGCCAAGCTGCGGTACTCGACACCAGGGGTAACACTTATCTCGCCCCCTCCTCATCATGACATATATTCGATTGAGGACTTGGCACAGCTTATATATGACCTTAAATGCAGTAATCCCGGTGTAAAAGTATCGGTTAAGCTGGTTGCTGAAGTTGGTGTTGGTACGATTGCTGCCGGTGTGGCCAAAGGTAATGCAGATGAGGTTCTTATCAGCGGGCACGATGGTGGGACTGGCGCAAGTCCACTTTCTTCAATTGAGCATGCCGGCTGTCCGTGGGAGCTTGGTTTGGCTGAGACTCAGCAAGTGCTCGTGATGAATGGTTTGCGTGACCGGATAAAGATTCAGGTTGATGGCCAACTCAAAACCGGCAGAGATGTTGTAGTGGCGGCATTGTTGGGAGCCGAGCGGTTTGGCTTTGGCACGGCGGCTCTTGTGGCGTTAGGCTGTACGCTACTGCGCAAGTGTCACGAGGGAGCCTGTCCATTTGGAATCGGCACGCAGGACCCTGAGCTCAGGAGACGATTTGCAGGCAAGCCTGAGTATCTTGAGCGGTTTATGTATTTTGTGGCTGAGGAGGTGCGCCAGATTATGGCTGGGCTGGGCTTTAAGAAATTCGAGGAAATGGTTGGCAGGGTCGACCGGCTGAAGATGCGCCAAGCAATTGAGCACTGGAAAGCAAAAGACCTGAACTTCTCTAACATATTGTATCAGCCTCGTTCTTTCAATGGCACAGCAATCCGAATGACCAACAATCAGCAGAATCAGATTAATGACCACCTTGATTTTCAGATTTTGGAAAAAACAAGACCCGCCATTGAAAAGAAAGAAAAAATTGTAATTGAGCTTCCGATTCGTAACACGCATCGAACAATTGGTGCGATTTTAAGTAATCACATAGTGAAGAAAAATGGTCCCGGAGGTTTACCTGATAATACACTTGAAATCGTCTTTCATGGTTCAGCCGGTCAGAGTTTCGGGGCGTTTTTGGCACCCGGAGTAACCTTAAAATTAATTGGCGAAAGCAACGATTATCTGGGTAAAGGTCTCTCTGGGGGTCGGATAGTTGTTAAGACCCCGGATAAATCACCGTTCTTATCTCATGAGAATATCATAGCAGGCAATACCGTGCTTTATGGCGCAACTGCTGGTGAGTTGTTTATTAACGGGGTTGCCGGGGAACGATTCTGTGTTCGTAACAGTGGCGCAACGGCGGTGGTTGAAGGCGTTGGCGACCATGGCTGCGAGTATATGACCGGCGGAATAGTTGTCGTGCTTGGCAAGACCGGTTGCAACTTCGCTGCAGGTATGAGCGGCGGTCTGGCTTACGTTCTGGACGAGATGCAATTGTTCGATACGCTTTGCAATCTTGACATGGTGGAGCTTGAGAGTATCTGGCGGGAGCAAGACAGAGAACTATTACATCGGCTTATTCAAGACCACCTAAGATTGACTCAAAGCAAACGTGCTCAGGATATTTTAGATGCCTGGCCGGACATGATTGGTAAGTTTGTGAAGGTTGTCCCTATAGACTATCGTAAAGCTTTGGAGAAAATGAAAGCAGCGGAGCATAGAGATGCAGAAACGACTCCTGCAACTGAGGAGGTGTTTTCATGGGTCAGATAAAAGGTTTTTTGAAATATAAACGGCAGGAAGTCGGACATCGACCGGTTGAGGAGCGAATCCGAGATTTCTCCGAATTGGACCTGCCTCTTACGCCCGATGAAATCCACCAGCAGGCAGCTCGCTGTATCGACTGCGGGATACCATTTTGTCATGGAGCAGGCTGTCCACTTAACAACTCTATCCCTGACATTAACGACCTGATATATAAAGGACGTTGGCGGCAAGCCTGTCAGATGCTTCATTCAACAAACAATTTCCCTGAAATTACCGGCCGAGTTTGCCCTGCACCATGCGAAGCTGCTTGTACTCTAAGCATTAACGATGAACCGGTACTGATCAAACATATTGAATGCCAGATTGTCGAGCGGGGATTCGAAGAAGGCTGGATAAAGCCGCTACCTGCCGAGCACAAAACGGGTAAGCGTGTTGCTATAGTAGGCTCAGGCCCCGCAGGGCTAGCGGTTGCTCAGCAATTAGCAAGGCTTGGGCATAGCATTGTCGTTTTCGAAAAAGATGAAAAAATCGGAGGGCTACTGCGGTATGGAATCCCTGATTTCAAGCTGGAAAAACACATTATTGAGCGCCGGTTAAAACAGCTTAGCGCCGAGGGTATTGAGTTTCAAACTGGTGTAGAAGTTGGGAAGGACATTTCGGCTCGTTATCTACAAAAGATGTTTGACTGTGTATGTTTAACCATGGGAGCAGGTCAGCCGAGAGACCTTAATGTGCCAGGCAGAGGGTACGAAAACATCGTCTTTGCTATGGAGTACCTGATGTCGCAAAATAAGCTTTGTTCCAGCGAACCGGTTGATGAGTCCAACTTAGTTACCGCCAGAAACAAGGTTGTGGTCGTTATAGGCGGGGGTGACACGGGCAGTGACTGCGTCGGGACTGCGCGCCGCCAAGGAGCAAAACAAATCTATCAGCTGGAAATACTGCCGAAACCACCGGATACTCGACCGCCCGATACTCCCTGGCCTGTATGGCCGCGAATAATGAGAACGTCTTCCTCGCACGAGGAGGGCTGCGAGCGTATGTGGAGCGTTATGACTAAGAAGTTTTCAGGAGTCGAGATTCGGGTCAGCCGGTTGGAGTGTTGCAGGGTTGAATGGATAAAAAAAACCGAGGGGTGGCAGATGAAGGAATTGCCGGGTACTGATTTTGTTCTTGCCGCTGACCTGGTGATCCTGGCTCTTGGCTTCGAGCATGTTGTGCATGATGGACTTATAAAGGAGATGGCGTTACAGCTTGATGAGCAAGGCAATGTAGTGGTGAACGGCTATCAAACCAGCGAGCCGTGGGTATTCGCTACCGGCGACACAATAGATGGAGCTTCACTCGTGGTCCATGCTATCAATAGCGGCCGTGAGGCTGCTGCGGCAATTGACCGGTGGCTTATCGAAAGTTAGTTAAAGGTCAGGTAGCTTATGCCGAAGCGAAAGGACATCCACAAGATATTAATCATTGGTTCTGGGCCGATTGTCATTGGCCAGGCTTGTGAGTTTGACTATTCCGGCACACAGGCCTGTAAAGTTCTCAAAAAGGAAGGTTTCAAGGTCATCCTGGTCAACAGCAATCCCGCTACTATAATGACCGACCCCGAACTGGCGCACAGGACATACATTGAGCCGATTACGCCTGAGATAGTCGAAAAGATCATTCGCGCCGAGAGGCCTGATAGTCTCCTGCCGACGCTGGGTGGGCAAACAGGCCTTAATACTGCCGTCGAAGTAGCCGAAAGAGGTATATTGAAAAAATATAACGTACGCCTCATCGGGGCAAAACTTCCAACTATCAAAAGAGCCGAGGAAAGAGACCGTTTCAAGAAAATCGTTGAGGACTCAGGTCTGCAGGTACCCAGAAGTGGCTATGCCCATTCATGGCAGGAGGCGCGGAAAATCATCGAATATGTTGGTTTTCCTACCATTATCCGCCCTTCATATACATTAGGTGGCACAGGCGGAAACGTTGCCTACAACGCCGAAGAGTTCGAGCGCTACATTCATTGGGGACTAAATCTAAGTCCTGCCAGTCAGGTCTTGGTCGAAGAATCCGTCGTCGGGTGGAAAGAATACGAACTGGAGGTAATGAGAGACAAAAGAGATAATGTTGTTATTGTCTGCTCTATCGAAAACCTTGACCCAATGGGTATCCACACCGGTGACAGTATCACCGTTGCACCGGCCCAGACTCTCACTGACAAAGAGTATCAGATAATGCGTGATGCTGCGCTTAAGATTATGCGGGCTATCGGTGTAGAAACTGGCGGTTCCAACATTCAATTTGCTGTCAATCCTGAAAACGGTAAGCTCTACGTGATTGAAATGAATCCCAGGGTCTCACGAAGTTCAGCGCTTGCTTCTAAAGCCACCGGTTTTCCTATCGCTAAAATCGCTTCCCTACTTGCAGTCGGTTATAGCCTTGATGAGATTCCAAACGACATTACCAAGAAAACACCCGCTTGCTTTGAGCCTACTATCGATTACTGTGTGGTAAAATGGCCGAGATTTACATTTGAAAAATTTCCCGGCACCGATTCTGAATTGACCGTGCAAATGAAGTCGATTGGCGAGGCTATGGCTATAGGCAGGACTTTTAAGGAGGCCCTGCAAAAGGCCATACGGTCACTTGAGATTGATCGTTATTCTCTTGACAAAAAGCATATTGATGGTGACCTTTCGCCGGTTCAGCTCAAGGAGAAGCTGCGCACAAACTGCTGGGACAAAATATGGTATGTCGCCGAGGCCTTCAGAAGAAAACTTTCCACCGATGTAATCTTTGAGCTTACCAAAATCGATCCTTGGTTCCTAAACAATATAAAGGATATTGTCAGACTTGAGGGAAAGATAAAGTCAAACGGTTTAGCAAAGCTAAGAAGCAGCGATATACGGGAGATCAAGGAACACGGTTTCAGTGATAAATACCTAGCATCTATTTTGAAAACAGAAGAGCCAAAGCTACGCGAGCACCGCCAGGGCCTTGGTGTAAACGCAGTTTACAAAACCGTTGATACCTGTGGTGCCGAATTCGAGGCAGTGACGCCTTATTTTTATTCAACCTTTGAGGCAGAGTGTGAAGCCAGTCCAACCGATAGGCGAAAAGTTATCATTCTTGGCGGCGGGCCAAACCGCATAGGCCAGGGTATTGAATTTGATTACTGCTGTTGTCACGCAGCGTCTGCACTGCGAGAAATCGGTATAGAATCAATAATGGTAAACTGCAATCCGGAAACCGTAAGCACTGACTACGATACATCAGACCGACTTTACTTTGAGCCGCTTACTTTTGAGGACGTAATGTCTATCGTGGAAAAGGAAAATCCCGATGGCGTGATTGTGCAATTTGGTGGCCAGACACCATTGAAATTGGCGGTGCCTCTGGAAAAAGCTGGAGTAAAGGTAATCGGCACCTCGCCACAGAGCATCGAATATGCCGAAGACCGAAGACATTTCAGTAGGCTGGTCAAAAAACTCAAACTTCGCCAGCCTGCCAGCGGTACGGCTATGACCTATTCGCAAACTCTAACAATTGTTAACAGACTCGGCTATCCGCTGTTAATTCGCCCTTCGTTTGTGCTCGGCGGCAGGGCAATGCAAATTATCTATGACGAGCAAGAGTTAAAAGCCTCTGTGGAAGAGGCATTTGAAGCTTCAGGTGAACATCCTATCTTGATTGATAAATTTCTTAATGATGCTATCGAATTAGATGTCGATGCCATTAGTGATGGCAAGACAGTTGTCATAGGGGGAATAATGGAGCATATTGAAGAGGCAGGTGTCCACTCTGGTGATAGTGCCTGTGCTCTACCACCAGTTTCGATTGACAGAACGATTCTCCAAGAGGTTAAAAGACAAACAAAACTATTGGCTCTGGAATTAAAAGTGAAGGGCCTCATCAATGTGCAAATGGCAATCAAGAATGGTCAGATTTTTATACTCGAAGTAAATCCCCGTGCCTCTCGAACTATACCTTTTGTTAGTAAATCAATCGGCGTGCCGCTTGCCAAGCTCGCAGCCAAGGTAATGACCGGCATAACCTTGGACGAATTGAAATTCACAAAGGAAGTACGACGCAGTTATTTTACCGTTAAGGAGGCAGTATTTCCGTTTATTAAATTCCCTGGGATAGACACACTACTGGGCCCGGAGATGCTTTCAACCGGTGAAGTTATGGGAATATCGGATGATTTTGGAATTGCCTTTGCAAAATCACAAATAGCAGCAGGAAATAATCTGCCTATTTCCGGCAATGTCCTTTTCAGCGTCAAAGACGGTGACAAAGCCAAGGCTGTGGAGATTGCACGCAGGTTTCATAATCTTGGTTTTAAGATCATTGCCACTAAAGGCACCTGCATTGAGTTCATCAACAACAGTATTCCGGCGGAGTTTGCCCTAAAGATGACCGAAGGCCGGCCCAACATAGTGGATTATATCATAAACGGGAAAATAGACCTGATCATAAATACGACTATCGGCAAGCAATCGATTCGGGACTCATTTCCGATAAGAAGAAATGCTATTGAAAAACAGATCCCCTACGTGACTACCATCAGGGGTGTAGAGGCCACGATTATGGCAATTGAAGCACTAAAAGCCAAGAAGGTTGGTATCAAACCTATACAGTCTTACTATCGATAGGAGTCCACCAGTGAAAGCTATTTTATTACTTGAAGATGGCACCGTTTTTAAGGGCAAATCCTTTGGTGCTAAAGGTACCAAGTGCGGTGAAGTTGTTTTTAATACGGCCATGACTGGTTATCAAGAGATATTGACTGACCCATCCTACCACGAGCAGATAATTACCATGACCTATCCTTTGATCGGTAACTACGGAACCAATAAAGCGGATATCGAATCCAAAAAAGTTTTCGCTAAGGGCTTTATTGTGAAGGAAAACTGCAATTACCCCAGCAACTGGCGAAACAAAAATTCGCTGAGCGACTATCTAAAGGCCAACAATGTTGTCGGCCTGGAGGGTATTGACACCAGAGCGCTCGTAAAGCACATCCGAACCGATGGTGCTATGAGGGGTATTATCTCGAATGATGGTTTGAGCATTTCAAAGTTGAAGGAAAAGCTAAATAAATATCCTGGCCTTATTGACCGCGATATAGTTAAAGACGTAACGGCAAAAAAACCATATCACTGGGATAAGGGAGTAGTAGATGTACTAACTGGTAAGGAGAAGAAGACACAGGTTAAATACAAAGTTGTAGCTTTTGATTTTGGAATTAAGCTTAACATTCTGAGATTACTTCGTTCGCACGGCTGCGATGTATGGGTTGTGCCGGCAAAAACATCAGCCAAAGATGTATTGTCACAAAAACCTGATGGTGTCTTCCTGAGCAACGGCCCAGGTGACCCAGACCCGGTCGATTATGCGATCAATACAATACAAAATCTGTTGGGAACGATTCCAATTTTTGGGATTTGCCTTGGCCATCAGTTATTGGCACTGGCTCTGGGCGGAAAAAGATTTAAACTCAAGTTTGGCCATCATGGTTCTAATCACCCGGTTAAAAATATCCAGACTAGCGAGATAGAAATAACAAGTCAAAACCACGGCTTTTGCATAGATATTGACTCGCTCAACGATAAGGATGTGGAGCTAACACACATGAATCTCAACGACCAAACCCTCGAGGGATTTCGCTGCAAGAGAATCCCTGCTTTTTGTGTTCAATACCATCCAGAGGCCTCACCGGGCCCGCATGATTCAAATTTGCTATTTGAGAAATTTGTAAAATTGATGGATGAATGTCAAAGCAGCAAAGTCCAAATCAAGTGGGACGACTATGCCTAATAGTTGTTAGTATTACAAAAAGTTCACAAAACGTAAGATATCTGAATCTTTCATAGCCTAATTATATATATCACACAAAACCGATATCTATCACTCCAAAGTTTATACTTTTTAATCACTGGCACAATGAGCGGATTATTCTGCTTGACCCGGATATCCTTCAAGAAACCCATCTTCCGCAGGAGATTAACGCAAGAGGGGACCATATAAAGGAAATCGAGGACTGCCTCAGGCCAATCACTGAGGGCAGGAAGCCCGTTAACTGCTGGCTGCACGGCAGACCGGGTGCGGGCAAGACTGCGACCGCAAGGTCTATCTTGCGTAAGCTGGAGAAGGAAGCTGGCATCAGAGGCGTCTATGTCAACTGCTGGGAAATCGCCTATGATATCCTGCGTAACCAATATGGGATTAAGTAGGCCAATAAGCACTATCTGAAAATCCTTGAATTGGCCGCCAAAGAGAACCAAGCATCTGTTAATGAGGCTTTGCGGTTCTTAGTCAATCATGCAGACCAGATTGATTTTGATACGGTAGAACAAATGGTCAAGTCCGAACAACAGCCGCCGTCTGTAACTGATGTTTATATTGGCGATATCGATCTGGAAAGTTATGACTATCTGCTTGAATCAGCGGAGACATTATTGGTATGAGTAAAAATGATTTGCATAAGCAGCTTACAAATCTTCTCAAGGAACTTCATCTGCCGATGTTCCGTGAATATTACGCCGAGTTTGCTCAGAAGGCTGTCGCTGAAGATATGGGTTACGCGCAATATCTGTTCGAGCTGGCTCAGCGTGAATGTGAGGTTCGCAGAGCCAACAAGATAACAAGGCTTGTTAAGGCTTCAAAGCTTCCGATGGAAAAGACGATGGCAAACTTTGATTTGAAACGTTTGCCCTTGAAAATCCGTCAGCAGGTAAAGATATTTCTTGAAGGCTCATTTGTTGACAGAACTGAGAACATATTGGCCTTCGGTAGGCCGGGCAGCGGCAAAACGCACCTATTGTGCGCTATATGCCACCAGCTTGCCCTACAGGCAAAGAAGGTTTACTTTACTACGTGCGATTCGATTGTCCAGCAGCCTCTCAGGGCCCAAAGGGACCTGGAACTTGATAAGCTACTGAAGAAGCTGTCGCGGTTCGATGTGATGATGATAGATGATTTTGGTTATGTAAAGCGGGCCAGGAAGAGGAAAAATAAGGATAAATAATATCGCAATTTTTGCCCCCCATGGGGGGCACTCCCTAACGGTCATAAGTTAAGGATAAGTGTTAAGAAGAAAGGGTAGAAAAAACTGTCATTGAAGGGAAATTATAATTGACGCTGGACAACCAGTGGTTGTCGGTTCGAATCTGACCGTTGGCTTTTTAATCCACTTTGCCGGTATCCTCAATGTGGTTTATGGCCAACAGGATTTGATTTCTATCTCCCTATGTGCTATGATAGTAATATTAGAGTTGGTCTCGGAATTACAGAGTATTGTGATCGGATTCATCCTTCGCAGTAGCTCTGCTACGGAGAATGGATGCAAATCCGTGGATTTGAGGTGGGCACGCATGAAAAAGAGATTGTTTCTTCTATTATCAGCCGCTGTTTTAGTGATTATTTACCGAGCTGCTTGGGCAGCAGATAACCCACAACCTATCCACGCCGGAACGCGAATCATTCACAGCGGCAATCTTGTCGTGGAAGTGGGTGACCCCGATTCGCCGGATTGTCGCTGGAACCAGGGGCTCCGGTTTTCACTCGTCGCCAATGTGATACGAGTGCAGCTCAATGACCGTGATTTCTGCTATGCGCCGATTAACGGGGGTGCTCTTGATTATTTAGGTGGGCTGCCCATGGAGTTTGATATTGGGCAGGAGCCATTTCAACCCGATCCTCCCGGATATAACGAGGGCTCTAACGGCTCTGCATTCATTAAAATCGGCGTGGGCATCCTCAGGCGCAATTCCTCGCCATACGATTTCAGCTCCAGCTACGAGGTGGTGGAGCTGGCTCAGACCACAACCACCTGGGAGTCGGATCGGGCCCATTTCGTCCAGACCTTATCCGGAACGGCCAACGGCTATTGTTACCGACTTGAGGAAGATGTGATTGTCAAGAATAACAGCATCCTTATGCACTATGTTTTAACGAATACCGGCACAAAGACATTCACTACAGAGCAGTACCTTCATAATTTCCTGACCTTTGGTCAAACAAATGTGGGACCCAATTATAGAGTGTACTTTCCATACCAAATGACGACATCACCCCAGGTACAGGAATGGGAACCACCGGTATTAAAGATGGTGGGCAGAGGGCTCAAGTTTGTAGACAGCAATCCACCAATGGTGGGCCTGGAGAATATGATTCTGTATACGAAAACCATCTCCAGTGTTCCCAAGACCTGGGTCTACAAACCGGATGATTACCTCGGTCCTGATATGATTGCGATAGAGCAGAGTGACATCGGCCAACGGGTCATTATTGATTCATCGCTCATATCGGCCTATGTCGGCGTTTGGACCACCTCCTACCAGGTGTCGCCCGAACAATTCTTAATCATCACCCTGGCACCCGGAGAACACGCTACGTTTACGCGTACTTACAAATTCTCAACAGATGGCTCGATGCCACAAGACTGTACAGGCGACCAAATCATCAATGGAAATGATTTGTTGACGCTGTCCTCGGCTTGGCTAAGTGCGCCGGGCCAGGCGAATTGGAATCCCTCTTGTGATGTGTCAGATCCTGCCGACGATTGGATAAACAACAAAGACCTGGCAGTCCTGGGGCAGGTATGGCATCAAGATGCCGCCAGTCCGGCACCGGTAGCGTACTGGCCGCTGAACGAGACTGCCGGTATGGTCGCTGCGGACAGTATAGGCTCATACGATGGTTCTCTGTCGGGCTTCTCCGCGGATGATTCTCAGTGGGTGACCGGCCGTTTAGGCGGCGGCCTAAAGTTAGACGGCACGGAAGATTATGTGGAAGTAGAAAGCTATCCCGGCATTTGCGGTAAAAACCCTCGTGCAGTCTTTGCCTGGCTCAAAACGCAGGGAATTCCAATCGGCAAGCTTCCTATCGTCACCTGGGGGCAGAAGCTCCCGGGGGCATACTGGCTGCTGGAGGTCGATGAGGACCAAAGGCTCAGGCTATCCTGCGAATCAGGATTCATTTCTGCGAACGAACAGCAGGTAGGAGACGGCAATTGGCATCATGTAGCCGTTGTGCTCGATCCGGTTGAGCCTGAACGTCCACTCATGAGCGATGTCTTGCTCTATGTGGACGGCGAACGCAGAACGATTTACAAGATGCAAGAGGCGGAGATAAACACCGGCTGTATCGAAAATGTACGCATTGGCGGGGCACACGGCCCTGATAACAATACCTTTACAGGTACCATAGATGAAGTGGCGATATTTGACGTGGTTGTGGGCCCCACCGCCGTCCGACAAGCCTATATACAATAAGGAGTGGATCAGCTACCCCCTACTATTGTTATTAGGAACCAGAATATTCGGGAATATCTCCCAGGCATGGTCAGGCTCGCAGGAATCGCTCCGGCTCGCTAAGCTCGCCTAAGCGACGGCACACCCCTTGCTATACTAAATTTACAGAAACAATGTTACACCAACCGGCCGGGCAGACCACACAAAAAAAGGCCGGCTAAAAACCGGCCTTTTGCACCCATATCAAAATAACAACAGTCCTAAAATTCATACTTCATGCCCAGGGTAAACCAGGTCTCGTCCTTATCATCATTGATAGACTTATCCATCGTTATCTGGTAATAAATCCCCGGAGTAAGAGTTACGTTCTCGGCCAATTCAAAGTCCGTTGCGATACCGAAGACTGCATTTGTCCAATCATGGTCCACGCCCCATCCTCTGGGATCGACACCATCGTTATAAACAACTTCCGAGTGCAGCCTTAAAATCTGCTCGGGCAGCTCAGGCAGAAGGTCCTCTACGGGTAAGCCGTAGTCTAACATGAAAATATGGGCAAAACCCGAAGCAGTTCCAGGAGGGCCCGCGCTACCGACCAATGAGCCGCTTTCGGCAGGCCACAGCTTAACAAGAACGTAGGTTGGGACTAAACCTTCTACCGGCAAAATCTTCGGCCAGGACAAAACAGCGTGTATCTCTTGAACGTCGATTGACATACCCGGAGCTACTTCCAGAGGCGCATCCGGGAAGTTATAATACACCCATCCAAGCATATACTGTGTGGCATAAGATTCGTCGCCGAAAAGAGCGTTCTTGTAGTACACCGAGTAGTCCCAGCGCTCTTGATCTTCGTATCCGCCAGAGTTGGCCCTGTGGCCCATGACGCCGACACCAAAGCCGGTACCAAACAAATCCAGGTTAACCGACGGCTGAATTGCGCTCGTGTCATCGTAAACATCGATGCCGCGCCAGACATACTTAGTCTGAAAAGTAAGATCGACTGCTCCATGTAGCTCTCCCTGGGCCCGCACCGGAACAGTTGCCGCCATTAAAACAACGGCAGCTAACAATACTTTCTGTTTCATAACAATCTCCTTTCAAAAAACTGCATTTCACTACAAAATCCTGCTACAACATTATATCCATAAACCCCATAAAATACCTACCATTTGCCACTTTTCCTTTATTCGGCGGACACCGTGGGCAGCTCAGCCAGTGCCTCTTTTATCTTCTCCTCGGGATATTCGTAATCCTTAAGTTTGCCGCTAAAGTAGGCGTCATAAGCCGCCATATCAACATGTCCATGCCCACTATGGGCAATGAGTATCGTTTTCGCTTCACCGGATTCCTTGCACTTGAGGGCTTCATCGATAGCCGCCTTAATACAATGGTTTGTCTCAGGGGCGCTGATAATACCCTCAGCGCGAGCGAAGGTTACCCCTGCCTTGAAGGTAGAAATCTGATGCTCGGCTCTTGCTTCAACAAGTCCTAATCTATGCAGGTGACATATAATAGGAGCCATCCCATGATATCGCAGCCCTCCGGCATGGACCGGCGGGGGGATGAAACCGTGCCCGAGAGTGTACATTTTAATCAGCGGAGTAAGCTTGGCTTCATCGCCAAAGTCGTAAGCGTATGGGCCTTTGGTTACGGTAGGACAGCTTTCCGGCTCAACATTGATAATGCGCAGGTCTGGTTTTGTGCCATCAATTTTATCCTTGACGAAGGGCAAAAACAGACCGGCGAAATTTGAACCGCCACCGATACAGCCCACAATAATATCGGGGTAGGCGTCTGCCTTCTCCATCAGCTTTTTCGCCTCCAACCCATTGACAGTTTGATGCAGCAAGACATGGTTAAGCACGCTGCCTAACGCATAATGGGTGTCATCACGGGAAACGGCGTCCTCTACAGCCTCACTGATGGCAAGGCCCAGGCTGCCGGGACAATCGGGGTCTTTTGCAAGCATATCTCGTCCTGCCTTTGTTTCAGAGCTGGGGCTGGGAACACACTTAGCACCCCAGGTCTCCATCATTACGCGTCGGTACGGCTTCTGGTCATAGCTAATTCTGACCATATAGACCTTAATCTCAACGTCAAAGCAAGCCCCACCGAAGGATAACGCACTTCCCCACTGGCCGGCTCCGGTTTCAGTAGTGATGCGCTTGATGCCCTCCATTTTGTTGTAATAGACTTGAGCCACAGCAGTATTGGGCTTGTGGCTCCCAGGAGGGCTTGTGCCCTCATATTTGTAGAAAATCTTGGCCGGTGTATCCAAAGCTTTCTCCAATCTGTGCGCCCGAAATAGAGTGGTCGGCCTCCATAATCGATAAATATCCCGGACTTCCTCAGGAATGTCTATCCATCGCTCAGTGCTCACTTCCTGCTTGATTAGCTCCATAGGAAACAATGGAGCCAAATCGTCGGGGCCTACCGGCTTTCCAGTGCCAGGATGCAAAACTGGTGGCAGCGGCTCAGGCAAATCTGCCAGGATGTTATACCATTGAGTAGGGATTTCATTTTCATCAAGAGTAAATTTTGTTCTTTTGTCCATTTTGTTCTCCTTAAGTTTATGAGTTATTCAAACTGACCGATGTTAAGACGTGAGGAGTTTTTCCAGAAGGCGAAGCCTTGGCATAGCTAAATCCGCCGCCAGATTATACCATTGTCGGGGAATATCACTTTCTTTCAGTTGGATTTTCTGCTCCATTGCTTATCTCTCAAATCAATCATATCAATACTGAAAACACAGAAAACGCAAAATATAGTATGACCAGAGCCATACGTCAAATAAATTTATGAAGATTTTTTCCCAGATATGGGATAAACTTAACGCTCCACGCTTCCCTATTTTTCTGCAAACTCTTTCTTGAACACATCCCAAAGGGGATTATCGCGCCGCCGGATAAGCTCTTCATGCCCTTTTCCTTGCTCGCGGGCTTCCCAGTACTTCCAGCCTAACTTCTCGACACCCAGCTCGTAGTCCATCCCGTCCCAATCAGGCGACCGGTACGAATAAAAGGCCCAGTGCCAATGGTGCTCGTTAAAAATTTCGACCAAATCACTTAAGTATTCCCTGGCTCCACCGACACGCCGGTCGCATCCAAACTCCCCGACTACAATTGCTTCCGGCGGTATGTTGTACCGCTTTGCCCACTCGATTACGGACATTATACAGCGGCGCACATCGGCGGATGTCCATTGTTTAGTCTCTTCTGACCATCCGACCGGCATTGCATCAGGATATGAGAAGCGCTCCTTGTTAACGCGGTAGGTCGTGTAGTTCCAGGGAGTGTAAAAATGAAACGAATAGAGAACCTTATCGTCCTTCACCCGCGCCCCTGCCGCAGGGGCGGGGTTCACCGGCTTGAGGTAGCCAAAACCCTCAGGCGCCGCGTGAAACCAGCAGTCAAGAAGAATCGGGGTCTGTGAATCTACTTGCCGAATCGCCTCCACCATTCGGCGATTGAACCGGTTCAAATCCGCCGCCGAACCTCGATTCTTCCGGAGCCACTCTTCAAAGCCCTTGATATTTCCACCCTCGAAGCCATCTTTGCGAGCCGGATGGGGCTCGTTCAGCGGATTATACGCGACAATCGCAGAGTGGTCTTTGAGCTGCCGCGCCAGCTCCCGCCAAAAAGCCAACGCCTGCTTTTGAAATTTTTCATCCGTCCAAAGCCGGTAATCGAACTTGTAGTCATTAAGCTGCCGGTAGCGAGTCCCCGGCAGGCTGAACATAGTGAGCACAATCTTCACTTTATGCCTTTGTGCAATGTCCAGAACCTGCTTGAGCTTCTTCAAGTCAGCCGGCTCGATGCCCGTAAAATCGTCCGCATTACCTAAAAGAAAATCTCGTCCTGCGGATTGCCATGTTACCGGAGAGAGCCTGATAAATTGCAGCCCCAATTCACCAGCCGAACGAAACCAGTCTTCGGGGTCCTTTCCGCCGTCTCCGTTGGCCCCTTTGCGCTGCTCGCCCCAGAACGCCAGCTTCTCATCAGACACCGCCGCCGACGCGTTTACAACAAGGAGCACGAACGCCAGCAAGCCAACTTGTCGAAGGATTGTCATAGCTTCTCCTTAGACCATAAAAAATCAAAACCAAAAATCGCAGATCCGCCATAGCTTTAGCTAAGGTGGACTAAAATCCCAGCTAAGGTTATTTGTTAGGGACAGTCAATGTTTTCTGTGGACCGTCCAAGGCCAATAATAAGTGGCTGTTCGATTATTCTAATATTTCACCCCGCCTGTACAATCTAAGGTCAAACAAAATACAAATGCAAACCAGACTTTATCTGTCTATGCCCACGTTCTTTATTCCGCCGCAGCACTTCTTGTATTTCCTGCCACTACCACAGGGACAAGGGGCGTTGCGACCGATTTTGGGTGAATGTTCTACTATCGGCATCGGTGGTGAAAGGTCTCTGAGGTCAGGTTGGGCAGACAAGCTTCCTTCCATACGCCGAAGATTGTATTCGACAATGTACAGCTGCATAGCTTGCTCGTCTTGCGTATCTACTCCATCGGCTCTCGCTTGCATCATAAAACTCTTGCCCATCCCCCAATACTGTGGATTCATACCATTAGCAACAATTGTGTCAGCCCAACCACGGACAGTTTCAACCAAGAAGGAAGTATCACCCAGTATGCCTTCAGATTCCAGCCACCTCAGAAAAACCTCGGTTACGGGGGCTACTTTTTCAAACAAATCCCTCTCAGCAGTAATCTTACGAGGGAACACCTCCAGCAACACTTCTTCCAGCGTGTATTCATCAAGTTTCTCCGGGCTTCCATTTGTATATGTCCAGGCATACACCAGTAGGTTATATATGATAAAACCTGCATCCTCGAAGAGTTCGGGGTCTAATTTTCCCGCTGCCTCCGATTCCATAAATCTGCCGGTGAGCTCTTCGGACTGCCGTTCGGGGTCCTCATACTCTCTGCTGTCTTCTCCGGCGTACCAATTTTTTGCCATCCGCAACCGTGGCTCAAGCCACTCTTTAACCGGCTCTTCCCATAAGTTCAACGGAGGAGTATAATTCAAACGACCCTTCAAGAGCTTTAGAGCATCTGCATAATCACCGCTGCAAAACGACCTCGCAGCTTTCTTTTTCAAGCGCTTTAGAAGCTTGCCGCACTCGGTGTATTTCATAGCAGCCAGAGTCCAGGCCGCGTTGATAGCTTCTATCGGCTCAATCTCTCCACGATCTGCCTGTTGAAGTGATTCTGTGCATACCCGGATTACGCGGTCACATACTTCAGTGTCGTTACTTTTTGCAGCCAATTCTGTAAGGCCCCACAGGTGAAACCACGCACCTTCACGATCCGGTTCTGTAGCTATCGTATCCAGAACAACAGGTAGAATCACAGGGCCCATCGAGCCGCAAGCTGCCGCCAAAACCTCCATCAATAAGTCATCATCTTCATATCCGGCTTCAGCCAGTTTTTCAACTAAGAAGGCGCCAATTTCACTGCGTCTCTCATCGCTAAGCTGCGGCGCCGCCAGGGCGAATATAGCCGGAACATAAAACTCTTCGTAATGTTCGTGTTCGTACCCGGATTCCTGGGCCTGCTCGTACAATTCGATAAGTGCATCTACTACCGATGGTTCAACTACTACCTCTGCGGCAAACTTATACAATGTCGTCCAGGGAATATCTCCTTCTGTTTGTTTTAAGGCCTCCCAGGGAAGTTGTGTTAATTTATCTTCCATTATGTTTTGCCTTTCAGAAAATCCGTTTTAAACTGAATTTGAAATCTCTTGTGAATAGACACCTCACAACAACTTCTCGACATAATTTTAATTGACATCAGAGTTTTATCAAGGGTGTTCTGCACCAACGCGTCAAGGCAAATTCACCTGCTCATCAGAAACGTTACGACGCCAGTCGTAGAAACCGGACACAGACCGGCCTTGCGATGGATACCTTATGCCCCGTCGGCTCAAGGGCGCCGGTTTCCCGGTTGATACGGAAGACGACGACACTGTCCCCGCCCTGGTTGGCGACGAGGCAGAACTTGCCCGTCGGGTCAATGTTGAAGTTCCGCGGCGTTTTGATATCCGCAGTCTCGTGCTCGACGAAAGTCAGCGTCCCTTTGGACAAATCGACCCGGTAAACCACAATGCTGTCGTGCCCCCGGTTCGAGCCGTAGAGAAACTTCCCGCTCGGGTGCACGCGTACCTCAGCGCACGAATTTGACCCGTCAAAGGCGTTCGGAAGCGTCGTGATGGTCTGCACCTCCGTCAGAGCGCCCGAAGCAGAGTCGTAGGCAAAGGCTGTTACCGTGCAATCGAGCTCGTTGATTACGTAGGCGTACTTCCCGTTCGAGCCGAAGGCAAAGTGCCGCGGCCCGGCGCCGGGTTTTACCTTTGCAAACGCAGGACTATTGGCGACTATCGTCCCCTTTTCAATGTCCAGCCTGTAAATCATAATCTTGTCGATTCCGAGGTCGGCGACGAAGGCAAATCGGTCATCCGGACTAACGTTGATGGAATGTGCATGGGGTTCCTTCTGGCGCCCAGGGTTCACGCTGGAACCGGCGTGCTGCACAAAGCCGGTCGGTTCTCCGAGTCCGCCGTCCGATTTGATAGGAATCACCGAAGCACTCCCGCTGCCGTAGTTGGCGACGAGCACGTTCCTTCCCGCATGGTCAATGCTGACGTGGCAGGGCCCTGCACCGCCCGAGGGCTTTTGGTTAAGCAACTTGAGCTCTCCAGTGTCCCCGTCGATTGCATACGCGCTGACACTGCCGGCTCCGCCGGACTCACTGACCGCATACAGAAACTTCCCGTTGGGATGAATCTCGATAAAAGATGGGTTCCTGGCCTCGGCCGCAAGAACCGGATTGGCAAGTCTTCCCGTCTCGAGGTCAAGCACGCTACGGTAAATTCCCTTACTGGAATTCTCCCCCCTCGATGTATAAGTTCCGAAATAGACGGGGAGCGATTTCGCGGTAACTGTTGATAGCGCCGCAAACGAAAACATTGCAGTAATAAAAGCTTTAATGCCCATACGCAAACACCTCCTTAGAATAATGTTTAAAAGACTTCTGCAAAATCGAGGTTAGGCATACTTTGAAAAGAAAAAATTGTCTTTTAATTTTTTCTTTTCAAACAGTAAGTTGTTGTACGGTGTGTAGCTATTTGATTATTTAAGAAAATCAAAAACCTGATTTTCTAAAATAATATATGCCTAACCTCAATTTTGCATAACTCCATAATGATTAATATTGAATATCAAATCCTTCGCCGCCCGTTATCTAATGTCGAACGCTCGGCAAGGTTACTCCCACTTCTGCAATTCGATGATGTTTCCCTCAGGGTCAGTCACATAGATTAACGTGATGGTGCCGGCGCCAGGAATATTCACAATGACCAGGTCGCCAACGCACTTACCACCTGCTGCGATTACCTCGTCTCTGGCTGCTTCGACATCGTCAACCTCGAAGGCAAGATGCGCAAGTCCCGGACGATTGATTGCTGTCTCCGGCCGCTTCTCTGCTATATTGTACTGGAATATCTCAAGCGTGGGCCCGTCATCGCCATAACCCGGAAGCCGTAAATGAATGCCGCGGACCTCAGCACCGGGCACACCTGTACAGCGCTCGACCCATTCTCCGGTACCGGCTCTCTCCGGAGGAGCTGGAGTACAGCCAAGAATCCGCTGGTAGAACTCAGCAAGCTTTCGCCACTCCCCGGCAACGATGTTTGTGTGTTTGTATTTGGCCCTAATCATTTGCCTGTCTAACTATGCTCATATTGTTTTCGTACAAGAACCCAGATGACGCTGATTCTGCAATGTAAGACCCCTGCGTTTCACAAGCCGCCAGCCACTTTCAATAATTTTGCCTTCCTCCTTGTGCTCTTATTCACTTGTGTACTTATGCACTAAAAGATTATAGCCGCGTAGCCGACACTGTCGGCGCTTGTGGTGCCCATTTTGCGGAGCATTACCTCGTTACTGTTGGTGTGTGCAAGCAATAAACCCTCGGTTTTTCCGATTTGTTTTGCGGCTTTGATTGCTGCTGCGGCTGCGCCGGCGCCACAGGCATTGCAGTTCTCAGCGGCGTCGGCAAGCAAACGTTCCGGCTCAAGCTTCAAGGCCAAATCAATAAACTTTTGGTCATTGACACTATCAGCCCATTTCAAAGCGTCCGCACTTACGCCCACCGGCGTAAAGCCGTAGCGCGGGCCGTAATGTGTCAAATCGGTTGAGCCGATGCAAACAATTTTCTTGTTCTCGTCTTCGTTGATAATGTTACCAACAGACGCACCCAACGCTATGGCCTGCTCTCTCGGCGGGACGATGATGGGCAATATCTTCGCACCGGGGAACAGACACTGCATAAACGGGACCTGCACTTCGATACTGTGCTCGGCCCTGTGGGCGCTGGTGTCGCTGACGGCGGAGCCGGTGCTCAATAAGGCATCGGCCAACTCCTCGTCAATGGCGACCTCGCCGACGGGCGTTAACCAGCTGCCCCTGTCATAAACTGCCGGTGATTGGCCGAAGTAACCGTGGGCGGCTCCGAATATTACGAAGGTATGAACCTTTTCGTGCTGTTGCCTTATGGCTGAGAATACCATAGCAGCCAGACTGCCGCTGAAAGTCCAGCCGGCATGTGGAACAATGCCCGCTACTATCGTTTCAGGCAACGGCTCGCCCAGCGTTCTTGCATCAAGGCACTCGTTGATTTCGTCTATGCAGGAGTCGTGCTGGCCCGGATAAAACTGACCTGCGACAATAGGTTTTCTTTTTTGCATCTTTGGCACTCCCTTAACTGATGCGCGACTCTTATTTCAGATTTACACCCGATTATGGAATTTTATCCCTTTATACCCTATGCCATTATTTAAACTTGCATTTTGGGGCACTTGGCCATTATTATTACCGCATCATTTGAGACTGCGTAATATTGTAACTTGTAAAAAAGAAAAAACAAATGGTATCTAAAAAAGAAAAATCAGCTTCTGTGGCGGTGGTAATGGGCTCAGACAGCGATATGGACGTAATGCGGAGCTGCATTGAGCAGCTCGGCTATTTCGGTATTGAGCCGGCGGTTCGGATAATTTCGGCGCACCGTACGCCGCAGATAGCTGCTGAATTTGCTCAAACGGCAGCGCAAAACGGGATAAAAGTAATCATTGCAGCGGCGGGTATGGCCGCACATCTGGCCGGTGCCTTGGCAGCGAAGACGACGCTACCGGTCATCGGGGTGCCGTTGATTTCAAGTTCCGGATTAGAGGGGATCGACGCGCTGCTGAGCACGCTGCAAATGCCGCCTGGCGTGCCGGTGGCAACTGTAGCTATGGGGAAGGCGGGGGCTAAAAACGCCGCTATATTGGCTGTGCAAATCTTGGCATTGGCTGATAGTAATCTTCGCGAAAAATTAGCTGATTTCAAAAAGGCCCAGGAAAAAAAGGTCATCGAAAAGGACTCAACACTGCAGTAATAAAATAGACAACTTACATTGGTAAAATTCATATCAAAAAGTACCCTAAATGTGAGGAAATACGAGTTTTTCAGGTTTTTTTCTGATTTTAGAGGTAAATCCTTGTATTTGAGCTGGCCGTAAGAGGTTTGCAGTGGATGATGCGTCTCGACCACTCCACAGCAAGTTCTTCTCGGCGGAAAGGAGCGGCCTGGCGGGCCATCTGCTGCTGAGCCTTTTCCAATTCTTCTCGCAACTGGCGGTTTTCCTGTTCGAGTGATTCTATTCGCTCTTTGAGGCGTTTGACTTCAGCTCGTAATTCATCTATAACAGCTTTTGTGCGATCATCCATAACTTTCTCTGCATATCGCTGCTATTTATATTATCGGATGTATCGCCCCAAAAACTAAAACTTCAGTCTAAACACGTACAAAGCAGGAATCCAGATTCTCTATGAGTATTATATGCAATTCTTTCTGTAATTTTTAACTCTAATTGGTATAACATTCATAACTTCAGGCTAATAATCGCCCGCTACTGAGGCTAAAACCATGGATGCTTCTGGACCGACCGATAGAGATAACGGATAAGTAATTGCCGGCTCCAGTCAATCTGTTTCTTTTATGCCGAGGTCGTTTTTTGTGAGGATGCTCTCGAATTTGTAGCCGGCGTTGGTGATATTTTTTTCGGCTCCCTGTTTGCGGTCGATTACGCAGACGATATTTTTAACGGTTGCGCCGGCCTCGGTGATAATCTTTGCTGCTTCGAGGACCTGGCCGCCGGTGGTGGCGATATCCTCAACCAACAAAACAACATCGCCGGCATTCAAGACACCCTCGACCATTTTGCCGGTTCCGTAGCCCTTTTTGCTGTTGCGAATGATGACCCAGTTTTTGCCGGATTCCATCGCGGTAGCCGCTGCCAGGGCCACACCGCCCAATTCAGCCCCGGCTATCAGAGTAACATCGTCGGTAATGTATCTGGTGAATTCCTTTCCCAGGGCTTTGAGTATGTCCGGACAGGTCTCGAAAAGATATTTATCAAGGTAATATTTGCTTCGCTTGCCGCTGCGAAGGACAAAATCACCTTCCAGATAAGCTGTTTCTTTTATGCGCCTTATTAGTTCTTCTCTGGTCATATCTCGCTCCTCGATTCTCGGTACTTGGTTCTCGACAAGCATCGAGCATCTATATTACACATTAAGCGTTACTTTTCTATTGAGTTGCCTGCGGTATTTTCTGCAGAGCGGCGTTACGATATCTCTTATGAATTCATCGACCTGCTGTGGCGCCCTGCCAATATAGTGCTTCGGGTCTAACACTTTTTCAAAGTCGATTTTACTGAAAGCAATATCAGCTTTTAGTCGGTTAATTAAGTCGTTTGGCCTGCCGAATTTCTTTACCTGCGCAGCTGCAGCATGTGAATGCAGCCTTATTTTCTCGTGCAGCTCCTGTCTATTTCCGCCGGTCTTGACCGCTGCCATTAGGATATTTTCGGTAGCCATAAACGGCAGCTCGGCTGCAACACGGGCCTCTATGACCTTCGGATAAACAACAAGCCCACCCGTAACGTTGATAAGGATTTGCAGAATTCCGTCCACGGCCAAAAATGCTTCCGGAATGACAACCCTTCTGTTGGCTGAATCGTCGAGCGTCCTCTCAAGCCACTGCTCGGCGGCAGTCATTTGCGGGCTGGAGGCCAGGCTTAAAACCAATCTGCTAAGGGCTGTTGCTCTCTCACAGCGCATCGGATTTCTTTTATAAGCCATCGCCGAAGAGCCGATCTGTGTCTTTTCAAATGGTTCCTCAATTTCTTTCAGGTTTGCAAGCAGCCGAATGTCATTGCACATCTTGTGTGCGGATTGTGCGATTGAAGCTAAAGTGTTGACGACAAGGGCATCAATTTTTCGCTGATATGTCTGGCCTGTTACGGCGCAGATTTTTTTGAAGTCGAACGCGGCGGCGACGAGCTTGTCAAGCTGTTTAACTTTGCTGTGCTTGCCGTCGAAAAGTGCTAAGAAAGAGGCCTGTGTACCGGTGGTGCCTTTAACTCCTCTAAATGGCAGCGTATCAAGTCGATGTTCGATTTCCTGCAGGTCCATCGCGATCTCGTAGCACCACAAAGCTGCTCTTTTCCCTACGGTGGTCAACTGGGCCGGCTGAAAATGGGTAAAGCCTAATGTGGGAAGAGCACGATGCTTTTTTGCAAATTTACTCAGCAGATTGATTACCGCCGCTAATTTGGCTGCGATTAGATGCATCGCCTCTCGCATTATTATTAAATCGGCATTGTCACCGACGTAACAGCTTGTTGCACCGAGGTGAATTATCGGTTCTGCCTTTGGTGCAACATCGGCGAAGGCATAGATATGCGCCATAACATCGTGACGGAATTCCTTTTCGTAGCGGGCCGCTCTTTTAAAATCAATATCATCAAGATGCCTGGCCATCTGCTTTATATGGCCTTGTTTTATATCATCCAGACCGAGTTTCTTTTGTGCCTTTGCAAGTTCAAGCCAGAGTTTGCGCCAGGTGCTGAACTTCTTTTGTGCTCCGAAAAGCTCAGCCATTTCCCTTGATGCGTTTCTCTCTACCAGAGGACTTGCATAGATTTGATATTCGGTTTTTTGATTTCTATTTTTTTTTGCCATTTTTTTCTCTGTGTTTGGGCTTATCTGTTTTTAAGTTTTGCCTGACGTTTGGCTAAGAGCTGCTCAATCTGCTCGATATCTTCCTTGCTTAAGTTCCAGTCTGAAGCCGGGGCGGTTTCGAGAATCTGCTCGGGCTTGCGCGCTCCGACAATGGCGGCAGCAACTTCAGGCCGACGAAGAACCCAGCTAATAGACAGTTGGGCCAATGTCTTACCATTACGTTCTGCAATAGGCCGGAGTTGTTCAACAAGCTCTAATGTGGCGGTAAACTGGGGCTCGTGAAAATCAGGATTTCTTCTTCGATGGTCGTCCAGAGGCAAACCCGCAAGTCTTTCCTGACTGAATTTACCCGTTAGCAAGCCTCTCTGCATAGGGCTGTATGCAACAACGCCAATGTTGTTTTTAGCACAGTAATCCAACAGCTCATCTTCAACCTCACGGTGGAGCATACTGTAAGGAGGCTGAAGCGAGGCAACCGGATGAATCTTCTGGAGGCGTTTGATTTGCTCGACGTTAAAATTCGATACGCCGAGGAATCGAATTTTTCCTTCCTGGGCCAGTCTGGCCATTTCTTCCCAGGCCTGCTCGATATCTTCCTCCGGCTCGGGCCAGTGCATCTGATAAAGGTCTATTGTCTCAATGCCGAGCCTTTTTAAGCTGGCGTGACATTCCTCACGAATGCTTTGAGCTTTCAGGCAGCTTACTTTTTCCTTTTTTTCATTCCAAAGCAGGCTGCATTTTGTTGCTATGATTGGTTTTAGATTTATTTGCTTGAGGGCTTTTCCAACAAGCTCTTCGGAATGGCCGAGCCCGTAAACAGGGGCGGTGTCTATCCAGTTGATACCTGTTTCGAGCGCGGCCGGGATTGTGGCAATCGCCTCGTCGTCGTCCTGCGGTCCCCAGCCGAACTGCCAGGGTCCGCCCATCGCCCAGGTGCCTAAGCCTACGGTAGTAAGTTTCAAATCAGTGTAACCCAATTGTCGCATCTGCATAATCGATCTCCTGAAAATTTGAAAAACGAACTATCAGGTCCGCGCAGTAGTATATTGTGAGTTTAGGTGTTCATCAATATTTTTGTGGCCGGCGATATAAAAAGGGTGTGGCCAGATTTTCCGGCAAGCGATGTTAAGAGCCTATCCAAATAACCCGTTCTATTGCGGCCGGCTGCAAAGTTCGATGCCTGCGTTGTCGGTGAAAAAATGTTCTCGACGTGGAGAAAACCACTTCTGGCGAGCATTTTTGTCCTGCCGCCTTGGCCTCGAACTTTTCGCTCGGCCTCATAACGACCCGGTTATTCGGATAAGCTCTAAGTTCATTTTGGCCTTTCGGAAATTGGGTTTGTTTTTTTGGGCCGGAAGGGGGTTTCATTTTCATAATCCTCTATAATATATACGTTTGCGCTCATTTTGGGCCTTTAACGAAATTGGGTTTGTTTATTCGGACTATAAAATCATCTATTTTTCTGTAATCCTTTGTTATAATTGAGTTTATAGTCATTTTGGCTTTTTGGAAATTGGGTTTGATTGGCTTTGAATTGGGTTTGTTTTCACCAAGTGTCCAATTAAATTTATTTTCATAAGCCTTTGTATTATATGATATTACGTTCATTTGACTTTTCGGGAAATTGGGTTTGTTTTGCATAAAAAGGCCGATTTGTAAAGAATCCTCTACAGTTGTAGAGGGGCCGTTGGCAGACCACAGACAACAGACACAAGACTCAAGACAAAAGATAACAGACTGCAGACAGCAGACTAAAGACACAAGACCAAAGACTATGGATGATGAATGATTCATAATAGACTCAAAACACAAGACGAAAGACTAATGGTTAATTTGACTGGGCCGGCTGGCTCTAAGTCCTTGCTGCGCTGCAGCTTAAGACATGCAAACTGAAATGTCATCTTCGCCTACTGGCGGTTCCCTTCGACAGGCTCAGGACAGGTTATGTTAGCCTGCTGACTAACATGCGGGTATTTTAACAGTTTTCAAACAATAGTCAACAAAAAAATGACCAAAAATCCAGTTTTTTTGGTCATCCCCACGAAGGCGAGTAGCGGGGGATTTGCACCTGATATTTTACCTATCTTGCCGGTTCGAATGTCCTTATTATTTAGCTGAGATTGTATAAGTTCCGTTGATTTCCGTCTCGAACTCAATAACTGACTGCTGGACAGTTTTAACTTTTGGCCCGAACCAGCCCAGCTCGAACGGCGTGGCCGAGCGGATTCTACATTTATTGCCAAGCCTGGAACGGATTATGCTTTTGGTCAGTTTTCCGTCCTTCCAGGTGATGTCCACCTCGAAGCCGCCGCGTGCTCGCAGGCCCTTGACGTAGCCATTTGGCCAGGCCTTCGGCAAAGCGGGAAGTAAATGGATTTCGCCGGCGTGGCTTTGCAGCAGCATCTCGGCGATGCCCGCAGTACCGCCGAAGTTGCCGTCAATCTGGAACGGCGGATGAGTGTCGAGCAAATTTGGCAGCGTTGACTTTCGCAGCAGTGCCAGCACATTTTCGCCGGCTGTATCGCCGTGAAGCAGACGGGCCCAGAAGTTGATTATCCACGCTCTGCTCCAGCCGGTATGACCGCCGCCGTGCGACAGCCGATACTCTAATGATTTACGGGCCGCTGCCGCCAGTTTCGGCGTACCGGTTGGGCTAATCTGTCTGCCGGGGTGCAGGGCAAATAAATGTGATACGTGCCGATGGCCGGGACTGGGCTCTTCGAATTCTTCGTTCCATTCCAACAATCGACCGTCGGCGCCTATCTTTGGCCCGGCTAAATTCCGGCGAAAGGCCTTTACCTGCTTAGTGAACTCATCGTCAATTCCGAGGACCTCGGCTGCCTCGATGCAATTGGTGAACAGGTCGTAGATAATCTGCTGATCCATAGCAGGGCCCATTGTAAGATTGGAGTTCTTGCCGTCCGGTGTACGAAACCGGTTTTCGGGAGAAATCGACGGGCCG